>Ga0105053_10004227_pt1 | contig 21356 bp, 23 predicted proteins | sample BON01_FD_78093 | JGI IMG/M metagenome (GOLD analysis project Ga0105053, IMG submission 78093) | Freshwater microbial communities from Lake Bonney liftoff mats and glacier meltwater in Antarctica - BON-01 | ecosystem: Environmental > Aquatic > Freshwater > Ice > Glacier meltwater | place: Lake...
AGATGGGGCGGCCGAGTTTGATCCACGGCACGGCGACGCGGGTGGGTGGCAAGGTGCACGGCATAACAATCGGCGGCGGCGCGGTGATCGTGGGCGACGGCCGGCTCACCCGGCTGCCGTGAGTACGCCATACTGGCATCCTGAGCGGCTGGCCGCGCGCCTGCCCTTCCTGCGCCGCCGGGCGCGGCTGGCCGCCGGGGTGCGGGCCTTCTTCGATGCGCGCGGCTACCTGGAGGTGGAGACGCCCTATGCCGTCACCGTGCCGGGGGAGGAGGTACACCTGGCCACCTTCGCCACCGAGCAGGTGACGCCGTATGGCGAGCGGCGGGCGCTGCGCCTGCATACCTCGCCCGAATTCGCCATGAAGAAGCTGCTGGCCGGCGGGGTGGGGCGGTGCTTCCAGCTGGCCCGGGTGTGGCGCAACGGCGAAGGCGGCGACCTGCACAGCCCGGAATTCACCATGCTGGAATGGTATCGCCCCGGTGCCACCATGGCCGGGCTGATGGACGAGACCGAGGCCCTACTGCGCGCCGTGCTGCCGCCGCGCCTGGCCTGCCGCGGGATCGAATGCGACCTGGAATCCTTTGAAAGACTGACGGTTGCCGAGGCATTCTCCCGCCATGCCGGCGCCGATGTGCTCGGCACGGCGGGCGACGCGGCGGCCCTGGCGGCGCAGGCTGGCGCTCGCTTGCGCGAGGGCGAGGACTGGGAGGACCTGTTCTTCCGCCTGCTGCTGGAACGGATCGAACCAGCCATCGGCCGCGGCCGGCCGACCTTCCTGACCCATTGGCCGGCGGCCCAGGCGGCGCTCGCCCGGCGCGACCCGGCCGATCCGCGGGTGGCGGAGCGGTTCGAGCTGTTCGCCTGCGGCATGGAACTGGCCAACGCCTTCGTCGAGCTTACCGACGCCGCCGAGCAGCGCGCCCGCTTCGAGGCAGACCGCGCCCGCCGCCACGCGATCCAGGGCGCGCCGGACTGGCCGATGGACGAGGATTTCCTGGCCGCCCTGGCGCACGGCCTGCCGGATTGCGCGGGCATTGCGCTGGGCTTCGACCGCCTGGCCATGCTGGCCGGCGGGGCCGACCGGATCGACCAGGTGCTGTGGCTGCCGGGCTGAACATTCATCGCCCATGCCAGAGTGTAATGGCTGCGTGCGGGTACTGTCATAGTCACTAACCCGGTATTGGCTAGGCGGGCGTTGCAGGGAGAGCGGGCGGTGCGGACGATTGCAGTGACGATACTGGCGGGACTGACGCTGGTGGGATGTGCCAATGATTCGCGCCCGGCGCTGGAAAGCCGCCTGGCGGTGCTGGTGGGCCAGCCGGAAGCGGAACTGGCCCGCCGGCTTGGCCCGCCGCTGCGGGTGAGCGAGGCGGGCGGGCTGCGGCAGGTAGCCTATCGCGAGACCTGGCCGATCCTTCTCGGCCCGCGCGCGCGCATCACCTGGGACGAGCCAACCGAGCGGGTGTGCGACCTGACCTTCAGTGTCGAGGATGGCCGGATTGCCAGCTATACGCTGGCCGGTGAGGCCTGCGGATGGGGGGGGGGCGGCCGGCACTGTTGCCGGTGTGATGCCCTGATTCGGCCATCGCGGTGACGGAGGCGAGGGCGCGGAGGGCCGGTGACTGCGTCGCCCTGCGCAAGCGGCCCGCTACTGTTCGGCCGCTATCGGGCCGTGGCGATCGCCGCGTTCATGGCGCGCACGCCGGCCGCCGGGCCATCCTGGTGGTTCCACACCGCGCCGACCACCGCCAGGAAATTGGCGCCAGCCCGCACCAGCGGGGCGCAGTTGGCCGCGGTGATGCCACCGATGGCAACGCACGGGATTTCCATCAGCTCCGACCACCATTCCAGGATTTCCGGGTCGGCGCGCGTGGCCGCATCCTTGGTGGTGGTGGGGAAGAAGGCGCCGAAGGCCACGTAGTCCGCCCCATCCTCGCCCGCTGCCATGGCGAGGTCGCGGCTGTTGTGGCAGGTGACGCCCATTGTCAGGTCGCCGAGGATCTTGCGGGCCACCCCGGCCGGGGTGTCGGTCTGGCCGACATGGGCGCCGTCGCAGCCATGGGCTACGGCCAGGTCGGGCCGGTCGTTCATCAGGAAGGCGACGCCGCGCGACTGCACCACCGGGCGCACCGCGTCGATGGCGCGCTTCAGGGCATCGTCGTCGAGGTCCTTCAGGCGAAGCTGCACCGCGCCGACATCGCCGGCGTCCAGCGCGGCCGCCATCAGGCCGGGAAACACCGCAAGGTCGATGGCCGGCGGGGTGATGAGGTAGAGACGGCAGCCATCATCCTCGCCGGCCATACGGATCAGGCCCCATCCTGCCAGGTGCGCGCGGTCACGCACGGCCCTGGTAGATCTCGATGACCTTGGCCAGCATTGCCAGTGCGTCGGCCTTCGGGCGCTGGAAGGTGTTGCGGCCGATGATCGAGCCGTTGGCGCCGCCGTCGCGCAGGCCGCGCACCTCGGTGTACAGGCCTTCCAGGTCCTTCGCCTCGCCGCCGGAGAACACCACGATGCGCCGGCCGGCGAAGGTTGCCTGAATCACGTGTTCCACGCGCTTGGCCATGGTGGAGATGTCGATCTGCTGGCTCTCGTAGGTCTTCTTGGCGGCGTCCAGGCCGATCGCGGCCGTGGGGGGTTTCACCTTGATGACATGGGCGCCCAACAGGGCTGCCATGTGCGCGGCATAGGCGCAGATATCCACCGCTGTCTCGGCTTCCTTGTTCAGGTTGGGGCCGCGCGGGTAGCTCCAGGTGACCACGGCGAGGCCGGCGGACTTGGCCTCGTCGGCCATCTCGCGCAGTTCCTCCATCTGGTCGAAGGCGTATTCGCTGCCGGGATAGATGGTGAAGCCGATGGCGACGCAGCCCAGGCGCAGGGCATCGTTCACCGAGGCGGTCACCGCCTGATCCTTGGAGGTGGCCAGCGAGTTGCTGGAGTTCACCTTCAGGATGGTCGGGATGGCGCCGGCGAAGGTGTCGGCCCCCGCCTCGATCATGCCCAGCGGCGCGGCGTAGGCCGACAGCCCGGCCTCGATGGCCAGCTGGAAGTGGTAGTGCGGATCGTAGGCCGCGGGGTTCGCGGCGAAGCTGCGGGCGGGGCCGTGCTCGAAGCCCTGGTCCACCGGCAGGATCACCAGCTTGCCGGTGCCGCCGAGCTTGCCCTCCATCAGGATGCGGGCGAGGTTCCCCTTGGTGCCGGGGTTGTCGCTCTCGTACCAGTCGAGGATCTTCTTGACGCGCTGGGTGATCCGCATGGGTTCCTCTTCATTCAGGTCCGCGGCCTGGTTGGCCGGCTGGCTTCGCGTTTCGCGTCCTAGCCCAACCCGGCTTCCCTGTCATCCTCCACCACCGGCATCCTCCACTACCCGCATCCTCCCCTACCGGCTTCCTCCCCTACCGGCGGCGCTCTGCCGGCACGGCATGGTGGGGGCACTGAGCCAGGCGCGCAGGCCGCGCGCCGCACCGTGCCCGGCGAGGTCGAGGGCGGGGGGCCGGCAGGGCAGCACCAGGGCGCCGAGGCTGGTAATCCGCGCGAAGGCCGGGCAGGCGGGGTCGAGCACCAAAGCGCGCTGGCCGGCGCGCAGGGCGGCCATGGCGCGCCCTGGGGCGGCGCCGCAATCCAGCACGTCCCGGCACGGCGTGGCGGGATGGGCGGCCATGGCGGCGGCCACCAGCGCGCGCCACCACCCGGCACCTCCCCACACCGCGGCTCCTTGGGCGGACAGCAGCGTCACCGCCAGCCCCTCGGCCAGGGCCAGCCGCGCGTCTGCGAGACCGTGTACGACGACACAGGGCGCAAGCGCGCAGGGCGGAAGGGCGGGGCAGCTCGTTTCGGCAAACATGCTTGACATTCAAGCCAGTGGACCGGTTCAATTCAAGCTTCGTGTTACCTGTCGGAGGCTGGCTTGAACAACGGCGACAACAATGGTGACGACGCCCATGCTGCGGCCGAGCGCCTGGAGCAGGCGCTTGAGCGGATTGCCGCCCTGGCGCAGCGCCCGGCGGCGGCGGTTGCGAATCCCGCGGATTCGACCGATCAAGCAGGCGGACTGGTGGATGCCGGCGCGGTGGCGTCGCGGCTGGACGCCCTGATCGCCGAGCTTCGCGGCGCCCTGGCGTCCTGAGGGCTGCCACATCGACTGATCGGCGCGCTGGCATCTGCCTGTCCTCGCTGACACCGCACAGGAGACCCGCCGTGGCGCAGGTTACCGTCAAGATCAACGGCTACAGCTACACTGTCGGCTGCGAGGACGGGCAGGAACCGCATTTGGTGTCGATGGCGCGCGAGGTGGAGAACCGCATCGACAGCATCAAGGCGCTGGGCGGCCAGTCCGGCGAGGCACGGCTGCTGGTGCTGGCGGCCCTGCTGATGGCCGACGAGTTGCACGACCAGCGCATCGAGGTCGATGCGCTGCGCGCCGCGCCGGCCCGGGCAGCGCGCGGCAAGAGCGACGCGGAGGCCGCGAAACGCATGTCCCGGCTGGCCGCCCGTGCGGAACAGATTGCAGCGGAGCTCGAGCGGCCCTAGATACCAGTCGTGGAGCTGCCCGGTGCGTCAGGCACTACATCCCCAGGGCCAACAAGCACTCCCAGGGAGCTGGCTCTGTCGTGGCCTTGGTCACGTTACCCGGCGCCCACCTGCTCACGCAGGCCTTGGGAGGATGCACCGCCAACGGCCATGGCGGCTCCACACCTCGATGTGATCCGATGGACCTGACCGGCGGCCTGGACGCCGCAAAGCGGGCCGCGCGGCTGCGGGCGCTGGCCGCGCGCCGGGGCCAGGACCCCGCCCTTGGAATTCTCCTGGGCGAGCGCCTGCTGGCCGAGATGCCGCCGCCGCGCGGGGCCGTGGTGGCCGGGTTCTGGCCGATGGGCGGGGAGATCGACATCCGCCCGCTGCTGGCGGCGCTGCACGCGCGTGGCCACGCCGTAGTGCTGCCGCAGACGGCGCCGCGCGGCCAGGCGCTCAGCTTCCGCCAGTGGCATCCCGGCATGGCGATGATCGCCGAGCCCTTCGGCACGCAGCGCCCCACCGGCGCGCCGGCACGGCCCGACTGGCTGCTGGTGCCGCTGCTGGCGTTCGACCGGGCCGGGCGCCGGCTGGGCTATGGCGGCGGCTACTACGACCGCACCCTGGCAAGCCTTCCCGGTGCTGTCGCCATCGGCTGTGCCTATGCGGCGCAGGAGGTGGCGGAAGTGCCAGCCGGGCCGCTGGACATGCGATTGCATGCCGTGACGACGGAAGTAGGCGTTATCTGCGTCATGACATCATGATCCGCCAGATCGTCGACCTGTCGGCACCCGATCGGCCCGCGCCGGCGGTGGCGGCCCTGCTGGCGGAGCTCAATGCCTTCACCGTGCCGCGCGCCCTGCGCCGCTGGCAACGCGACGTGCTGGAGACCGGCACCTTGCGGGCGACCTGGCCGCTGGACGGCGCCTCGCTGGTCTGCGACGCGACGCTGTGGCGCGACTACGGGCTGTTCGCCTATCGCTTCGTGCATGGCCCGTTCACGCTCTGGCTGCTGACGGGTGGCTGCAAGACCGGCTGGCACATCGCCGGGTTGGTGATGTTGCCACTGGGCCTGGCCTTCGCCGGGGGTGGCGAGGACCTCGCGCTGGTTCACTACCATGTGCCCGCCCTCGCGGCGGTGCGGGCGCCGCAGGGAAAGGCCGAGGCCCAGGTTGTGGTCGGCCACGCCAACTTTGCTCATCACTTGTGGAACGAGTTACCGGCGCTGGCGGCCGCCCGCCCGACCGCGATTGCGCGGACCCTGGTACTATGGGAGCCGATCCTGCCGCTGGACCAGTTGGTGGATTGGCCGGGCGCACTGTGCCGCGTAGCCGAGCGGGACGTGCGCCCGCCGCCTGACCAGCTTGCCGCGGGGGTGCTGCTGCCTTTGGGAAGTACCCGCATCCCTGCCGGGCTGGCGGCCCGGGTCCGCGCGGCTTGTGCGGCGCATGACGTGGTGCCGCCGGGCCGGCCCGGGGCGGCGGCGCTGTCGCTGAGTTTGCGCAGCATGTATCGGCGGCCGATCAATCAGCTCGCCTTCTGCCGGGCGGTGCTGGCGCGCTTGCCCGCCTCGCTGGATGTCTATCTCGACGGCTTCGCCATGCCCGACGATATCGACGTGCCCGGCCGGTATGATGTGGCGCAGTTCCGCGCCTGGCAGCAGGAAACCGCGGCGCTGGCCAGTGAACTGATGGCTGGCGCGCCGGCCGACGGACCCAGGTTGGTTGATGCGACGCTGTGCACGGTGCCGCAGGCGATCGCACTCGGCGCCCGCCTTGATGCCTACCTGTCGCCGCACGGCACACAGCAGCACAAGATCGGCTGGGTTCACCAGGTGCCGGGCGTGGTCCACACCTCGCCGCATGTCGCGCAGTCCGATCAGGCGGCGTGGCTGGCAGACCAGTGCGAGCACCATGCGCCGGTCGCGTATCTTCCGGCGGCGATGACCGGGACCGTGCCGGGGCAGGGCAGGTTTGCCGGTGATCCCTGGTACGATGACTACCAGTTCATCGACGTGGAGGACGCCGTATCCTGGGCGGTACGGGCATTGATGCCCTATATCGGGCGCTGAAGGGGAAGCCACGGGCCGGCCTGGGCGGCGTTGACAGGCCGGTAGGGGCTGCCTAAGCCGCGCGGGCAGCTTTGTGCCGCCGGCACGGCCGATCCTCTCGCCCGGCCATTTCCAGGGATCATCATGCGCATTCTCTTCCTCGGCGACGTCGTCGGCCGCAGCGGCCGGGACGCGCTCACCGCCCGCCTGCCGGACCTGAAGCGTGACCTGCGCCTCGACCTGGTGGTGGTGAACGGCGAGAACGCCTCGCACGGCTTCGGCCTGGCGCCGGACATGGCGCGCGCCTTCTTCGCGGCCGGGGCGGACGTGATCACGCTGGGCAACCACTCGTGGGATCGCAAGGAGATCCTGCCCTACATCGCCGAGACGCCGCGGCTGATCCGCCCGCTGAACTTTCCGCCCGGCACGCCCGGCGCCGGGGTGACCACCGTGGAACTGGCCGATGGCCGCAAGGCGGTGGTGCTGAACGCGATGGGGCGGCTGTTCATGGACGCGCTGGACTGCCCCTTTCGCCTGGCCGCGCAGGAACTGTCGCGCTTCAAGCTGGGCCATTCCGTCGCCGCCATCGTGGTCGATTTCCATGCCGAGGCGACCAGCGAGAAGATGGCCTTCGCGCACAGCTTCGACGGCCAGGTGTCCCTTGTGGTCGGCACCCATACCCATTGCCCCACCGCCGACCACCAGATCCTGCCCGGCGGCACCGCGTTCCAGTCCGATGCCGGCATGTGCGGCGACTACGACAGCGTGATCGGCATGCAGAAGGAAGGCGCCGCCATCCGCTTCTGGCGCAAGATGCCGGGCGAACGCCTCGCCCCCGCCGAAGGCGACGCCACGCTGTGCGGCCTGCTGGTGGTCACCCACGACGCCACCGGCCTGGCCCGCGCCGTCGAGCCGCTGCGCCTGGGCGGCCGACTGTCGCAGTCCATGCCGACGGTGTAGAAGGCCCGGGCGCGAGCGGCGCAGAGACAGGAAGGCCAAGGGGCTTTGCCCCCTGGACCCCCACCAGAGGCGGAGCCTCTGGACTCCATCACCTCCCGCCAAAGGCGGAAAAGTGGCGGGTTCCAAGGGCTCTGCCCTTGGCGGGGTCGAGGGGCAGAGCCCCACGCCTTGCCTTCCTTTCCGCCGCCCCGTGCGCAGGGATTTCGACATCGAGGGGGCCATGGCCGGGCATTCGTAGTTCAAGAACATCATGCACCGCAAGGGTGCGCAGGACGCCAAGCGGGCCAAGGTGTTCGCCAAGCTGATCCGCGAGATTTCAGTCGCTGCACGGTCAGGCCTGCCTGACCCGGCGGCCAATCCTCGCCTGCGGGCGGGCGTGCTGGCGGCGTTGAAGGCGAACATGACGCGCGATGCCATCGATCGCGCGATCAAGAAGGCCAGCGGCGCGCAGACTGGCGACGACTATGCCGAGGTTCGCTACGAGGGCTATGGCCCGGCCGGCGTGGCGGTGATCGTCGAGGCGCTGACCGACAACCGCAACCGCACGGCGTCCGATGTGCGCGCGGCCTTCGCCAAGCATGGCGGGGCGCTCGGCGAGACCAACTCCGTTTCTTTTATGTTCTCGCGGCTCGGCGTGGTGCGCTATCCGACATCGGTGGCGAGCGAGGATGCGATGCTGGAGGCGGCGATCGAGGCGGGGGCCGAGAATGTCGAGAGCGGGCCGGACGGCCACGAGGTGACGACGCCGGTTGAGGATTTCTTCGCCGTGCGCGACGCGCTGGAGACGAAGTTCGGCACCCCCGAGTCGGCGCGGCTGGATTGGCGCCCGACCACGACGGTGATGCTGGACGAGGAGCGCGCGGCGTCGGTGATGAAGCTGCTCGACGTGCTGGAGGACAACGACGACGTGCAGAACGTCTATGCGAATTTCGACCTGCCCGAGGCGGTGATGGCGAAGCTGTCAGCGTGATGGTTCGCCTGTTGGGCATCGATCCGGGCCTGCGCTTCACCGGCTGGGGCATGCTGGAGGTGGACGGCAACCGGCTGCGCCATCTCGGCGACGGGGTGATCGCCACCGACAGCGGCGACAGTGTGCCGGACAGGCTGCGCGTGCTGCACGACGCGCTGGGCGCGGTGATGGACGCCTGGCGGCCGGACGAGGCGGCGGTCGAGGAGACCTATGTGAACCGCAACGGCGCTGCCACTTTAAAGCTGGGCTATGCCCGCGGCGTCGCGCTGCTGGCGCCGGCGCTGCGCGGTATTCCGGTCGCCGAGTACGGCGCCAAGTCGGTGAAGTTGTCGGTGGTCGGCACCGGCGGCGCGGACAAGGACCAGGTGGAGATGATGGTGCGCCGGCTGCTGCCGGGGGCGACGATCAAGCGGGCGGACGCGGCGGATGCGCTGGCGGTGGCGATCTGCCACGCGCATCACCGGGCGAGCCGGCTGAAATGGATTGCAGCACAGTGATTGCAGCACAGTGATTGCAGCACAGTGATTGCGAAACTCACCGGGCGGGTCGAACAGATCGAGGCCGACCGCTGCGTGGTGGACGTGAACGGGGTCGGCTACCTCGTCAACGCCTCCACCCGCACGCTTTCGGCGTTGCCGGCGGGGCAGGTGGCGTCGCTGCTGATCGAGACGCATGTGCGCGAGGATGCCATTGTTCTTTATGGATTTTCTGAGGGCGCCGAGCGCGAATGGTTCCGCCTGCTGACCACGGTGCAGGGGGTGGGCGCGCGGGTGGCGCTGAACATCCTGTCCGCCCTGTCGCCGCGCGACCTGATCGGCGCGATCCAGGCTGGCGACCGCGGGGCGCTGACGCGCGCGCCGGGCGTGGGGGCAAAGCTGGCGGTGCGGCTGTTGACCGAGTTGCGCGAGAAGGCGGGTGCCATGCCCAGCGGCATCGGCTTCTCGCCGGTGCTGCCGCCGCCGGTGGGGGGCGTGGAGGCGGATGCGCTGTCGGCGCTGGTCAACCTGGGCTACCGGCGCGCGGAGGTACAAGCGGCGGTGGCGAAGGTGATGGAACGCTTGGGCGAGGCGGCGTTGCTGGATACGGTGATCCGCGACGGGCTGAAGGAATTGGCGCGGTGAGGGGACGGCGATGAGCGAACGCACCGTCTCGCCGATGCGTGCCGAGGAGGATGCGGCGGAAGCCAGCCTGCGGCCGCAGACGCTGTCCGACTTCATCGGCCAGAAGGCCAGCCGCGAGAACCTGGCAATCTTCATCCAGGCCGCCCGGCACCGCGGCGAGGCGCTGGATCATGTGCTGCTGCACGGCCCGCCTGGACTGGGCAAGACCACGCTGGCGCAGATCGTGGCGCGCGAACTCGGCGTGGGCTTCCGCGCCACCTCGGGCCCGGTTATCCAGCGCGCCGGCGATCTCGCCGCGATCCTGACCAACCTGCAGCCGCGCGACGTGCTGTTCATCGACGAGATCCACCGCCTGCAGCCGGCGATCGAGGAGATCCTCTATCCGGCGATGGAGGATTTCCAGCTCGATCTGATCATCGGCGAGGGCCCGGCGGCGCGCAGCGTGCGCATCGACCTCGCACCCTTCACCCTGGTGGGGGCGACGACGCGGGCCGGGCTGCTGGCCACCCCGCTGCGCGACCGCTTCGGCATTCCGTTGCGGCTGATATTCTACACCCCGGAGGAGCTTGAACTCATCGTCTCGCGCGGCGCCACCAAGCTGGGGTTCGACCTGACGGCGGAGGGCGCGCGGGAAATCGCGCGGCGCTCGCGGGGCACGCCGCGCATCGCCGGACGGCTGCTGCGCCGGGTGCGCGATTTCGCGCTGGTGCAGAACGCGGGTGCGGTGACGCGCGAGATCGCCGACGCGGCGCTGCTGCGCCTGGAGGTGGACCGGCTCGGGCTCGATGCGATGGACCGGCGCTACCTGCGGCGCATGGCCGAGCACCACGGCGGCGGCCCGGTCGGCGTGGAGACGCTGGCGGCAGCACTCGCCGAGGCGCGCGATACGCTGGAGGACGTGATCGAGCCCTACCTGATCCAGGAGGGCCTGATGCTGCGCACCAGCCGCGGGCGGATGCTGGGCGAGCGCGGCTGGCGCCATCTGGGCCTGGCGCCGCCTGCGGGATCGCAGCCGACGCTCGACTTGCTGGGGGAGGACGAGTAGATGCGCACCCACCGCTTCCCGGTGCGGGTGTACTACGACGACACCGACGCGGGGGGCATCGTTTACCACGCCAACTACCTGCGGTTTGCCGAGCGGGGGCGCACCGAGGCCCTGCGCGACCTCGGCGTGCCGCATGCCGAAATGACCACATCGCATGGACTGTTCTTCATGGTGCGGCGCGTCAAACTGGACTATCTGGCACCCGCGCGGCTGGACGATTCGCTGGTGGTCGAGACCATGGCGACGGCGGTGGCCAGTGCCTCGGTGGAACTGCGCCAGGATGTGCGGCACGCCGGGGATGGCCGCCTGCTGGTGCGTATCGAGCTGCAGCTCGTCTGCGCGCGCGTCGCCGACCAGCGCCCCGCCCGCATTCCGCCGCGATGGCGCGAGGCGATGCGGCTGCTGGACGGCGGCCTGGGTTCTGCCTCCGCCGGGGCATAATGGGACCACGATCCGGCCGCAGGGTCGGACGGGTCGGGATTGAAGGGATGCGCTCGTGGACCGTGCCGTCGATGCGGTGAAGCTCGGGGCCGGCGTCGACATGTCGCTGTGGGGCCTGTTCCTGCAGGCCGACATCGTCGTCAAGCTGGTGATGCTGATGCTGGTCGCCGCCAGCATCTGGGTGTGGGCGATCGTCTTCGAGAAGGTGACGAGCCTGCGCCGCGCCAGCCGTGCGGCCGACGGGTTCGAGGACCGGTTCTGGTCCGGCGGCAGCCTGGACGACCTGTATGACGCCGAAGGCACCAAGCCCGCGCACCCCATGGCCGCGGTGTTCGGGGCTGCGATGACGGAGTGGCGGCGCAGCATGCGCGCGGCCGGCGCCGATATCGCCCGCGGGTTCGCCCGCGAACGGGTGGAGCGGGCGATGAACGTGACCATCCAGCGCGAGATGGAGGCGCTGGAGAAATGGATGATCTTCCTCGCCTCGGTCGGGTCCACGGCGCCGTTCGTAGGGCTGTTCGGTACGGTCTGGGGCATCATGAACAGCTTCTCGGCGATCGCCACGATGCAGAACACCAACCTCGCGGTGGTCGCGCCGGGCATCGCCGAGGCATTGTTCGCCACCGCCATCGGCCTGGTCGCGGCGATTCCGGCGGTGCTGGCGTACAACAAGATCAGCACCGACATGGCCCGCTTCGCCTCGCGCCTGGAGGGCTTCGCCACCGAATTCGGGGCGATCCTGTCGCGCCAGTCCGAGGCGACCGGCGCCGAGCCCGCATCTGCGGGGCGCGGCTGAATGGCGGGTTCCATTCCCGGCGGCGGCAGGCGCCGGCGCGCGCGCTACCAGCCGCTGGCTGAGATCAACGTCACCCCGATGGTGGACGTGATGCTGGTGCTGCTGATCATCTTCATGGTCGCGGCCCCGCTGATGTCCACGGCGGTGAACGTCGACCTGCCCAAGACGGCGGCCTCCCCGATCAACCAGGACAGCGAACCGCTGAACGTGTCCGTCGATGCCACGGGCCAGGTGTTCCTGCAGGACCAGGCGATCGACCTCGGCGAACTGGTGGTCAAGCTCGCGGCAATCGCCCAGGAGCAGAAGGACCGGCGCATCTTCGTGCGCGGCGACCGGGCCAACAGCTACGGCACGATGCTGGAGGTGATGGGCACCATCATCCAGGGTGGGTTCACCAAGGTGTCGCTGCTGACCGACCCTTCCGGCGCGCGCGCGGCACCCGTTTCTCCCCCGGCCACCACGCCACCGGCACCACCCAGCGGCGCCGCTTCCCCCCGCCCCCCCGGGCGGGGCTAGCGGCTGGCGGGCGAGGCGTCGGCAATGTCGCCGCTGCTCCGGCGTGGGGGCATCATCTCGGCCTCGGTGCACGCGGTGGTGGTGGCCGTGGCCGTGCTCGGCCTGACGATCCGGCTGCCGGAGGAGCCGCCGGAAGCGGTGACCGTGGAGCTTGCCGAGGTGGCGGGCGAGCCAACGCCGGCGCCGCTGCGCAACGATGTGGAGGGCCCCACGCCGGCCACCGTGGCCGCGCCCGACGTGGTGGTGGCGCCGCCCGCGCCCGAGCCGCCAAAGCCGCAGCCGCCGGAGCCGCCCCCGCCGCCGCCACCACCACCACCACCCCCGCCGCCTCCCCCGCCGACACCGGAGCCGCCGCCGCCGGAACCCCCGCCCGCGCCGCCACCCCCTCCTCCGCCGCCGCCGGAGCCGACGCCCGCTCCGCCGCCGCCACCGCGTCCCCCGGCGCCACCGCCACCCACGCCCCCCCCGCCGCCCACGCCGCCAACCCCGGCACCGCCCAGCCGGACATCGCAGCCGAACCCGACGACCAACCCGGCGCCGGACACCCGCGCGCTGCAGAACACGCTGGAGCGGCTGAAGGCCCAGCAGGAGCAGAACCGTCCGCCCACGGCCCGGCCCAATCCCGATGCGGCGCGGGCGCCGGCCGTCGGCGGCAACCGCCGGGGCGACATCACCGCCAGCCTCAGCGCCCAGCAGCAGGGGGCGATCGGCGACCGCGTGCGCGAGTGCTGGACCAAGGATGCCGGCGCGCTGGATATCGAGAAGCAGACGGTCCAGCTGATCGTCACCTACGACGAGTCCGGCACCGCCCGCCTGGCCGAAGTGGGCGACGCCGACCGGGGTCGGATGAGCGACCCGCGCTTCCGCGCCTTCGCCGAGCGGGCGATGCGTGCCGTGCGCGACCCGCGCTGCGCCTCGCTGCCGATCCCGCCCAGCGAGCAGGGCAGGGTGGGCACGCTTACCTTCCGCTTTCGGCCGTGAAGCGGGCGCGCATGCGTTGGATGCCGAGGCGGATCGGCTGGCGCGGCGGGCTTTTTTCCGGGCCAACCATGCTAGAACCCGCCGGAAGACGAGCCGACCGCAAGACGATGCTCCACTCCTATCTCTGAGAGAGACGGAACCGCATGACCCGCTTTCACGGCGACGACATTCTCCGCACGATCCTGCCGAGCCCCATCGGGGTGCGGTTCGGCCGGCGCGGCCTATTCGCGGGCGCGGCCGGGCTGGTGGTGGCCCCGGGCGTTGCGCGGGCGCAGCAGACGGCCGAGATCACCGTGGACCGCGCGCGTGCCGAGCCGATTCCGATCGCGATCCCGCAGTTGGTGGGCGCGGGCGGCGACACTTCCCAGCTTGGCCGCGACATGGCGGCGGTGATCACCAACAACCTGGTGCGTTCGGGCCTGTTCCGGGCCATCGACCGCGCCGCCTTCATCGCGGGTGGCACCGGCGACGTGCCCAATTTCGCCAACTGGAAGGTGATTGGCGCGCAGGCGCTGGTGACCGGCAAGGTCGAAAGCCAGGGCGGCGATAAGGTTCGCGTGGAGTTCCGCCTCTGGGACGTGCTGCCCGGCACGCAGATCCAGGGCACCGCCTATACCGCCACCCTGTCGAACTGGCGGCGCATCGCGCACATCATCTCCGACGTGATCTATGAGCGCCTGCTGGGCGAGAAGGGCTATTTCGACACCCGCATCGTCTACATCGCCGGCTCCGGCCCGCGCGACCGGCGCGTGAAGCGGCTGGCGATCATGGACCAGGACGGCGAGAACAACCGCTTCCTCACCGACGGCAGTTCGCTCGCCCTCAGCCCGCGCTTCCACCCCACGCGCGACCAGATCGCCTTCATGAGCTACGTCAACAACCGGCCGCGCGTCTACACCTTCGACCTGAGCTCCGGGCGCCAGCAGATGCTCGGCAACTTCGAGGGCATCACCCTGTCGCCGCGCTATTCGCCCGACGGCGGCAGCATCATCATGTCGCAGACGCGCGGCGCCGGGTCGGACATCGTGATGATCCCGGTCACCGGCGGGGCGCCGCGGCGGCTGACGGATTCAGGCGGCGCGATCGACGTTTCACCGTGCTTCAGCCCCGATGGCCAGCAGATCTGCTTCGAATCCGACCGCGGCGGCAACCAGCAGATCTATGTCATGGGCGCGAATGGCGGCGGCGCGAAGCGGATCAGCTTCGGCCAGGGTCGCTATGCCACGCCGGTCTGGTCGCCGCGCGGCGACCTGATCGCCTTCACCCGCATGGCGGGCGGCACCTTTTCCATCGGCGTGATGCGCCCGGACGGCTCGGGCGAGCGGATCCTGTCGGAGAGCTTTTATGTGGAGGGCCCGACCTTCGCGCCGAACGGGCGGGTGATCATGTTCTGGCGCGAGACGCCGGCGCGCGATGCGCGTGGCTCCGGCTTCTCCTCGCGGCTGGTCTCGATCGACATCACCGGCTTCAACGAACGGGTGATGACGACGCCGACCGACGCCTCCGACCCCGCGTGGTCGCCGCTGCCGGCATAGCCAACGCCGCCCTGGCGGTGCAGGGGCAAATCCATCGGGTTCCAGCACTCCCATACCGGCGAAGCGGCCAAATTAAGGCGGTGACGTCGTTGCCGGCTCATGGAAGATATGTTTCGGTTGGCCGTGACGAGTTCTTGACCGCACTCGTTTCACTGCGCTAATCGACCGCAGACAAGCCGTCTCATGATATCGTTCCCGCGCGAGCGGTCGCGGTGCATGGCCGCCTCAGTCCACTGCCACCGCCTCGCCTCTCCTGCTCCCCGCCAGGGCCGTCGCCCAGCGGGCCTCATCCGCTGAATACTCCTTCCAGGGATCCAACTCGAATGAACATCAAGATGCTGGGCACCGTTGCCGCCGTGGCACTGCTGGCGGCGTGCTCGACTGAACCCGCGCCGACCCCCACCGCCGCCGTCAGCGCCGGCCCGGCTCCGGGCAGCCAGGAAGACCTCGTCGCCAATGTCGGCGACCGCGTATTCTACGACTTCGACAAGTCGAGCCTGCGCGCCGATGCCGCCGCCACCCTGGAGCGCCAGGCCGAGTGGCTGTCCCGCTTCTCGCAGAACAACGTGCAGATCGCCGGCAATACTGACGAGCGCGGCACCCAGGCCTACAACATCGCCCTGGGCAATCGCCGCGCCAATGCCGCGCGCGACTACCTGGTGGCCAAGGGCGTGGCCGCCGGCCGCATCTCCACCATCTCCTTCGGCAAGGACCGCCCGACCGCCCTCGGCTCGAACGAAGCCGCCTGGGCGCAGAACCGCAACGCCATCACCTCGGTTCGCTGATCGTCCTGGCTGGCGCGGGCTCGCCTGTGGGCGGGCCCGTGGATGACGGGCAGGGGGCCTTGCCTTCCGCTTGAAGCATGCGAAGCCGGCGGCCATTAGGCCGTCGGCTTTAAATGCGTACGCTATACTGCCTAGCTGGGCCATGGGCCGCCTGCCTGATGGAAGCGGTCCCAACCTTCGCCGGGCATGTGCAACATGGGGCGGGCGCGCCATGCGCAACGTGCCCGCCACCCGGATCGCCACGGCCGCAGCCGCGTTCCGTTGTGCCGGCTTTTGGGCGATACTCGCGCCGGGGGCCATGACAGACGCAACTTGAGGGAGACTATTGGATGGGCAGACTGGCGCGTGGCCTGGCGCGTGGCCTGGCAATTTTGGGCGTTCTGGCCGTGGCGGCCATCGCGGGCGGTCCGGCACGGGCGCAAATGGAGTCCCGCGAGGCCATCCAGCTGCAGAACGAAATGCTGGAACTGCGCCGCGACATGCAAGGGCTGCGCGAGCAGATCGGCCGCATCGGCAGCGGCGGCGGCGGCTCCTCGCTTGGCTTTCAACGCCCGTCAGCCCCGGTCACCTCCGGCGACCTCACGGCGGCCCTGCTGGCGCGTGTCAGCCAGCTGGAGGAGCAGGTGCGCCGGATGCAGGGGCGGCTGGACGAGGTGGACAACGTGCGCCAACGTCAGGGCGAGGACCTCCGCAAGGAGCTGGAGGACCTGAACTTCAAGCTCGGGCTGGGTGCCGGGGCCGCGGCTGGGGGCACCGCGACCACCAGCCCGCCGCCCCGGCCGCTGGGCAATGTGCCCGACACGCCCCAAGCTGCCGCGAAGCCGCCTGCCGCAGCGCCTCCCGCCGCGGCCCGGCGCACGCCCGAGTTGGCCATGCAGCAAGGCAATGCCGCCCTGGCACGTCGCGATTATGCCGCCGCCGAAGTCGCCGCCCGCGAGGTGCTGGCCTTTCCGCGCTCGCCGCGCGCGCTGGATGGCCAGTTGCTGCTGGCCCAGGCGCTGGCCGGCAAGCGCGACCATGCGGCCGCCGCGGTAGCGTTCGACGACGCCTACAACCGCAGCAGGAAGGGCTCCAATGCCCAGCCGGCGTTGCTTGGGCTGGCCAATTCGCTCACCGCCATCGACGAAAAGCGCGCCGCCTGCGAAACGCTCAACAAGCTCAGGGCCGAGTTTTCCAGCCCGCGCGCCGACCTGCGCGAGGCGATCGCCGCCGCCCGCAAGCGCGCCGGCTGCCGCTGAGCCACCGCGCGGCGATGGAGGCATCGCTGCATGACGCGTTCGCCGCCGCCATGGCACGGCTGCCCCCGTTCGAGCCGGCGCCCGCGCTTGCCGCCGCCGTCTCCGGTGGCGCCGACAGCTTGGCCCTGGCGCTGCTGGCGCGCGACTGGCTGGCGCCACGCGGCGGCAGCCTGACGGCGCTGGTGGTAGACCACGGCCTGCGCGCTGCCTCGGCAAACGAGGCGCGGACAACCTTGGACCGGCTGGGCCGGCAGGGCATCCCCGCCCGGCTCATCACCCTTTGCGACCTCACCCCCGGCCCGGCGCTGGCGGCGCGGGCACGGGCGGCGCGCTATGCGGCGCTGATCGCGGCTTGCGCCGAGGTGGGCATCCTGCACCTGCTGCTGGGGCATCATGCCGGCGACCAGGCGGAGACGCTGCGCATGCGGCAACTATCCGGCAGCGGCGCGCGCGGCCTCGCCGGGATGGCGGCCGTGGTGGAGGGCGAGCACCTGCGCCTGCTGCGCCCGTTGCTCGCCGTGTCCCCCGCGCGCCTGCGCGCATTGTTGCGCGCTGCCGGACTCGAATGGGTCGAGGACCCGTCGAACTACAATCTGGCAACACTGCGCGCACGCCTGCGGCTGGAACTGGCCGATCCGGACGGCGAAGGGCCCGTGGTGGCCGGCCTCGTGCGCGCGGCAGCGGCGCAGGGCGAATGCCGGGCCGCGGAGGATGGCGCGATCGCTGCCGAACTCGCGGCCTGCGTGCGGCTATACCCCGAGGGATGGGCCGTGCTCCACGCCCCCCCGGTTTCCGCCGCCGCCCTGTCGGCGCTGCTGCGCATGGTCGCCGGGCGCGACTATCCGGTGCCGAGCGCCGCCGTCCAATCCCTGGCGCGGGCCCCGCGGGCGGCCACCCTGGCGGGGGCGAGGTTGCTGCCCGCAGGGCGGATGGGCGCGCCGGGCGAGTGGCTGGTGGTGCGCGAGGCGGCGGCAATGGCCCCGCCGGTGGCGGCCGGGCCGGGGGTGACGTGGGATGGCCGGTTCCGCCTGTCCGCCTCGGCCATGCCGCCTGCCGGCGCCACCCTGGGCGCGCTGGGTGCCGACGCCCCCCGGGTGCGGGGCGGTGGCGTGGCATGGCCCGACGCGGTCCTGCGCGCCCTGCCGGCGGTGCGGGTGGGTGGCACCGTGGTCGCCGTGCCGCATCTGGACTATCCTGATGGCAGGGTCTGCGCGCGCCTCCAGGTGGCGTTCGTGCCGGCCGTACCGCTTGCCTGCGCTTCGTTCATGCCGGGTTTACCAGAGGTGATCAACCATTTGGGAGTTGCCGCGTCTGGCGGGGGTGCAAGGACTGTGTAAGCATCCTATGTTATTCCTGTCTGGCAGTGGTGGCGCGTGCCGTCGCCCGCTGGAAGCCCGTTGCATCCGCCGCGGGAAATGCCCTGATCGGGCTTGTGCCGCGACTCACGCAGCGGCGTGCGCCTGCAGGGGACGACTGGAAGGCCGCACCGGCCAGGGAATGGAATGAGCAATTTCGGCCGCAATCTCGCGCTTTGGGTCATCATTGCACTGCTGCTGGTGGTGCTTTTCAACCTGTTCCAACCGAGTACGAACCGCTCGCCCTCCACGCAGCTTGCCTATTCGGACTTCATCGCCGACGTGAATGGCGGCCGGGTGCGCGACGTGGTGATCCAGGGCCGCATCGTCAGCGGCCAGTTGACCGACGGGCGCAGCTTCCAGACCTACACGCCGGAAGACCCCACCCTGGTCAACCGGCTGACCGAAAAGGGCGTGCGGGTCATCGCCAAGCCCGAGGAAAGCGACATCAATCCGCTGCTGCACTATGTGCTCAGCTGGTTCCCGATGCTGCTGCTGATCGGCGTGTGGATCTTCTTCATGCGCCAGATGCAGGGCGGTGGCGGCCGCGCCATGGGATTCGGCAAAAGCCGTGCCCGGCTGCTCACCGAGAAGCAGGGCCGCATCACCTTCGACGACGTGGCCGGCATCGACGAGGCCAAGAGCGAACTCCAGGAAATCGTGGAGTTCCTCAAGGACCCGCAGAAGTTCCAGCGCCTGGGCGGCAAGATCCCCAAGGGCGTATTGTTGGTTGGCCCCCCCGGCACCGGTAAGACGCTGCTGGCCCGTGCCATCGCCGGCGAGGCCAACGTGCCGTTCTTCACCATCTCCGGCTCCGACTTCGTGGAGATGTTCGTCGGCGTTGGCGCCAGCCGCGTGCGCGACATGTTCGAGCAGGGCAAGAAGAACGCCCCCTGCATCGTCTTCATCGACGAGATCGACGCAGTCGGCCGCCATCGCGGCGCCGGCCTCGGCGGCGGCAACGACGAGCGCGAGCAGACGTTGAACCAGTTGCTCGTGGAGATGGACGGCTTCGAAAGCAACGAGGGCGTCATCCTCATCGCGGCGACCAACCGGCCCGACGTGCTCGACCCCGCGCTGCTGCGCCCGGGCCGCTTCGACCGCCAAGTGATGGTGCCGAACCCCGATGTGAACGGCCGCGAGAAGATCCTGCGCGTTCACATGCGCAAGGTGCCGCTGGCCAGCGATGTCGACCCAAAGGTGATCGCCCGCGGCACCCCCGGCTTCTCCGGCGCCGACCTCGCCAACCTGGTGAACGAGGCCGCCCTGCTGGCCGCGCGCAGCGGCAAGCGCGTGGTGGCGATGTTCGAGTTCGAGCACGCCAAGGACAAGGTGATGATGGGCGCCGAACGCCGTTCGCTGGTCATGTCCGACGCCGAGAAGGAAATGACCGCCTATCACGAGGCCGGCCACGCCCTGTGCGCCATGAACCTTCCGGAATGCGACCCGGTGCACAAGGCGACGATCATCCCGCGCGGCCGTGCGCTCGGCATGGTGATGAGCCTGCCTGAGGGCGACCGCTACTCGAAGTCGAAGGCCAAGTGCCTGGATGAACTTACCATGGCGATGGGCGGACGCGCCGCCGAGGAGATCATCTTCGGCGCTGACAAGGTCTCCAACGGCGCCTCGGGTGACATCAAGATGGCCACCGACCAGACCCGCCGAATGGTCACGGAATGGGGCATGAGCACCAAGCTCGGCATGATCGCCTATGGCGACAACAGCCAGGAGGTGTTCCTTGGCCATTCGGTCACGCAGAACAAGAACGTGTCCGAGGCGACGGCGCGTGAGATCGACAGTGAGATCAAGTCGATCATCGACAACGCCTATGTCAGCGCCAAGCGTATCCTGACGGAGAACCTGGTGCATCTGCACGCCGTGGCGCGTGCGTTGCTGGAGCATGAATCGCTGTCGGGCGACGAGATCCGCACGGTGCTGCGCGGCGAGAAGGTGATCAAGGTGGTGGTTGATGAGCCCGGCCCGGACTCGCGGCGCGCCTCGGTGCCGTCGGCCGGGCGGCCGGTGCCGCCGGCGCCGGACGGTGGGCTGGGGCAGGCGCCGCAGCCGGGCTAGCCGCCTTGTTCGTCGAACCGCTCGGCTTGATCCACGGCGGGGCGGCCGGCGAGGCCATCGAACGCGGTCTGGCGATGCCCCTGGCGGGCGGGCCGGCCGCGTTTTCGTTGGTCCGGCTGGTCGGCACGTCAGGCGGCGTTGAGATGGGGCGTATCATGCCCGTGGGCGCCGTGCCCGCGCCATTCCAGGCCGCGCTGCACCGCGTGGCCGCACCCAGGCCAGGCTGGGCGGGACTCACGGGGTCGCCCCCCTGGATCATGGGCATCCTCAACGTCACGCCCGACAGTTTCAGCGATGGCGGCCGGCATTTCGACACCGCGCTTGCCGTGGCGGCCGGGTTGGCGATGCGCGAGGCGGGCGCCGACCTTGTCGATGTCGGCGGCGAGAGCACCCGCCCCGGGTCGGCTGCGGTCGCCGCACCGGAGGAGCAGCAGCGCGTGCTGCCGGTGATCCGCGCGCTGGTCCGCGAAGGTGTTGCGGTCTCGGTGGACACGCGCCACGCCGCCACCATGCGCGCGGCGCTGGGCGCCGGGGCGCGCGTGGTCAACGACGTCTCGGCGCTGACCCACGATCCGGCGGCGGCCGGCGTGGTGGCGGCGCACGCGGCACCGGTGGTGCTGATGCACATGCGTGGCACCCCACAGACCATGCAGGATCACGCACGCTATGGCGACGTGGCCGCCGAGGTGGCGCGGGAACTGGCCGCCAGGGTGGCGGCGGCAGTGTCGGCCGGAATTGCCCGCGAACGCATCGCCATCGACCCCGGCATCGGCTTCGCCAAGGACCTCGCCCACAACCTCGACCTGCTGAACCGACTGGGCGTGCTGCTGGGCCTGGGCCTGCCCCTGCTGGTGGGCGTGTCGCGCAAGCGCTTCGTCGGCACCCTGGCGGACGAGCCGCAGGCCCTGCGCCGTGGTCCCGGCTCGCTGGCCGCCGCCCTGCATGTGGCGGACCAGGGCGCCACGTGGCTGCGGG
>Ga0105053_10004231_pt1 | contig 21349 bp, 20 predicted proteins | sample BON01_FD_78093 | JGI IMG/M metagenome (GOLD analysis project Ga0105053, IMG submission 78093) | Freshwater microbial communities from Lake Bonney liftoff mats and glacier meltwater in Antarctica - BON-01 | ecosystem: Environmental > Aquatic > Freshwater > Ice > Glacier meltwater | place: Lake...
AATCCAACGGCACCGATTACCAATGAAGCCGAGGCCAAGGCTGCGGCGCGGGCGAGCGCGCTCGCCATCTTCCTCGGCTTGCTGTGGGGCATCGTCGGGATCGTCTATCTGATGACCGCTGGTCAGTCCTCGATGGAAGCCGCTATGGCGCAGGCCAGTGCGGATACACCCGAGATGGCGGGTAAGGCGGGTGTAATGACCCAGGTGACCCTGTGGCTGGCGGTCGGCTTCGTCGTCATTCAACTGGTTCTGGGCTTTGTGCAGTGGGCCAAGCCCAATATCGTACTTCCCATCGTCTTTCTGATTCTGGTCGCCTTTGGCCTGATCTCCGGCCTGCTGGGGCTGATGATGGCGGGTCAGGAAGGCATGCCCGAGGCCGCGGCGACACCAGCCTGGCAGCTTTGGGGCGGCATGGTCGTTCTTGTCGTTCAGCTGGTGCTGCATATCGCCGGCATCCGCGGTGCCCGCGCGCTTGACCGACTGCGGATGGCGGCTGCCCAGTAGGGTCGGTCAACGGTTCGGGCGGCGGTCCTCGCGACCGTCGCCCGGCGTTCGGGACTGACGGCGCCAGCGGATTGACAGGCTGGCCTCACCCTGTCCGCCGAATTTCGAACTGACTGTCAGGTTGCGGCGCACCTGCCATTCGACATTCACAGCCCCGCCGTTCTCGCCGCCACCGATGATCTCCAGATAGACGTTATCGGTAATGTAGCGCCCGCCCGCGACGGTAAGGCTGGAGGCCTCACCGCCAAACGACAGTCGGTCCAGCCCGGCCAGTTCCCGCAGATTGCCGATTACATCGAAGCCGCCGCCACCGGCCAGGGCCGCCACACTTGCGGCCAGCTGGGCCGCCTCGAAGGCTGAAAGCTGTGACGCCGAGCGCCCGAAGAGAACCTGCGACAGGATTTCGTCCTGCGGCAGGGCCGGGGTCGAGGTCAGAGCGATGGCGGGGCGGGCTGCCGTGCCTGTGACGCGGATGGTGGCCGTCAGGGCCGGATCGTCGCGCGTGGCAGTCAGGTTCAACCGGATCTGTTCGGGATTGGTCGAGAGGCTGACCGTGCCGCGTGGGTCGAACACGAATCGTTTGCCGCCGAAATCATAGTCGCCCCGCACGACCCTCGCCGTCCCGCTCAGGGTCGGCCGGGCGATGGTGCCGGTGACCCGGGCGTCGACATTCATCTCGACGTTCAGCCCGCGGCCGATGACCTGCACGTCGCCGCCGGGTGAGCGCAGGGCGATGTCGAGACCGACTTGAATGCCTCGCTGGCGGTTCTGCTCCGCTTCCGGAACGTCACCACCGGGCCGGTTGATCTCGATGACCTCCATGCCGACAATCCCGGTCGACCCCGGAGGGTTCGCCTGGATGCGGGCCTCGTCGATGTCCATCTCGCCTCTGAGGGTGATGTTGCCATCGACGCCGCGGGTCACCGTCAGCGGGCCGGACGCCTTGGCCTCGGCGATATCATTGTCGATGATGCGGAAACGGTTGAGCAACAGCTGGAAGCTGGAGCCGGAACCCTCGGTCAGGCCGATCCGTCCACTGCCGCTGACCGAACCGCCAGAACCGTCAATGGCGCTGAAGGATTCGACTAGGCCGGTGGTGTCGTCGAAGCGGCTGGCAAGGTTGATGGTCTCGAGCCGGACGCCGGTAGCACTGTCGCGGAAACTGCCCTGCTGAAGGTCCAGCCGCCCGTTGAGGCGTGGTTCGGCCATGGTCCCAGCGATGGTAGCGCGGGCATTGATCTGGCCCGAGAGCGAACGCTCGCCGCCCGCCAACAGGTCCCAGATCGGTTGAATCTGACCCTGGATGGAGATGTCGCCGGACATCGCGCGGGTCCGCACGATGGCCAGCCGTAGCGGTACGGCCGATGCCTCGACCGGCAGGGTCAGATCGGCGACGGCCCTGACCGCGTCGCCGTCAGCCGCATTGGCCTCGATTCTCAAAGTGTTGTTGAGCAGCAAGGCGTTCAACGTGCCGTCGATCGCGATCCCGGTCGGCGCGTCGATACTGCGGATGTCATCCAGGGTGACATTGGCCGAGCCGGACAGGTCATTGCCGGCCCCTCGCAGCGACAGGCGACCGGTCACCCGTCCGCGCATATCCTGGATCAGCGAGCCCAGATCGATACTGGTCAGATTGGCCTCGATGATGGCGGCGCGGGAATCCTGACGCATTTCGCCCAGCAGCACCCCGCCGCCGATACCCAGGTCAACACGGGCCACACGACCGTCGCCGGACAGGGCGATGACGGCCGGATTTCGAGTGGCGAAGGCGATCTCGCGCACCCGGCCACTGCCTTCGAGTACAACTGTCTGGGAGGGGCCTGTGCGGTAATAGACGCCGATCCCGTCGAATGAAACGGGCGTGGCACCGCCCACATCCGTCCTGAGCGTAAAGGGGAGCCGCTCCAGCGTGCCACGACCGTTCAGATCAAGCGTTCGGATGACCCATGTGGAGCCCGCAAACCGCACATTGCGTCCGGTTACGTTGAGAAGGGCGGTCTCGTTGCCCGCGCCTTCGGTAAGGCGGATACGGCCGTCTGCGGTGCCTGATGCCAGGAAGGCACCGGGCCGGGCGGTAAAGGTCAGGTCGGCACTGGACGGCACATTGTTCGACAGGGCGATGGCCCCCTGGGCCGCCACACCGCCCGCATTCAGGTCCACCTCAGTCAGGCGTAGCCGATCGCCGCCGAGGAAGAAGTTTCCGCTGGCCCGTGCCGGTCCATAGTTGGACGCCGCAGTCAGCGTGACCCGCCCGTCCGAGGCATCCGCGCCCCGCCGGAAGCTCAAGGTCATCCCGGCATCAGTCAGGACCAGGGCACCGGCACTGACCTTGCCAAAGGCCGCGGTCAGATCGGCGCGTGGCTCGGCCAGGGTCCCGGTCAGAGCGCCTTGGCCGGTCATGGTGCCGTCGATGGCGACGGGGCCGACGCCGAACGGTCCCTGGGCGTTCCAGTTCATGGCCAGCCGCAGCCGTCCGTCGCTTTCGATCAGCCCCCGCGCGGTTGCCGAACCCTGGCTGCCTGTCAGCTCGGCCCGCTCGACCGCGATCCGTCCGTCGGTCAGGGCTCCGGTCAGTTGCAGGCGCGGCGTGGCACCGAGCAACCGATCCAGCTCGTCCATGCCGATAGCCAGCCCGCGCCCGCGCCCATCGAACGTCAGCCGCCATGGCGCACCGGCACGGGCCGTTGAGGCCGAGAGGGGGCCGCCAAAGCGACCGCGAGCACCCTGATACAGACGCGAGGCGTCGGTGATCTCGGCGTTCCCGCGAAAGCCCAGGCCACCGAACAGGTTTCGACCGCCCGAGCCGGTCAGGGTGAGGGCCTGACCCGTGAGATTGATCTGTTCCAGCAGGATGGCTCCGTCCACCTGACGCGACGCCTCGAACGCCAGGCGCGGGGTCGCGCCCAGCAGACCCCCGACGATGCCAGCAGTTGAGCCGCCGTCAGCACGGATGTCGCCGTCGAGATCCATTCGGCCCCGTCGCATCTGAAGGTTCAGCGGCCCATGGAGGCGCTGGGCCCGATAGCTGGAGACTGCGGTTCCGTTCAGATTGACCGCACCGTCCAGCTCCCATTGCGCCGCATCACCCCGGAAAACGCCCTGATAGGTTGCCGGTCCCGCTGCCTCCTGTCCGATCAGCCGTGTCAGTGATCGGGTCGAAATATCGACGATGATGCCGTCTGGACTGCTCTGGTCCTTGAGCCTGATCTCGCCACTGGCGCGCGCGTCCAGGTTATCGGCGATCAGCCGCCAGCCCACCCCGATACGGCCGTCGTCATCGCTGTCGCTTGATGTGGCGAAGCCGAACCGAACCGTACGGCCGATTCTCTCGGCGAATGGTGCCAGCAGGTCCGAGCCGGAGAAGTCCGCAAAGCCGGAGATCCGTGTCCGGGTCTCGCCATAGCGACCCTTGATCACCAGCGGCACGAAATCGCCGGTGCGTACAACCGCGTTGATGACTTCGCCATTGACGACCGCCGTGGCGAAGAAGGGCTGATCGGGATCATAGCCCAAGGCGCCGGCCAGCGGTCCGCCGTGCGCCTCATTGGCCCGAAGGTTGAGCCGCAGGTCGTCAAGACCCGTACCAACCGTAGCATTGAGCCGCAGATAGTCGCCCGGCCGGCTGTTGCTGACGGCGTTGACCACGGCCGTCTTTGGCCCCTTACGCGGCACATTGGCCTCGCCTGAAAGATTCCAGCGGCCATAGGCCTTGCTAAAGCCCTCCAGCAGTTCGACGTCGGCGACGAACCGGTCGATATCGACCGACAGGGGCTGCGGCCCGGGCGGCTCGGCCGAGACTTCGAGTTCTGGACGGCGAACCAGCCGGATCACCTCGGCCTCGATATCGGTGGCGTGGAAACGGCGCGCCATCAGCGGCCACCAGTCCCAGTCGACGCGAACCTTGCGGGCCTCCAGCCAGACGCCCCTGGCGTCGGTGACGGTGACGCGGTCGATGGTGAAGTCGTCGAAGAGGTCGCCGCGGACCCCCTCAACATTTATCCGGCCAAAACGGCCGAGCTTCTTGCCGGTGACGAAACTGGTGACCAGCCCCCGGCCTGAGTCCGTCAGCAGATACATCCGTCCGCCGCCCGCAACGAGCATCACCAGCGCGGCCAGAACAGCTGCTGCCATGCCGCCGAAGAAGGCCACGGCCTGAACCCGCGTGCGCTTCTTCCTTGGGGTTTCGGTAGAGGCTTCTGGCGTGTCGGCGGGGGGAGGGGCGTCGGTCAAAACGCCTGTCCTATGCTGACGTAAATCTGGAAGTCGGCGTCACCCTCGCGCCGATCCAGCGGAACAGCGATGTCGGCGCGGATGGGACCGAACGGCAGCTTGTATCTCACTCCCAGCCCGGCACCGTAGCGCAGGTTGTTGAAATTCGGCGTCTCCTGGAATCCGATGGCCCCGGCATCGAGGAAGGCGACGGCCTGGAAATCGCGCCAGACGTCTCGCCGGATTTCAATGGAGGTCTCGAACAGGCTCAGGCCGCCGCGCGGAGTATTATCTGGCAACCGTGGTCCCACGCTCTGATACTCAAAGCCACGCACCGAACCGCCACCGCCCGAAAAGAACAGACGGTCTGACGGCACCGTCAGTTCCTGCCCACCGAGAATCGAGCCGATCCTTATCCGGCCCGCCAGCACGGTTCGGGCTCCATCCTGTAAAGGCAGATATGCCGTTGCCTGGCCCTCAGTGCGCAGGAACAGCACCGTGTCCTCTCCGGTCACACCGGTGGGCTGGGCGGAGAGCGACAGACGCCAGCCCGTTGTCGGGTCTAGGGGGTCGTTTGACCGATCCAGATTGGCGCTGGCCCGACCGGTCAGGATCACCAGATCGCGATTGAAATTGATCGGCAGTCCGCTGAGAGGGTCGAAGCGGTTTTCGTCGTACTGGCCCGCATCCAGACCAACCCCGTAGCTGACCCAGGAGGTCTTGCCGATGCGCTGCTGCAGGTCTGCGGCAAGGGCCACGGCGGTCCGACGATAGGCGTCCGTGTCCTCGTTCAGCAGGGCTGCCGACAGCCTCAACGTCTCCCCGGGACGGCGCCAGTGCGGCAAGCTCAATGACGCGCCCAGTCGGCTATCGATATTGGCGGCGCGCGCCTGCCAGACAAGGGTGTCGGCGCGACCGAACGGGTTGTGTCGTGTCCAGATCAGGTCGAGGCCCGAACCCTGAGCGGTCGAGAAGGTAGCACCGGCTTCGAGGATCCGGCGTGGACGGTCGGTGAGGGTGATGATGACGGGCCGGTTGCCGTCGGCATTGGTCTGGTCGGTCGGAGCCAGAGCCACGCCGACGCTGTCATAGACGCCGGTTTCCAGTAGCCGGCGTTCCAGTTCTGCTACGTCCTCGGGATCATAGATCTCACCTTCGGACCACGGTGCCAGGCTGGCGACCCAGCCGGGATTGGTCGGGCCGCGGGCTTCCAGTCGAATGCCATCCAGCCGCACCAGAGGGCCTGAGGCAATGTTGAAACTGGGCTGGACGGTGAATGTGGCGTGATCGACCACAACCCGGCGGGGTTGGGCTTCGGCATCCGCGTAGCCCCGGCGGGTCAGTCCCGCCACGATCCGGCCTTCGGCTGAAATGACATCGACCGCACGACCGGGCTGACCGGCACTCAGGCTGATCTCAGCGCGCACCGCCGTGCCGGACCCGGCGTCGGGTGCCGGTTCGGCCCACAGAATCTGAACCTCACTCAGTTCGAAGCGCCGGCCGGGGGTCACATTGACGATGGCGACCGGGTCCTCCTCGCCTTCGACGATGTCTTCAAGCACAGGCTGATAATAGCCCTCGGATCGCAGCAGGGCCTCGGCGGCATCGCGGGCACCGCGGGCGCGGCGTCTGGCCTCGAACCGGTTGGAGGGCGGTTGATCGACCTCGCCGACGGCGCGGATCAACTGATCCCGAAGCTCGGCATCCATTTCGCCACGGATCTGCGCGCGCGGGTCCGCTGCTGCGGCGGAAGCCAACAGGAGGAAGCTAGCCGTACCGATGAGAAACAGGACGGGCCGTAGCGTCAAACTGAAACCTTGGTCAGGGTGCCGGAGGTCGACGCGGTCGCATCCTGCTGTGGCAGCGATGGGGCGGCGGCCCGGGTCAATAGAAGAGAGTTTCACTCTCGGGCTGAACTGATTCCGCCGACGACCGCTTTTCGGGGGGCAGGGTGGTCGTGTCAACGCGCGGAGCGTCGGCGGCGGTGGGTGCGTCGACCGGCGCTGCAGCATCTTCAGCGGGCAGGGCCATCGGCGCATCCGTCGGGGTTTCGGCGATCTGCGGATCTTCGCCGTTGGGGGCATCGCAGGCGGCGACACCGAAGGCGGCCGACAGGGCCAGAATGGCGATAGGGCGTTTCATCAGCAGCATCTCCCCCGGGTCAGCCTTCGAACGCTTGGCGGGCACAGCTGTTCCATAGCCTCGAAAGCGCGCGCGGTCACCACGCGCCGCATCCGCGCGGGTGAGGTGAACGGGGCTACGCCGGTCATCGCTCTGACGGCCAATGCCCTCGACGTGCACCGGGCCGCCTGGGATGCTGCAGGGGTGCATGCCTTCCTGACCAAGCCGAACGACCCGATCATGTTGACTACAACCCTGGCCCAGGCCTGCGCCGCCCCCCGGCAGACAGTCGAGATCGAGGCGGCGGTCGCCTGACTGTCAGCGCCAGCGGGCTTGCGCGTCATCCAGAGACATCGCCACAGGCTGTGGCGTGGGCACCTCGGAGACCCCGTCAAACCGGGGACCCGGGGCGGCCTGGACGAGGCCCTCTGTGACAAAGGTCCCGCGCGCGGCGTTATGGGGATGCATCGCCGCCTCGGCCAGCGTCAGCACCGGGGTGACGCAGGCGTCGGTGCCTTCGAAATGCGCCGCCCAGTCGTCGCGGTCGCGGGTGGCGAAGATTGCCGCGAACCGGTCGTGCAGGACGGGCCAGCCGACGAAATCAAACTGCGGGACCGTATCCGGCTCAAGCTCCAGAGCGGCGATCAGGGCGGCATAGAACTGCGGCTCCAGCGCGCCTACGGCGACGAACCGACCATCCTTACAACCATAGCAGCGATAGAAGGGGGCCCCGCCGTCCAGCAGATTGGCCCCGCGTGCCTCGCTCCACAGACCGCGCGCAGCCAGGGCCTGGAACAGGCTCATCAGCAGGGCAGAACCGTCGGTCATGGCCGCATCCACCACCCGACCCTTGCCCGTGGTCTTCGCCTCCAGCAGGGCGGCGAGCACCCCGGTGACCAGCATCATCGCTCCGCCGCCATAATCACCCAGCAGGTTCAAGGGCGCGCGCGGCGGGCGGTCAGGCTCGCCGAGGGCGTGCAGCGCGCCGCTCAGGGCGATGTAGTTGATGTCGTGGCCGACCTGCCGTGCCATCGGCCCGGTCTGGCCCCAGCCGGTGATCCGGCCATAGACCAGTCGGGCATTGCGCCCGGCGCAGACATCCGGCCCCAGCCCGAGTCGTTCCATCACGCCGGGTCGGAAGCCTTCGATCAGGGCGTCCGCCTTCTCGACCAGCTCCAGCACCCCTGCGAGGTCGCCGGGATCCTTCAGATTGACTCTGACGGCGGCCCGGCCACGATGCAGCACCTCGCCACCGACCTCGCTGAACACTGCGGCACCGGCGTCTGCGCTGCGACTCAGGCGCAAAACCTCCGCGCCGAGATCGGCCAGCATCATGCCGGTAAACGTCACCGGCCCAAGGCCGTCAAACTCGAGAATGCGCAGGCCTGAGAGCGGTTTCATGCCCCTTGCCTAACCTCAGCGCCCCCGCGCGTCGAGCCAGCCCTTGACCCGGGCGGCGGTTTGCAACAGAAGGCGCGTCGCCGGGTCGCGAGCGCGATCCGTCCGGTATGCGTCCTTAGCTCAGTTGGTTAGAGCATCTGACTTTTAATCAGAGGGTCCTCGGTTCGAGCCCGAGAGGACGTACCACCTCCCTTTCCAGTACAGGAAACGTGCAGCCGGCCCGACGGCTGGAACCCGAGAGCGGGGGCACGGCCAACGCTTCCGGTCTGCCGCGTGCCGTGGTTGAAGGGGGAATGCGCGTTCCAGCCTTTGCCCCAACCCTTGCCCCAGTCCTTGCCCTTGTCCTCGCCCTGCCGCTGGCGGCCTGCAACGCCGGGGGCGCGGTCATGGAAGGGGCGCGGCAGTTCGGGAGCGGGGTCGGGGCGGCAGCGACGGCGCCGCTGGACGACCTCAACCTGCGCCGCCAGTTTATTCCGACGGTCCTGTTGCAGGCCGAGGCCAATCCCTACGATCTGCGCAATCTGAACCAGTGCGCGCCCATCGGGGCCGAGATCGTCCGGCTGAACGAGGCCCTGGGGCCCGACACTGACGAGCCGCCGGCCCGGAACGGGTCCTTCCTCAGCGAACGGGCCGCCGATGCAGCCTCGGCGGCGGCGCTCGCAGCGATTCGCGACGCGACGACGGATTTCATCCCGGGGCGGAGCTGGATCCGTCAGCTTTCGGGAGCTGAGCAGCACAGCCGCCAGGTCCAGTCCGCGATCCAGGCCGGGCGGCTGCGGCGGGCCTTCCTGAAGGGCACGGGGATGCAGCGCAACTGCGCCCCGCCCGCCGCCCCGGCCTGGTTCCGGCCGCGGGGCCGCACCCAGCGCTAGCCGTTCGAGATGTGGCGGGCGTGGAAGTCGCGGCGGAAGGCCTCGAACCGGCCCTCGGCGATCGCCGCCCGCATCGCCGCCGTCAGCGTCTGGAAGAAGGCGATGTTGTGCCAGCTCAGCAGCACCTTGCCGAGAATCTCGTCGGCGCGGATCAGGTGATGTAGATAAGCCTTTGAATATTGTGACGAAGCGGGGCAGGTGATGGTGGGGTCCAGCGGGTCCTGGTCCTCGGCGAAGCGGGCGTTTTTGAGGTTCATGGGTCCTTCCCAGGTCCAGGCCTGACCGTGGCGGCCCGCGCGGGTGGGCAGGACGCAGTCGAACATGTCGACGCCGCGCCAGACCGCCTCGACCAGATCGACCGGCTTGCCGACCCCCATCAGATAGCGCGGCCGCTCGGCGGGTAGCATCCCGGGGGCAAAGTCCATTACCTCGCACATGGCCTGGTGCCCCTCGCCGACGGCCAGACCGCCGAGGGCATAGCCGTCAAAACCGATCTCCTGCAGCCGGTCCGAGGACTCACGGCGCAGGTTTTCGAAGGTCGAGCCCTGCTGGATGCCGAACAGGGCCTGGGTCTCGCGGGTGCCGAAGGCGGCTTTCGAGCGCGCACCCCAGCGGGCCGACAGCTCCATGGCGGCGCGGGCGGCGGGTTCTTCGGCGGGCCAGGACACACACTGGTCGAGTTGCATCGAGATATCGGCCCCGATCCGGTCGGCCTGGATTTCGATCGACCGTTCGGGGCTCAAGACGTGTTTCGAGCCGTCGATATGGCTGGCGAAGGTGACGGCGTCTTCCTTGACCTTCGAAATGCCGGCCAGGGACATGACCTGGAAGCCGCCGGAATCGGTCAGAATGGGTTTAGTCCAGCCCATGAATTTGTGCAGCCCGCCCAGCCGCTCCATCCGCTCAGCGCCGGGACGCAGCATCAGGTGGTAGGTATTGCCCAGGATGATGTCGGCCCCGGTCTGGGCCACCTGATCGACGGTCATGGCCTTGACGGTGGCGGCGGTGCCGACGGGCATGAAGGCGGGCGTCCGGATGTCGCCACGCGGCGTCCTCAGGACCCCGGTGCGGGCGCGGCCTTCGGTGGCGCAGATGTCGAAAGGGAAGGGCATCAAGCGGCCGTCGAGTCCGCACGCGGAGAGAAATTGGCGGACATTGCGGACATAGCGGACTCTTTCCCTCGGCACGACGCGCACAGATATGTGCGCGGGACTATTGTAGTCGGCTCGAAGCCGGCGCCAGACATTCGCGCTGAAGTTTTTTCAAGTGACTGAGAAACGAACAGAATTTTCGGTTGATTATGCGGGTTTGCGAAACAGCAGTGATCCGTCGCCATAGGAATAGAAGCGGTAGTCGGTGGCCACGGCGTGGGCATAGGCGGCCTTCATCGTCTCCAGACCGGCAAAGGCCGAGACCAGCATGAACAGGGTCGATTTGGGCAGGTGGAAATTGGTCATCAGCACATCCACCGCTCTGAAAACATAGCCCGGGGTGATGAAGATGGCCGTGTCACCGTGGAAGGGCTGGATCACGCCCTCAGGCGTCGTGGCGCTTTCCAGCAGACGCAGGCTGGTGGTGCCGACGCAGACGATACGCCCGCCGTTGGCGTGGACGGTGTTGAGGGCGGCGGCGGTCTCGGCGGAGACATCTCCCCATTCGCTGTGCATCCTGTGGTCGGCAGTATCGTCGGCCTTGACCGGCAGAAAGGTGCCGGCCCCGACATGCAGGGTCAGGGCATGGGCCGAGACGCCGCGTGCCTTGAGGGCCTCCATCAGCGCCGGGGTGAAATGCAGACCGGCCGTGGGTGCGGCGACCGAGCCGTCCAGTTGCGCGAACATGGTCTGATAGTCCGCGCGGTCGCGGTCATCCTCGGCCCGCTTTGCCGCAATATACGGGGGCAGGGGCATGACCCCGATGTCCTGGATGGCCGCGTCCAGCGCAGGACCGGCGAGGTCAAAGCGCAGGGTGATCAGGCCGTCATCGTCCTTGGCCACCACGGTGGCCGAAAGCGATGAGCCCCTTCCCCTCGACGGGGAAGGGGTTGGGGTTGGGGATGGGGTGGTGGCAGGCTGCGGGTCGTCAAACGCCAAATGGCTCAGACTGTTAGCTGGCGACGCCTCCCGCGCCATATCCGGAGATTGACGGCCTGCACCCCATCCCCCGACCCCTTCCCCGTCGAGGGGAAGGGGAGAAGAGAACCGGACCCGATCCCCCGGCTTGATCCGTTTGCCCGGCTTCATGAAGGCCGACCAGACATCGGGCGCATCGCGGTGATGCAGGGTGGCCTCGACGACGACGCTCAGGGTCTCGCCCTCGGGGGAAAGGCGCTCGCGCACGCCGGTCAGGCGCGCCGGAATGACCCGCGTATCGTTGAACACCAGGGCGTCACCGGGCCGCAGGAAATCAGGCAGGTCGCGCACGATCCGGTCTTCCAGACCTCCTTCCTGCACCACCAGAAGCCGCGCGGAATCCCTCGGCTCGGCGGGGCGCAGCGCGATACGGTCGTCGGGCAGGTCGAAGTCGAAATCAGTGGTTTTCATCAGGCGGGGCAAAGGCCACGGAGCAGAGGAGCGGTCAAGAGTGCTGCGGCGTCGAACCAGCGGTCGGCGGCGGTTTGGCCACGGCCTGCGACGCTGTGCCCCAACGGATCGAGGGCCGGGTGCAGACATAAAGAATGGCCCTTTTTGGAGAGTTCCATGCCGCGCCTGCCGATCGCCGTACTTTGTGCCGCCATACTGCTGTCAGCCTGCGAGCCGATAGACACATCCGCACTGCGCGAGATCGAGGAGACGGCGGCTGCCGCGCGCGCGACCGCTGACACCCTCGCTGCCCGCACCGACGAGGTTCAGCGGGCACTGGAAGACCCAGTCGGCGCGCTGCGGACGGCCGCGCTCGGGGCCACCTTCACCAAGACCGCGACTGCCGAGCCCAATATCTTCGTCCTGACCGATCTGCAGACCGGCTGCCAATGGCTGGCGACCTATGGCCCGGACGGAGCGGCCAGCAGCATGGCCCCGCGTACTGAACCGTCGGGGGGCGCGACCCGGCAACGCTGTGTCTCTGTTCCGGGTTTCGGCGGGGCGGAAGCCGAACCCGCGCAAGAGGGCTGATCGCCCCGGAGTCATTGACGCTGCCGTCGTGGGGCTGCAAACCCCGACCATGTTGCAGAACCTCGAAACCCTCGCGCGCGACGCCAAATCCTGGCCGTTCGAACAGGCCCGCAATCTCCTCAACCATGTGCTGAAGAAGCGGCTGTCCGACGCGGAACGGAACGCTGCCAAGCTGCTGATCGACGCCGGCAAGGCGGATGAGGCGCTGGCGACCTTTCCGGCCTTGCAGCGCGAGGTGATCCTCGAGACCGGCTATGGCCCCTCGGGCCTGCCGCACATGGGCACCTTCGGCGAGGTGGCGCGGACCACGATGGTGCGCAACGCCTTTCGGGCCCTGACCGGCGACCACTGGCCGACGCGGCTGATCGCCTTTTCGGATGACATGGACGGGCTGCGCAAGGTGCCGGAGGGCGTGCCCCATCCGGAGATGTTGACCGAGGATCTGCACAAGCCCCTGACCGTGGTGCGCGACCCGTTCGGCACCCACGAAAGTTTCGGGGCGCATAACAATGCCCGTCTGCGCGCCTTCCTCGACGGTTTCGGCTTTGAGTACGAGTTCCTGTCTTCGACCGAACAGTACCGGTCGGGCCGGTTCGACGCGACCTTGATGACCCTGCTGGAGCAGTTCGACGTGGTGCAGGCGATCATGCTGCCGACCCTGGGCGAGGAGCGCCGCGCCACCTATTCGCCCTTTCTGCCGGTCAGCCCCCGGACAGGTCACGTTTTGCAGGTCCCGACGCAGGCGCGGAATGTGGAAAAGGGGACCATCACCTTCGACGATCCTGCGGGCGGTCGCACCGAACTGCCGGTCACCGGCGGCCATGTGAAACTGCAGTGGAAGCCGGACTGGGCCATGCGCTGGACTGCGCTGGACGTTGATTATGAGATGTCGGGCAAGGACTTGATCGAGAGTGTGCGCGAGAGTTCCAAGGTCTGCCGCGCCCTGGGCGGGGTTCCCCCCGAGGGGTTCAACTATGAGCTCTTCCTCGATGTCGAGGGGAAGAAGATATCCAAGTCCAAGGGCAATGGCCTGACCATGGAGCAGTGGCTGCGCTATGGCACGCCCGAGAGCCTGAGCTGGTATATGTTCCAGTCGCCGAAATCGGCCAAGAGCCTGCATTTCAACGTCATCCCCCGCGCCATTGACGACTGGATGGCAGCCATCGAGGCCTGGAAGACCCAGGAACCGGCCAAGCGGATCGACAATGGCGTCTGGGCCATCCATTCGGGCGCGCCGCCAGCCCACACCTCGCCGGTGTCTTTCGCCCTGCTGCTGAATCTGGTCGGCGTGGCCAATGCCTCTGACAAGGCCCAGCTGTGGGCCTATTTCGCCAGATACCTGCCCGAGGCGACGCCGCAGACCGAGCCACTGCTGGACCAGCTGATGGAGCGGGCGCTTAACTATTACGAGGATTTCGTCAGGCCGACGAAGTCGTACCGCCTGCCGGACGACAGGGAGAAGACGGCCCTGCTGGACCTTGCCGGCCGGTTGAAGGCTTTGCCGGCGGATACGACCGACGGAGAGCTGATCCAGAACGAGGTCTATGCCGTGGGCAAGGACCACAGCTTCGAGCCTCTGCGCGGCTGGTTCGGGGCGCTGTACGAAGTGCTGCTGGGCGCGTCGCAGGGGCCGCGCTTCGGCTCGTTCGCGGCCATCTATGGCCTGCCGCAGACGGTCCAGCTCATCGAGGCGGGGGCGAACGGGGACCTCGCAAAAGACTGACCCGCCGGATGCCGCCGCGCGGCGGGCTGTAGCGCTCTAACGAAGATGAACCGAACATAACGGCGCGGCTCCGGGAGCCTTCATCCTGCGTCGGGCATTCCTCCCTGCATCGACCAACCTCGATGAACTGGAGAGACCATGTCGAAGATCATGAACACCACCCTCGCCACAGCCGCTGCCCTGGCGGCTCTGCTCACCGCTGTCCCGACCGTCTCGATGGCCCAGCAGGTCAATGGTGTCACCAATTGCGACGCTCCCGGCGGCCGCCAGCAGGCGGGTGCCGTCATCGGCGGCGTGCTCGGAGCCCTGGCGGGCAGCCAGGTTTCCGACAATGAGCGTGCCCTCGGGGCTGTGGTCGGCGCGGGTGCCGGTGCCGCCGCCGGCTCCTATATCGGCTGTAACCAGCAGCGCGCCCGTCAGGCCAATATGCAGGCTCAGGGCGGGGCCTATCGCGCCACCTCCAACCTGCGCATCCGCTCGGGCCCCGGCACCGGCTATCGCCAGTCTGGAAGTCTGCGCGCGGGCCAGTCGTTCAGCGCTGTCGGTTCGCAGGGCGAATGGGTCCAGATCGCCGGTGGCGGCTGGGTCAATGCCCGCTACGTCGCCGCCAACTAGGCGTCTCAGTCTTGACCCGACCAGGAGGACGCCTCGAAAGGGGCGGCTTTTTGCACGTCCGCTCGCCGCTTGGGGCACTGTTTAAGCCCACCTCAGTCCTACTGGCTGACCCACAGGATCCGGCCCATCCAGACGATGTCGCGGCGGGCCACGGTGCGGGGCGGATAGGCGGGATTGACCGAGGCCAGGGTCACCGTTCGCCCGTTGAGCGCCGCCACTTCCTTGGCCAGGGTCTCGCCGCCCGTGGTGCGGACCACCACCCGGTCGCCCTTGCGGACCTCGGCCGCCTCGCGGTCGACGATGACCCGGTCGCCCTCGCGATACAGTGGGGCCATGGAATCTCCGGCGATACGCAGGCTCAGCAGGCTGTCGCGCGGCCGGGGCAGTTCGGTCTGCTCCCAGCCCTCGCCGACCGGCAGGCCCGCGTCGTCGAAGAAGCCGTCCTGTCCGGCCTGGGCCATGCCCAGCATCGGCACGGTTACGGGCCGTTCGTCCCCGTCACGCGCCAAGACCGCGAACTCGCCCAGCGACAGGCCTGTCACCGACAGGATCCGCGTCAGGCTTTCGGTTGAGGGCCAGCGGGGTCGCGCCGGCCCGCCCGGCCCGAAGCGTTTGGAGGGATTGAAACTGGTTGCGTCGAGTCCGGCGCTCCGGGCCAGGGCCGAGACGCTGATCCCCTCGCGCCGGGCCAGACCGTCGATCGCCTTCCAGAGTTGAGCGTGGGAGAGGGGCATGGGCACCGCGTCAATCAGAGGAACGATTCGGCGCCACACTAGGAATAAATGCCCGCTTGCTCAAGGCTGGAAAATTATTCGAGCCCGGCCGCGCGGCGCTCCTGCCAGGCCCAGAAGGTGCCGATAGCGATGACCAGTAGCAGACCGATGCTCGCCAGATTGATTGCCGCATAGAAGGCCGAGATCGGCGGTCGGATATCAACGAGGGTGAGGATATGGCTCATCACCACCAGCGACTGCAAGGCGGAGGCCCAGACCGGCCAGGTCCTGTTCGTCTTCCAGACCAGGGCGGCAAGAACGCCCAGCATGATCGTATCGATCGCCATCAGGCCCCATTGCGTGCCCGGAATGGCTCCGTCTCCCTGGATCAGCAGGGAAGCGAACCACCCGATCACATAGGCTCCAGCAGCAACCCGCTCCGGCTCGTCTCCCTTGAGGAAGGCGAAGCCGACCACCAGAACTGTCAGGCCAGCCGCTATCTGGGTTGGCAGGGTATCAAACATGGAACCGCACTCATGCCGAAAAGCATGAGGGCGATATATCATTGAGTCTGTCCAGTCTGGAACGCCCGGACCCGAACATTGCCGCGAATTAAACCGCGCGCAGGCGGCTCTCGGCCACCATGGATGGGGGAGCCGGTTCGGCCGGCTTGTTGAGGACGCCAACTGCATAAACCCCGTATCCGAGACGACGGTGGTCCTTGGCCAGTTCTTCATGGCAGGCGACGAGCGCCTCGCGGGCCGTCGCCAGGGCGGCGATGGCCTCCATGGCCCGGGATTGCGAGGCGGCCCCGGAGACCGGCGAGAGGCTGAGCGCCGTGCGGGCCCCGATCATGGACTGGATCAGGGTGGTCGCCTGGGTGATGGTCGCGTCGAGCGATTGCTCGGTTGAGTTCAGGTCGCCGGCGACGCTAGCGATCACTTCAGTCTTGTTCATCGAAGCCTCCCACTTGGTACAAGGAAGCAATTGGTTAACACGCCTCGGCTGTGTTCGGTAGGGTTTTGTTTACCGTGTCTGGCTTGACCCCGGGACCATCGCCACCCCCGCCGCCGATGGGTGGGCCGTCCCCGGGCTTGTCCAGTGGACCGACAGCCATGGTCTCCAGTCCCAGCGTTCTTGCCAGCGCTGCCAGGGTGTTGTGGGTTCTGACGATATGGGCCCGCGCCGAGGTCAGCGCGGTGATGGCGGCGGCTGTTTCCTCGAAGGTACGCTGGCCCGTCCCGGCGGACAGCCAGGCCTCGGCGCGGGCGGCGGGCAGGGCGGCCGCGAGGGTGGCGGATTCAATCAGGGCCTGATCGATGGCCGATTCGGTGGCGTAGAGGCGGGCGGCGAGAGCTTCGCCGACAGACAGTCTGGACATGGTGCTTCCTCCCTGTGACCGGATGCCACGACAGGAAGACAGTCAGGGATAGAGAAAAAATGCAACTAAGAGTCGTTTTCCGCCATCAGGAAATGCGCCGTAAGCGCAGCGATCGGCTGGGCCTCATCATCCTGCCAGGCCTCGGCGAGAACGTGGGCGACGCGCCGTCCGGCCTTGCTGATCCTGGCCCGGGCGTAGACATCGACCGGTCGACCCGAACGCAGATAGGCGACCGTCACATTGATCGGGCGCGGCAGCTGCAATCGGGGGTAAAGCGCCGCGACCTGGGCGACGGCCGTCAGTTCCAGCAGGGCCGCCGTCGCGCCGCCGTGCAGCGCCGGCAGGACCGGATTGCCGATCAATTTCTGGGCGAAAGGCATGGTTACGGTCAAGGTTTGTCCCTCGACCGCAGTCATCAGAGCCAGGAACCGGGCATAGGGCAGGCGGTCAAGCAGGTCCGTCATCGCCCGGCCTCCAGATTCGCGCCCAGACCCCGGTTGCCGTTCGACGCCAGCATATAGGCGCTCTGGGCGGCAGCGACAGGATCGTCAGGACCGTCCTCGAAGGCCCAGGCGCGGACAAAAGCGACCGACCGGGTGCGGTGGTAGCAACGGGCCTCGGCAATGAGGTCCCGACGCGTCTCAGCGGCCCGCATATAGTCGACGCGCAGGTCCAAGGTGGCGATCGGCTCGAACTGACCGAGGGCAACCCAGACCGCCAGCCCGCCGACGTGGTCCAGCAGGGTCGAGACAAGCCCCCCGGACAGCACGCCGGTGTCCGGATCGCCGACCAGATCCTCGCGCCATGGCACGCGGATACGAACCCGGTCGCCGTCCAGGCTGCCATAGACGAAGCCGAGGGCGTGGGTGTGTGCTGCGCCGGCCGCCAACTGGGGCAGGATGTCGAGGATCGGGGACGTCATCGTCCGCTTCTGGGTCCGACAGGTGGCGAGCGCAAGGGCACCCTGTCACGCAGCAGGGGGGTCAGGCGACCTTGCGGGTCTTGCGCCCGTGGTCCGGCGCGGCCTCGGCAGCGGCCTCCTCGGCAGCCTGTTCGAGCGCGAGGTTCATGGCCATGCGCAACCGCTCCGGCTTGATCGGCTTCTCGACCACGGAGGCCATGCCGATGGCCAGGTATTTCCTGGCGTCGTCCGGGTCGGCGTTGGCTGTCAGGGCGACGATCGGAATGTCGCGTGCCGGGCCGGTCAGGGCACGGATGGCCTGGGTGGCCTGGACGCCGTCCATGCGCGGCATCTTGATGTCCATGAGAATCAGGTCAAAGCGTCGTTCCTGAACGGCTTCGAGGGCTTCGACGCCATCCTCGGCGGTCTCGGACGTGCAGCCGAACATCTCGCACAATGCCTGTGCCACCACGCGGTTGGTCGCATTGTCGTCAACGATCAGGATGTGAGGCGTGGCGGCTCCGACACCGTCGCCGCCGATGTTCTCGACGTTGGACTTCGCCGTGGGCTCGACCTCGGTGCGTTGGACGTCCAGGTCGAAGGCGAAGGTCGTCCCGCGTCCGGTATTTTTCTCGGCCCAGATACGGCCACCCATACGGTCGACGATCTGGCGGCAGATGGCCAGGCCCAGGCCCGCGCCGTCCTGCCCTGAACCCTGCGAAAAGGGTTCGAAAATCGTGTCGATCCGATTGGCCGTAATGCCCGTGCCGTCATCACGGATACGGGCTTCAAGCCGGATGCGGTCGCCGGCGGCGACAGCCTTCAACCCGGCCTCAACCACGCCGTTGCGAGCAAAATTCAGGGCATTGCCGATCAGATTGTTGAACAGTTGGGTGACACGGGCCCCGTCGATCACGGCCGCCAGTTCAGTGTCGCCCTCATAGCTGACCATCAGGCTCACATTGTCCTGGGACGCCCGCTGGGCCCATCTGGCCTGGACGCCGTCCATCAGGGCTTGCAGCGGGGTCGCGACAGGATACAGCTCAAGCTCGCCGGCTTCGGCACGTGACAGATCGAGGGCGTCCTGAAGAGTCCGGAGCAGGGTTTCCGAAGACTCCATGATTGTCGTCACATGGGCCTGGGCCTGGGGATTCAACGGTTGGCGGCGCAGCAGCTCGGCCACCGCCAGGACGCCGTTCATCGGCGTGCGCAGTTCGTGGCTCAGGATGGCCAGAAACTGGCTCTTCTCGCGGGCCGAGACCAGGTCCTGGGTTCGGGTATCGGTCAGGACACGCGCCTGGTCCTTCAGTTCCATATTTTGCTGACGCTGGAGGTCGTTGATGGCCTGCAGCAACGAGACCGCCGTCCCGACGCCGTGATACCGACCCTCGCGGGTGACGATGAAGCCCCGCATCAGGGCTCCGGGTCCGCCCTTGAGCAGCAAATCACTGAAGGCTTCGATATTGACGCCGGCCTCGACCACGGCCGGTTCCGGATCCATCAGGTGCAAAACCGGTCGATTGGCGAACTGGGCGTGGCCAAAGGCACCGGCGATCTTGAGCAGGAAAGGGTTTCGCTCGACCAGGCCGACGGGGCGACCGTTTTCGACAACGGGTATCACCAGGGTGTCGGGTTCGCGTTCGAAACGACAGAAGACCTCGCTCCCGAGAGTTTGTGGTGACACCGCATCGGCGCGGTATGTCAGGACTTCTATGGTCGGCATCGGGGCCCGAACTCCACTGGGACCTGTGGATAATTACTCAGAACCATTTTCAGAAGGGTTAAGACGGTAATCGCCGTTTTTGAGCCTTTTTTGCTCTGCCGTCGGGGCTGGTGTAGAAGGGGCACCCGCTCTCTTTGCGGCCCATCCCCCTGTCCATGCGCGCGGCCGATCGGCCGACCGCAGGTTTGCCATGAGCGTTTCCCTGTCCAAGACCGCGACATCGGCCCTCGTCCTGTTTTCGGGCGGACAGGACAGTGCGACCTGCCTGGCCTGGGCGCTGGAGCGTTATCAGCGCGTCGAGACGGTCGGTTTCGACTATGGCCAGCGCCACGCCGTCGAGATGCAGGCTCGGCTGGCCGTCCGTGACGGCATGGCGGCGGTGCTGCCGCCGCTAATCGCCGACCGTCTGGGGCCGGATCATGTGGTCGACCTGACGGGCTATGGCCGGATCGCCGAAAGCGCCCTGACCGCCGACCGTGCCATCGAGATGGATGGCCGTGGTCTGCCGACCACCTTTGTACCCGGCCGTAATCTGGTCTTCCTGACCTGTGCAGCCGCCCTTGCCGACCGTCGGGGTCTGCAGGTGCTGGTCGGCGGCATGTGCGAGACAGACTATTCCGGCTATCCCGACTGCCGCCGCGACACGATCGATGCCATGGCCACGGCGCTCAGTCTGGGCCTGGACAAGCCGGTCATCATCGAGACGCCGCTGATGGCCCTGACCAAGGCCGGGACCTGGGCTCTCGCGCAGAGGATCGGCGGCGCGGCCCTGGTCGAACTGATCCTCGAGGCCTCACACACCTGCTATCGGGGCGACCGCGCGCACCGCCATACATGGGGTCATGGCTGCGGCGACTGCCCGGCCTGTGAATTGCGCGCCGGCGGATACGCCGAATGGACCGCCCGGCCAGAGGCCATGGCATGACCTATTCGGCCAAGGAGGTGTTCCTGACAGTGCAGGGCGAGGGCGGTCAGGCCGGACGGCCCGCTGTCTTCCTGCGTTTCGCCGGCTGCAATCTGTGGAGCGGGTTGGAGCGGGACCGGGCCACGGCGGTCTGCACCTTCTGCGACACCGATTTCGTCGGCATAGACGGCGACGGCGGCGGTAAATTCTCGAGCGCTGACGCCTTGGCGGATCATGTTGCATCGATGTGGCGGGGGCGGGCAGGGGATCCGAAACTGGTCGTCTGCACCGGCGGCGAGCCCCTGTTGCAACTGGACGCCGCCTTGATCGCGGCCCTGCATGCGCGCGGCTTCGAGATCGCCGTTGAGTCCAACGGCACCCTGGCAGCTCCTGCGGGTATCGACTGGATCTGCATCAGCCCCAAGGCCGAGGCTGCCGTGGTGCAGTCCTCCGGGCACGAACTCAAACTGGTCTTCCCCCAGCCCACGGCCATGCCGGAGCGGTTCGAACATTTGCTGTTCGAGCGCTTCTGGCTCCAGCCGATGGACGGCCCCGACCAGGAGGCCAATACGGCCGCGGCCATCGACTATTGTCTGACCCACCCCAAATGGCGGCTCAGCGTCCAGACCCACAAATACATCGGCGTAAGATGAGCGTTTTCGAGATCACCAAGGCGGCCACCTTCGACGCGGCCCACCATTTCCCCAACGAACCGGACGGCAGCCCGTATCGCCGGATGCACGGCCATTCGTTCTCGGTCGAAGCCACGGTGCGCGGTCAGGCGCTGGACAGTCATGGCTGGGTCGCGGACCTGGGGGCCCTGGACCGCGCGCTGAAGGCGGCAGCCGAAGAGCTGGATCACGGCCTGCTCAATGAGAAGCCGGGGCTGGAGCTGCCGACGCTGGAAAATCTGTGTCTGTGGTTCGCCGAACTGCTCAAGCCCGAGTGGCCGGGCCTGAGCCGGATCATGGTCTCGCGCCCGACCATTCACGAACGGTGCGTGCTGACGCTATAGATCAGCAGTCGCGGCCTTGCCGCTGGCGCTGTTCGCAGCGTCGCTGATTGCGGTCGTGCGCGCGTTGTTCGCGTTCGCGCCGCGCCCGTGTCTCTTCGTCGGACGTGGTCACAGCATCGACGCCGGCTCCGACGACCGCACCCGTCACCTTGGCCGC
>Ga0105053_10004236_pt1 | contig 21339 bp, 17 predicted proteins | sample BON01_FD_78093 | JGI IMG/M metagenome (GOLD analysis project Ga0105053, IMG submission 78093) | Freshwater microbial communities from Lake Bonney liftoff mats and glacier meltwater in Antarctica - BON-01 | ecosystem: Environmental > Aquatic > Freshwater > Ice > Glacier meltwater | place: Lake...
TACAGTTTATAGGATGTGCCATACTGAGCAGAATGTATTACTTGACGGAATCTTGGCAGTGGACCCCAGGCGACGTAGATACTTGTGGAGCACATTTGCAACTCGCCTTTGCAATTCTTGACTGTGAAAAGCGCGACAGCAGATCAATCAGTTCTGCATTTGAGCTGATTTTGACGATGCATATTCGCACTGGACGCGATGTAGATCGTTGCCTTCGCGCCAATCGGCGTGATGTCATGTTGTTGATGTTTGACGCTCAAGACGAAATCAATAAGTGTTCAGAAACTATGGGGCAGTACTATAATTTCTGCACGCATTTCTTGCCCAAGTGGAAAGCTCCTGTGATACAGACAGAAGCACAGATCCGGGCGCCTGTCGATATCATCATCGACTGCATACGAATGAATGCCGGCAGCGCCTACCACCTGAAAGTTGGGTGTAAGCAGTTGGAAAAGCTGTCACAGGGCAATGCCGATACCGTGAAGATTTCACACCAACATATGGCATTTTTGTCAACACAGGTGGACAAGGACAACTCCGAAAACCTAGATCGAACAAGTATATATCGGGCGGACTGTTTATGGCAATTTCTTCACCGCTGCGTGACGACGCCAGAGGCGTTTGCAACCTTCAAACGTTCGTTCAACATTCAACTGTTGTTACAAACTGTAGCGAAATTGACATTCAGAGCATGTTTTGTGAGTGTTGCCGATGGGTGGGAGCATCGCACGCTCCTAGGACGGTGTGTTGCCATAGTTCTCAACTTCATTCGACATTTTTTGAATGAACCCACTCCGTACAGCAAGCACCTGTTTTTGGACACAAATGGAATCGATATCATCGTGCAAAGTATCTGCTACATGTATATCAATGATAAGTGCCGATACGCGAGACAACACTTTGAATCTGCACGTGTTGCGTGCATGAAAATTTTTTTGGACATTTTCAATAGCCATGAAAATGGACTTAGCGCATATCTCGCAATATCAGCTCGGAAAGGCACCACAGTCCCAATGAATTTCGTGTATACTCTTGGCAGCGACGCACACATCAACAGTACATTCACAAACTTTCTAGTGAATACACTTTTTCATATCAGCTTAAGACACCGTGATGGTATCAATGAGCACTGTGTGGTCACGACACAACACATTTTGCGTCTGCTGCACGTGCTCTCACAAAACGGAGATCTGATACACAGTGACATTCGAAATCCGATGAAAAGGATTCTAGAATCTGCAAATAATCTCATTCCCATGATTCAGCATCGTGGATATTATAACCCACCCGGTCATGTGCTCACCCCAACAAATAGCGAATTTGCTAGCGAACTTGTCGCGCAGATAGACGCTATCGTCGTGCAATACGCTTCTCACCTAAGTTTGCATAACAAGGCTCTCATGGCCAATTCCGAGGAGATGCGAATATACATGCTGAGTACCACGACTCACCGCGCGCGCGGCATCGAGGTCTTGCCTCTCTAAACTCCCGTATCTATTTGTGGCCCTGCACCAGAGAATCACTCGCCATCATGGAGCGATATTTGGCCCACGAGAAACTCGAGGTGATGCGCTTGACGAAACACGTCACTTCTTTGTCCAGTTGCAAAAGCTGTGTTTCGGCTGGCAACAGCGTGGTTTTTATGTCCTGTGTGACGGGGTTGTTGAAGCGCGGCGCACTGCTGTCTTTGGGTAGTTCTTGCATAGGTAGTTGGAGCAGGAGCGCACTGTTTTCTCTGGGTATTTTATACGGTTTCGCGGCATGTGTAAAAACACCCTACAAAAACAAATTGTTTGATATATAACTGGTATATAAGAATGCTTGTCCGTAAAACAAGTACGGGGTGTGAAGTGATGGAAAAGGTGGCCAGGAGGATGCCGTACGAAATCTTCCGGGGGTGCCAGTATCGGGTTTTATATACGTGCAAGGCGTGTGGACGCGACGAATTGTTCCGGGTGCGCGAGTCTTCGGGCAAAGGCGGCGGCAGCCAACCTGCGCACAAACCTGCAGCTAAACCACACAAACCTGCAGCTGACCCGCACGCCGCGGCAGCCAAAGCACACAAGAAAGAGGCGGCGAAACAAGCCAAACACGCCAAGGCGGCAAAGAAAGACGCAGAGAAAAGGGCCAAGGCAGCTAAGAAAGACGCGGAGAAAAAGGCCAAGGCAGTCGAGAAGACACGAAAAGACACAGAGAAAAAGGCCAAAGCAGTGGAAAAAGAGGCGGGGAAAAAGGCCAAGGCAGTCGAGAAGACACGAAAAGACACAGAGAAAAAGGCCAAAGCAGTGGAAAAAGAGGCGGGGAAAAAGGCCAAGGCAGATGATAAGAAGGCCAAGGCAATGGAAAAAGACGCGGGAAAAAAGGCCAAGGCAGACGAAAAATCCCACGCAGTGGCCACAAAAAAGGCAACCAAGAATCAAGCCAATGAAAAACACCACCAGCACAGCGCCACAGAGCACTTTACAGCTCTCGGAAAACACCACACAAGCATGCCTGTCGCCGCAGAATATCACGACATACAGTCAAAATTAGAATATCATGAGCAACAGTATGACAACCATGTAAAAAACGCTATTGAAATCGGGACAAGGATGCGAAATGACACGACAACAAACCTCTCGGAAAACACGGACAGACAGCTTTCAAACCACACCTTCATTCGATGGACAGGCCCCCAAAAACAAACTATCGACACGAATGCCAATGGTACACACCTGCATAGAAAACTGAAAATTGCAAGATTGAAAACGCTTCACCAATTTTCAGGCAAAGAGACCACCCACGTCATGTACGAGTTGCTTGTCTACACGATACGGAAACAGGACGTGATGTTGTTTGAAAGACTATTTCATTACACCAACTGGGACTTTCTCGGGGCTGATACAAAAATGCAGTACAGTGAAAGCATTCTAAGTGGATACACCGAGGCTACGGAAAGCGTCGTGGACAATATCGTCCTGCACAAATTTGCATACGGCCGTAATTTACTGTTGGAGAACGCACGCGAAGCACGATTATCCTCCAGAACGATCCGCCGTCTTCAAAATGCCATAATGTAAAACTCATATACCAGTCGATTTGACCATATAATCACTCGAATATTGTTAATGCGTGTATGCCTCCTGTGTACCGGGTATATACTATGGAACTCATATATACACGAGGTATGCGCTGTTGGTATCGAGGCGCATTTTCTGGATTCTCATATGCCTCATTGTCACATCTGTTTATGTCATGTTGTGGATTTTACAAACGTTGCAACAGAGCTTTCTGAGACCGGTTCTGACAGTGAACCTGAGACCAGTTCTGACAGTGAACCTGAGACCAGTTCTGACAGTGAACCTGAGACCAGTTCTGGCAGCGACGCTGAGACCGGTTCTGGCAGCGACGCTGAGACCGGTTCTGGCAGCGACGCTGAGACCGGTTCTGGCAGCGACGTTGAGACCGGTTCTGGCAGCGACGCTGAGACCGGTTCTGGCAGCGACGCTGAGACCGGGTTTTATGCTTCGCCGGCAATACTCGAAGCGAATAGATACATAGTTATTGATACACGTGATGGGGTAGGCTCGAAAGAAGATTCTGAAGACAATGAACATAGTGAACATGAAGAAGAAAGAGTGTACAAACCAATCGCACGTGCCAAGCCCAAGCAAAAAAATCCAAAGCCGGACGGCAAGAAGCGTATGCAACAAGATATGGCAGAACATTACGATACAAAATTGTCAAAAGACCCAACAAAGACGAAAAAAAGGATACGAAACTCATACCTGAAAATCAGACTTACGGGAAAAATACCAAAATACACTACGAGTTTAGAACTCTCTGAATATTTTCAAAAAAGTATTATACAAAATCACGAAAAGATATTCAGTCTACTTCTCGCATTCGCCAATTTTAAATATTTCGACATTTATCGTATGGCTGTAGAATCCTACGGGTCATACTCTCTGATCAGCACACTTATTTCCATGAAAAAAACGTCGGAACTTGAAATGGTCATGAAAGCATTCACGGAAACGTCAGCAAACAAATTTGACTTTACGAAGCCATGTGTGGGAGGTAACATCGTGTTGGCAAATGGCGATAAGTACAATAATGAGAGAGCAGAAACACCCATGGAATTTGCAGCGAGGAATCGCAATTACGAAGCTGTGGCAATGCTTGTGAAATATAAGGCTCCAACAAAAACCCCGAGCACTGAGGACCTAGAGCGTATTTTTAAATTAGACAAAGGTGAACCGAACACAAATGGCCTACCTTACAGGAGCCTTGATATAAGAACTGGTGTGAACCGCGGAATGAAACTCCCAAAGCTGTGGATGTACACAAACAAATGGAAAAGAGGTCGCGAAAATAAAATCAGAAAACTGCTGAAATACAAACTACACTAGACCTAAGCTACGTTGTTTTGACTGTGGAAACTACACACCCCTCCGAGAAATCAGCAACACAACGTCCGTGTAGTATCGTCGCGTGATTTATCACGTTCCTTCAGAACTAGTATAAATGATATCAAGTTTCGCGGAAAGCCGTCGGGATCCCCGGCATGGTTCTGTGCACACACGTGAAATATGGTTCGATCGAAAACTTTACTGCACACCAGAAGAGTCCCAGAATAAAGAAAGTCTGTGCGCTCATTCCGCTTGCGTTTTTTTTTGTGGTCTTGTTCGTTTTATTCCTCATTCTAAAAATGAAGGAATCAGCCTGAGTTGTCGGCCCGATTAAAGTGTTGGTAACGCGACGGACTTTATGGCATTTTCGCATGCCAGTGCCCAAACATAGTCGACGTGACCGTGCAAAAAAAAAGAAACGAGGAAAAATGTTGGCCTATTTCTTGACACGAGCTGCATTACGATGAACCAGAAGAAGAAGCTGCGAATTTTGGAAGTGTGCAGACGAATCGCAAGCAAATCGACCATGAAAATAAAACACGGAGCAGTCATTCTGCATGGCAACAGGATTGTGGCAAGCGGATACAACACTAGAAACTACAAACTTGCACAGGCCTTTAGCATTCATGCTGAACAGAACGCACTGAACGATTTTTTCAGACAAAATAAACACAAGACCGGGTTTCACCGTTTCTGTCTATTTGTTGTCCGCCTCTCAGACACTGGGCTCTTGGCAAACTCACGGCCATGTGTGAAGTGCACCAAAACGCTACAAGGCGTCACATGTATCCACCGGGTATTTTACTCGTAACAGGCTACACTTGTGCCTTTTCGAATGCAGGTCGAATACATCATGCCCGATCAGAGTTCGTTCTTTGGATTTCGGGTGACATTCTTGCACTGGAACATGTCACAGGTGAAATCGCCTGGCGAATCGCACTCCTCGATACCAATCGCCACCACAAAGTCGCCACATCGGGTAGTGCACGGCGGATCGCTGTAGAACCCCTGGTCAAGTTGACAGTTGGTGCAGCACGCACGCAGCGGGCTGTTCAGATCGGACTCGTCGCACTCTTCGGAGAAATCGTGAATAATATTTCCACACAGCTCCGCGGCCGAAAGTGGTTTCGTGGGAGCAATGCACGAGACATCCTTGTTTTGACAACATGCCGAACACTGCCCCTCGCTCGGGAGTGTGCATACTTTGCACCGGTGTTCAGACAGACTGAAAAAAGACACGTCAGGTTCGCAGTATTTACACATGGCAGACGACGTGTCGTGTACAGCCGCTGTGCATGCGCCGAGGAGTGCGTGTACAGCAGGGGCACATTCGGCGAGCTGGAAGTACATGGACCCCGTGGAAACTGATTGCATTTGTCGAAAGGAGTTTCTCAAGACTGGCGACGAAATTGAAGAGAGCGTACTGTTTGCACCATCCGCAAACACTGCGAGTGTGGATCCCTGCACCGGCAGAATCACGATGCGATTTGCTTCGTGGCCGGGCAAAAAGGCGTTGAAGAAGTTGTGAATTTGCACCACCTCGTTCGACGTGTAAATGTTGTTGACCATAGGAGATCCCGGAATCAGAATTGTGACCCCCGGAAACAAGTTGCGTTTCTTCTGCATGAATTCGGCCACGATGGTTTGTGTGGACGGATACGCTGCGAATTTTGAGGGGTGAAAGGGGGTAAAGCAAAAAGAGCCGCGCATGTTCGACGCGTACAGCTGCTGCGCTGCAGCAGAGAAAATCGAGCAGAAAATCCCATGAGCTACATACACGTACGTCATTGCGTGCTGCTGCGAAGCAAGCACGATTTTGCTCCATATCCCCGGGTATTGCACGAGCACCGACATGCAGGCGTTGACAAAGGTGGGATGCATCGTCACAGTAAATTGTATTTGGTTATTATACTCGTATGCAATGTCGTACGCATCAGTGTCGAGAAGTGTAGAAACCATAGCTTGGATGTTGCTGACTTTCAAAACATCAGTGGCTACTGTGAATTTGAAAACCGACGCCACCACATTGACTTGGATTAGCGACCGAATAGCTATGAATCCTCCCAAACACGACTCGTGCGACGTGCGGGGATTGGTCCAAACGACATTTGCATACTGTGTCGTCAATTCTGACCGCTTCATGCCACACGACAGACACTGCTGAATCGTTTGCAAGCCTGGTATAGGACTGAAAGTGCCCAGCGGACACAACTCCCGCGACTGTTGGACTCGATTGTCGCATACGAAACCGGCCGGGCACAAGACACACCCTGTCGTCCCCATCATATATCCACTTATACAGGAGCATGTTTGAATGCCGTATCGCTGCACCTGTGAACTGTTTTGAGGGAGAACATGCATATGTGGGGGGCAGTATGTACAGCGAGTGTCGTCACTGTAGAAATTTTGGTCGCACTGGCATTCGCTGCTGTTGGTTTCACGATTGTACGTCAGCACCTGTTCTTTGGTCTGGCATTCACAAAAGACTAGGCTCGGGGATCTCGCTGGACTTGTCATTTTTGGCGGACATTTGACGATCCCAGAAGCATCGTTGGAAGAGCAATAATACCCAGAAGGACACTCGGTACACGAAATCTTCTGCCCTTGTGTGTGTCCCATCTTGTTATAGTACCCGTTTTCACACACACACCGGTCGTGGAGGCGTGACGGTTTCTGATACGACAAGGCAGGACAGAGCACGACGCGTGAATCAAAATAGCAAGCTTCATTCAGTCCAACGCACTGCACACACTCGCCTGTTGCATTGTCAGTCTTGTACCCAGGCGTACATCGACACGACGCCTCTCCAATACTGTGCGTAAAAGCTGTTGTCATTGCGGGTGAGCATGACAGCACAGAAGGAACTGGCAAAGCGGCGGTCCCTGCAATCCAGTACTGTCCGCGAGAAACTGGCTCGCACCCTGTTTTAGCAAGGTATGAGAAAAATCCCGGCGAGCACTGACAGTCCTTGAGTTTCGTCGCCATGGGAATAGTAGTTTGCATATTTACCGGACACTCGAAAACCTGATTGCTGTGACAAAACAAAAGCGACGGACACGGTTTGCATTCGCTGCTACGAAGAAAGTATCCGTCGTTGCATTTGCACGAAGAGATGTGAAAGGATCCACTCCATGGGTTTAATGAATTTTCCGGACAGTGATATTTCCGACCTCCGTGGCAAAACGTATTTTCCGGACATAGCTGGCATTCCCCCGACACTGGCACAAAATAGCCGCTCACACATTGGAACTGTTTCGACGCGCATTCTTGTGGAGTACGACAGCATGTTTCTTTCGTGGTGTCACACTTTATACAATTGTTTGAATGGAGGTGCTTGGTGTACCCCGGGTCGCACCCACAAGCGAACCCTACTGCGTGGTGTGTGGACTGGTGCAGACCACACGGATGATATTGTGCTGTCAGTATTCCAAAGCGTTTTGTAAGTGGGTGGGTGAAGAACATGACATGCGCGCTGAACGCGTCAAAGATGTCAATTTCGACTCCCGTGAACAGCCGTAGTCCCTGTAGTGCGGGAACCGTGTATGGGTTGGCAGCCGTTATCATGTTGCCGCTTGGAAACAAGTCGTGGCTGACGACAACCCACGGGTCGAGACCGAGTATGGTGTGGAACACGTCTTTTATGGCGAATGATGCGCCTGTGTAGTTGGCGTCGAGCGTCATTTGAATGTGAAATAAATTGTATGTGCCGTTGGGAAGGCCGATGCTCGCGATCGAAGGAGGTCCATTGTCTTCACGCATCAGTATCAAATTGTAGTAGATGTCGGTCGAACCAAGCACTGACGATGTCTGATGTATGGCAATGAGCATATGCATTTCTGGAACCAAATGAACATTGTAGGAAGCAACTTCGTGCAAATGGTATTTCAGTTCCCATGATTCCCCTATCAGTACAAAGCTACCTTCCAAGCTCATTACGCCCTGTATTCTGCCACAATACACAACACCGTCGAAACGATTTAGAATCATTAGCTGGAGGCTGATAGTGGTCTGGAATCCAGTGGAAGTCGCCGAAGATATGCGGTGCAGTGTAGCACTGACGATTTCGCTATTGACAAGAGGGTATACATTGGTCACCATGGTGTAACGAATCGATTGTACAATGTCGCTGGTGTTGGAGGACAGTGTCGCAGCGTCGGACATAAAATAGCAGGACAGTTCACGCGTCTCGGCATTGATCGACAAGACACCGGAGTCGGAAGACATTACTGCGGTGGAGTATTTTTTCATGTGAAACATCATGCTGTATTGTTGCGACGAGTTTGAAAGTGTTTGTGTTGATTTCACCAGTATCTGTTTTGTCGAGTGAATTCCTGTGCCTGCGATCTGGCAAGAAAATCCCGATTCCAATAGCGCGTTCGTTTTGTGGGTGTATGTACCATGACAGTAACAGTACGACGCGTCGGGCGACATTGTCGCAACCGTTGTGGAACCAGCAGGACATGCTCGTATTTTCCCTGAAAAACAGTAGTATCCACGTGGACACAATTTACAAGCCGCAGTTGTGGGATCCAAAAACATCCCGGGACTGCAATACGAAAGCACCCCCTGTGCGCACTTCATATTGGCCCCGCACGGGTATTTTCCTTCACACCACCGTCGTATGTGCTCGTCGTACGAGGTACACAAGGGACTGTACTCGAGACTTGTAACAATTTTCTGACAAGCATTTGTTGTTTTGGATCGGAAAACCCCGGCGTCTCGACACACGCATTGGCGTATTTCCGAAGCGCCGTCTTTCAAAGTGTGTCCATTTGTCGGACACGCGGAAAATGCAGCACTTCCTGTACAATAAAAAGGACGAGGACATATGACGCACTCTTCACTACCCGCTCGAGGTTGGTACGATCCGGGCAGACACGGTGTTGGGTTGATTGCGGGAACAATAGTGCCACGCATAAATCGTGTATCACACACTGTTTGTTTCTGACACAGCACACATGGTTCCGCCGTGTACATTTGGGCTTGCAAGTTTTCATGCAACAGCGCGCCAATGTTTTGTATGCTGTTGACGAGTTTGAATCCGGTGTCGGGCGTGCAGTACTCAACATCGTATATGTTTCGGTTAAACCCGTCGCGAGATAGGTTGAGTCTAGCGAGACTGGTGTGCTGCGGACACATGAAGCAATGGTCGCTGTAGACAGGAGAAAACTGTGTAGAAGTGCATGCTTGGCATGTACCGTTGATCCGCCCGAAGTTCTCGGCACAGGTGCATCGGAAAAAGGCACCATCCAAACTTAGAATCGCATTCGCATTCTGAGGACACGCGAAATCCAGCTTGCAATTCTGTGTTTTTTGCAACGGTAGATACGGCGAGATGGGAATAATAAAATTGCTTTGCTGCGGAGCAAAAGTACCTCCGGGGGAAATATGGGGGCAGTACACGATGCCGTCGATTGATGCAGTTAGTGTGTTGACACCAGGGGGTTGACATAGTTTGCCAACAAGCCGCGTATACTGGCGGACGTCTGCAGAATACCCCACACCCACACATGCGAATGCTGCAAAACACGTCCATAGTGTGGAGAACCATGAAGATAACCACGGCATCGCTGTGAATATCCACGGTGTGTCTTATATACAGTGTGTGAATAAGAACTGGGTATTCCAACATGCACCGTTTTGGTCGATGCAGTAATGTTTATTAAAACACACAACTACACAACTACATAAAAATTACAGATGGCAAAGGCGTTCAGGTGCACAGACTTGCCTTTAGTGCGCACGCACGGTGGTGAATGTCTATTCAGAAACATGTTTAATGCGTCTCGGACAATTCTAGATATTAGAGTATCATAACTCTCTACATGTATGGAAAGACCGGCCTAAGAAGCTCGTATCAGAATGAAACCTCTTTGTCTTCAAGAGACACCCAGGACTGTAGGTCAGCGTCGCTTAGATTGTCCTGTCCGAGGTAGAATTATCACTGTGCTCGAGCTCTTGATGCTCTTTCACGGGTGGTATTGGTAGTTCTTCCAAGTCATACACATCCGGTGTTCCACACGAGATTATTTTTGCTTCGAGATACGCCGCATTCTGTGAGGGCTCCTTGTCCGCCTGGTACAGCTGGACGCTTGGCGATACGTCGCCGGGCATCGATTTGGTAGCGAGTGTGTTGGGCAGTTTTATGTTTTGGATAGGTTCGGGCGTATGTGGAATATTCCTCATTCTTTTTGACCGCCGCGTTGTCATACGGAACGCTTTTTTTTTCATAGCGTCCTGTAGATTAGGGCGACGCGTACACGGCGTCTTGTACAGGCACGTATATTTTGTTGCTGTTTCTTTTTTTCATAGAGGCCAACAGACAGTGACCGGGGAGTTGCGATCATGAGCCCACGCCGGTGGCACTTGGTCGCATACAAGAACCCACACACTTATTCCACCATGTCATACATGTGCACATTGTGGATTTTGACGAAGTTCTCAACCATGTTTTGAATGTAGTAGGCACAGTCCAAACTTGTGCACTTAAGACACCCCTTACAGTCATACGCAATATTTTCTTGCATTTCTTGGCACCGGCAGAGCAAATTGTCCGTGTTGTCGAGTGTGGCATCTTCGCACAGTTGTGCGTCGGCGACTGTCAATATCCGTAGACGGTCGGCCATTTTTTTTTCTACATGCCCTGTGCTTCGCATACACACTACGAGTAATCTTTTTTTGTTGACGCGCATGTTCTCTCGCAACACAACCTGATTGCAGCTAAAAATGATCCTGAACAAGACAAAGAGTTTGTCCTCGAAGTCATGTGAACCCATCACTGTATGGATACCCTCGTCGGATATTCGGGGAATGCGAGGCTGTCCAGCTCGGAACGTATACAAAGAAAACTATGGATTGTAAACACAAAAGGAAAATTTTATTCAGATCAAAAACCAATATCGCGACGTGGTTGCGATTGCACCAGCGTGTGAATAAACAATAGTGCATAATGCACACCGACAAACGTTCCTCCACAGTGTCGCTTAGAGTCCAGGCGACTGTTAGCCACTAAAACCCGAAGAAAGAGGCATTTGCATTCACGGCCTTGGTCGATTCCAGGGCCTGAAGCTGTTTCGACGACAGGTCTTGCTTGTCAATGGCGGTAGAGCTCTTGTGGATGCCAGAAATAACAGCTTTGCAGCAGTCGGAGGTGAGCTGGTCGACATCGCGTACCTGTTGAGCCACAGACTGGACCAGCTCCACCGCATTGGCGTTATACTCTGCAGGCAACATACCGTCATAGAGGTCCGTGGCAGCTTGCTTGAGAACAAGAAGTGTGACAATCGTCAGGGTAGGAACTTCCAGGCGCTTCTTGGTAAAGTCGAAAACGCCCATACCCTTGATCTCGTAAATCTTTTTGCCCACATTCATCTTTGCAAAGGTCATGGCAGACTGTACTGCTTTGGGGGGCTCAGGCTCGGGACTAGGGTTTCTGACAAAGGGCTGAGAAGAACCACGCGACGGTCCACGTGTTCCTCCACAACCCTTCGATACGGCATAGCTGCGCTTGTTGCTCGTGTACACGTCGCGAACAGGACTGTTGTAGATGGCGAGAAACGTGCCACCGTGGTTAGCGTTGCCAACAAAAGGATAGAGACCCCAACTGGCTTCGGGAAGAGGCGGCGGCACCTCCTCGATTTCATCTTCTTGCTTCATGCTATGGTCGATTGCGTCGTCTTTGGTGGCTTCGAGTGGTAGCGGGTTCTTGTCCGTCGCGGGAACCACCATCGATTGGATCCCCTCCAAATTAAAGTCTGTTTTGCTCTCCTCCAAGTCGATACCGCACATGTTGAGGTTGCCACTGTCGGCATCCTTGCTCCAAACTCCGACACAGTTGCGAATCGTGTCGGTGGTATTTGTGTAGCATGTGTCGTGCTCCGAGAGACTGTACATGCCACCCGAAGTAAACGTCTTGCGCAAAAGACTGTGGCCCATGCTTTCAGCAACAATGCCAACACTGGTCTTGGCAGGCGCGACGTGAAAGCGGAAGTACGTGGGAATTTGCGTTTCCGGAGTGAGGCCCCACTTCTTGTGCATCAAGGCCCAGGAGCGGCCATTCTTAGTCTGCCAGACATAATCCTCCGCTCCAATGGAAGCGTCGTCGCGCGCCTTGTCATCATCGTCGTCATCGTCATCAGCGGCAAACGACGCCGAACACAACTTGATGCTGCCACCGGCCATCTCATGCTCCATAGCATACCGATCAAAATACTCCAGACTGTACTTGGTAACCTGGATAGTGGTTCCGTTGACCACAAACGGCACGTACAAATGCTTGGCAGGAATCATGTGCACGTTGGCATCATAGCAAGTGTCGCCAACAGAAATGCCAAGGGGCTGGCTGTCGCGAAGCTCGGCACGGCTGCAGCCACTTTGAAGACTGTCCACATCAACAGGATACACGTTGCAGCACGATCCGGCAGCATAACTTCCATGCTTCTCGCGCAGACTGTCGTCCCAAGAAAAGGGGGTCGTGGATGCGGCCAGTGCCATCACGGCGCCATTGTAGCCCAGCATGTAGGGCTTGCCGGTGCTCAGAGTCACGCCGTGTCCGAACAACTTGCACGTAGCCGCCTTCTGCTGTCTGAACGACATGTACTCAACAGGAGCAACCGCGCGGCCAGACTTGGGCGAGGTCTCCATCACCACATCGGCAGGCTCCACAGCAACACCAGAAACGACGACAGAGGCAACAGGGACGTCAAAGGCCATGCAATCGTCGAGGTCGGTCGGCGTATCCAGTGCAGAGCCGAAGAGCGTGGCTGACATGCTCGTAGTGGAATTATAATTCATGGAGAGATGCTTCTGGATATTTAAAGGGGTAAATTGTCGGAAATAGCAACAATTTCAGGAATTTTTTTTTTGCGCACCGATTTAGAATCCATTTTTTTGAAAAATGCAATTAAACTCATACTTTAGGATTCCACGTAAAACGGCTTATAAACGGTACAGACAAGACGAGTGGCTATCACTGCACACATTATGCAGATTGACACTGAAGTCTTGGATGACGCCCAGCATTACAACTTCTACATGAACGAACGCACGGCGCATGCGCAAGATGTTGTTGCCCAGCGGTTATGGATGACGTGTTTTCTTGCAGACCAACAGGAAACGCCGCATTATGCTGTAGGGATTCTAGGGAAACCAAACGAATCGAGCCTTTCCACTAAACCTAAACCCCCAAAGAATCGGAAAGGATCAAAGTCGCGTAAAAAAACACACGAACGAACTCCGTTCGAGGCTGCGTCGCGAGAACAACTGGTTGCTGTGTACTCGATATGTCCATTTCCCACGGCAAACCACATGGCGTCGCTTGCACTTGGTATGGGAGTAACTGAGAAAAAGGTTCGCGAGTGGTTTTGCAACAGACGCAAACGGTATCCCGCCTGTGAGTGAGAGGGTAATCTTTAAACATGCCCCAGACTGGGGAACGCGCCTACTGAAATTCGGGCGCACAATAGTTGTGATATTCTACACGCTCTTCCGTGTCATAAACGTATATAAGTAAACACCACATTTACACACTGTTGTGTGTTTCAGAGGGATGCAATGTCCTTATTGTCGCCAAAATCATCACTATTTAGACTGTCCGAGACTGTCGCGAGAGATGACGACGGAAAATGTGATGAGGCACGGCGCGCTTTTGACCAACATGGACTGCACCGGGCGCGATAATGATACTCTTCGTAAGAAGATACTGAGAGAAACTGTGTTTCTGCTCAGTTATAACACGGTGTCTGCTTGGAAGCAGGTTGCGATTACAAATCTAGAAAGGTGGAAACTCGAGAGGACAGATCTACGAAGCCTACGTAATGTAACCGCGGAAAACGGTGTGTATCAAGTGATGGAGCTGGATTGGGGCGATTGCACACAGCGTCTTACCAAGTTGTACGGAGAGGTTTTTGCTGTTTTAAATTTTGCAAATGCCTACTCTCCAGGGGGTGGCTACCAACACGGCGCCGGTGCACAGGAAGAAAATATCATGCGCCGAACAAATCTACATTTTGAGCTGAAACCTGTACATATGCAACATCAAAATCGGCAATACACCAACGAGTTTTCCAAGGTGCTGAATGCTGAGAATACAGACAATTTAATTCACATGCACTGGGACAAGAATAGTCCCGACTTTGTGTTCCGCGCTTCAGAAGACTGCGATTATGAGATACTTGCAAAAGAAGATTTTTTCCCGTTTGCCGAACTGCGTGGAGCAGCGCTGGACTTGAGACATTGCAGATTATCAGAGAATGAAATCAGGCAAGACTGCAGACGACGCATCAGAGCCCAGCTGAACACGCTTATAAAGAACCAAATTCGCCACGTCGTGCTCGGAGCATTTGGCTGTGGCGTATTTGGACACGATCCGCACATGGTGGCATCTATCTATGTGGAAGAAATAAAAGCAGTTCGGACATCCTTTGACGTGATCGCGTTTGCGATAATTCTCAGCCCAAATAATCTTGATGCGTTCACCACAACACTCCCCGAGCTTGGTGAACGACTCCTGTGTTTAAAAGAACAGGAGGTTCTTGCAGGGTATTCCAATGATCAGCTGTCATAACCAACTTCATACAGGGCCAGCACAGAAACAGAACATTCAGTCTAGCACCAATTCCTTGAGCCAAAGATGTGTATGTGTGTGTGGGTTGAGAAGTATATCGGAACGATCATCAAGTGTCTTCCTCGCGGTCAATGCGATCGTACTAAACACCATACGCGCGGATTCCACGCTGCCAAAGCACATGATTCTTAAAGTCGCGCTCCTCAGAGCGGATCCACATGCGTTTGGACACCGCACACAGCCATTTTGTTGCTTGGTTTGGCCGTTTATCGTGCATGAAGGTGTCGCAGTTGCCATCGCGCATTTTCGTCTTGTTGCGGACATGATTTTCCATTCGAGTCAGGGGCTGAGATCCGGGGCCCTTCAAATAGTGCACCTTAGCACACGGTGCTGTAGATAAATCGCCTTCGAAAACGCGCATGGTCTGATACATTTTAAACTGACGAGCCACGTTGTTTTTGTCCTTGACGGCAATTTGATTCAAAAGTTCCATAAACTCCGAGACAGTTTTTTCTGTGTCCACGGCACTGTGGCGCTGGTCGCAGAGAATCGGGTTGATCTGAGAGAGCACATAGGTTTTCCACTGCGACTCGACGAGGTCCTTTGAGAGATTGACACGAGTTTGTAGTAGTTTTTTGTGCTTAGCAGCGATGTGGGGGCCGTGTAGTAGGACATTCGTCTGAAATTTACGTACAGCAGCAGGGCCATGCTGTATGGCATGCGCCTTGACCATTTCGTCAAACCGGATGCACACGTCAAGTATGCGCTGAACACGCGACAGTTTGAGTGTGTCGATGGCCTCCTTATGGCTTTTCGGGTTGCGAGATTTGTTCAATATTTCGTGTACTGGCTGCACAAGTTGGATCAAGCGATTCACATGTTCCATGTTTAATTCGACTACAAATATGGACAAGTTGGACGAGGATAGTATCACCACGTCTCCCAACTCTAGCTCGGTACGCTGTACAAGACGGCCATTCATATGTTTACCAATCATGACAAAATGGTCACCACCCTGTTTCAGAACCCAACAGTCGATGTTGGTGGAAAGATTCGAGAACCAAAATTTCCTACCATGTTGTCCGATGACTCCGTGCACACGCGACACACTCACGTCGTGTTCACAGACGAACTGGTTGACAGGAGAGCGGCCAATCGTAATCTCATACATTCCGTCCCGCAACTTGGCTACCTGATCGTTTGATACTATGTCGTCTGGAAGGCCAACGGCAAAGTCGGTTTTGAAATGCACTTCGGTGTGGATATTTTCCTCCATGAAGTCGTTGATTCGAAAGAAATACGGCATCGAATCGGGCAAATAGCCGGCCAACACACACACTTCTCGGACAGCCCTAAACTGACGGGAATAGTACACACACTCCGACGTTTCCCAGTTGTTGTCGATGACGGAAATCGACCGCAGATTCGCATCAATCTGACGACACGTGGCCGAAAGACGGAAAAAATCATCCGACGCCAGCAGATGCTTATCAGACCCATCATGATTTACAGTCATGAGACACCGCATCACAACTTCATTCCCAAGGTCGGCATGTTCCTCCGACATGTCATCACTGTTATACAAATCCATTCCGAGCGGGCACCCCCTTCCTTTCGGCGCACTTAAATATGTTTCCACGCTAGAGCATCTCCGGGAGTGTGTGTGTGTGACAATGCTACGGAAAAAACGTGGCCGTACATCTGCGTAAAATGTACGGAGGTGTCTCTAGAATGTCAAGGAAACGGCTGCGTTCTGTGGGCTTTTCTACACATGATCAGGCGAGCGGTGTAGACTCGTTTTTCGAGGCGAGTGGTATATAAGCAGAGTCAACGCAGAGGAGCAGATGCTGAAAAAGAGCAACCCACCGCATCCGCGACCGAAACAGTCGATGCAGACGTTTGCCACAAGCGTGTTTCCCGAGTCTCTCTTCTGTGCAGTCCGCAAAAACTCCAAGACATGAGACGTGCCGAGTGCTGGCAACCACCAGAAGAAGAGAGACTTGAACGCCGGTGTTTTGACATTTCCGTCGATGCCGAATCCGAAACGACTCGTCTGTTCTGCTTGATAAATCCACCACAACAAACGCTGTTCTGTATAAAAGCAAAAAATGGCGTCATAGTATAATGATACTGCATATGGTCAGTTGCCAGTGTATTTATTATATAAAGTACCGCGTTGCGTGCAACATGTCATCATGTCCGCAGTTGACAACAGCACAATAATTGGCAAAGTTCTCGAATGGGGCAACCAAAACCAAGTGATATTTGCTTCGCTTACGGGAGGCGGTATCTTGCTGTTGATGTGTTCATGTTGTGTAATAGGGGCACTGGTTTGTAGACGTACATACGACAGCAGTCGTGGATACGACAGACAAACAGATGGGTAGTCAAACAACACAAACGGCTCCATACACTCGCTATACAGTCTACACTTTATGCAGTCACTAATGGCTGGCAAGAAGATTGTGCTGGGCTAAAGTATCTGTTTTTTTCGTGGTCATGCACGATGATATATAAAGGACACGTATTCCGACGCGCAGTACCATATAATGCCAGTGTACATCTGCCGACATGGCGACCGAAAGGAGCTAGGCCTTCACTCGCGACTGTCGACGCTTGGAATGAAGCAAACACGCGACTTGGGCCGAGCGCTGGCACAACAAGACGTTGTCTGTCCCTTTATATTGTGCTCCGTGTACGATCGCTGTCTAGAGACAGCTGTACAAATCTCACTTGAAGTCGGATGCGTCCCGATTCGAGTAGAGTACGGACTGTCAGAAGGCCCGGTATCTCAAGTTCAAATTTTCACGCACAATAAAATTTTAAAACAGCAATATCCACTGCTTGACGACATATACGTTTCCCACACATCACCTCCGGACCCTGAATATAACCAAGAGGATGTACTGCCAAGGTGTGCACATATGGTAGAATATATCTCTTCGTTGGTATTGGAGTCGGACTATGCATTGGACCTTATTGTTGTTACACACGGCACCGTCGCTATTGGTCTGGCAGCAACCATGGTGCGTCGCCCACACGAGACCATACACGACAGCATTGCACGATTAGAAGGGTGTGCTCCGGCTGGGGTTTACAAAGTTGTACCCTTGATAAGCACGGTGGATGCCAGCTTGTATTGGCAGACTGACGGAATTTGTGGAAAATCCCACCTCTCGAAGGATGTCAGAGAAAATGGCACAGCTACCACACCAACATGCTATATCCACCCTCCTAAAACAAAGTCTGGATGGTAGAGCACACCTTTCGAAATATCAATATCGAAATCATTTCCACGAGCAAACTCCACAACACGAATGCAAATCAAAATTCAAAGGGGTTGGTGGCGGACACACATTGATCCAACTTTGGTTTTATTTTTGGTTCATATCAAAAAACTCTTTGCGAAGGAATGCAACACATTTGCAAACAGTCGGTGGCAACACACAGTGTACAAAAGAATACAACGAATTTCTGAAGAGTCTGGAGAATGATACCACGTTCACAAATCTTCTTAACTTTTACTAACTTACAGAGAACAACTCCATGGAAACGAATGAAACTGATGGTCGAGCAATTTGCTTGATGATATGTCGTGCAAAGGTCACGTTGAATATATTTTGGCACTTACAACAATCGTCACCGTCCCTGTAGCACAAAAAAAAATGCTGGACCCGAGCTGATCAAAAGGATCAAAAACACAGCATCGGGTGGAATGCAGCACATTTACCCACGACGGTTTCGACGTTCGGGAATCATGCTGACGAGAAAGTCCACATCCTGCAATGAAAGAGGGTATTGAGGATCGTCAACCAACATATTTTCAGGTTCCATGATTTCATCGAACAGATCCTTCATCTCGTCGACGGTGGATCCTTCTGGCATGATTCCAGACTTTAGCATGGTAGGGTTGTTGATCTCGGCAAACATTTTCACACCCCCCCTTACCGCTCCTCCGTTTGGATACGTTTTGTGAATTTTCACAAGATGATCCCAAATGGCCGGAGTCGTGTGTCCTTTGCATCTGTTCTTCTGAAAATGCTGCATATCCATCACGTGGAACTGCAGCGTGTGGACAGGAACAGACGGCGGAGAGACTGTGCATTGTTTGGCCACTACTCTCGTCGTTGGTGGAATGATTTGCTTCCCACGGCCACCGTCGTCGTCGAGAGCTGCTTTGCGTTTCATGGGCATTTCCATCGTTCCTCAGTAAATTTCAAAACACGATGGAAACTCGACCCCGGCGTACCGGAACATGGCAGACCCCGGTTTCTTTTCGATTTATTCAAAAACAATTGCACCTGTAATTCTGCACGCACTAGAGCCGACAAGTAAATGAAATGAAAATAAATCCGGCGGATTACACGTGCACCGCCATACTGGCCAAGCCCAGTTCACACAAAATCGACTTGTTTTATATCACAGAGCAATGCCTTGTACCACCAAATACTCCGTGTGTGCTGCATTCTGTACGATTTCCAAGACTCGGCATATCAAATTCCAATTTTCACAACACGGCGACTGACTGTGCTGGTGCACCAAGTCCAGCATTTCTTCCACAGAAAATGATGTGCAGACACCTTCGTAGACGTCAATAGTTTCGGGCATAGACATTTGCTTCTATTTCATGTGCTTGGGCACAAGTCCTTCTTGGTAGCCGCATATATAGGTCCATGGCTTGTATTCTGACAATCATACAATGAATTATCAAACGAACATATTGTGAACATAAATTACGTATGCATCGTGCCGACCTGAATACAGCATGTGAATATACCACAAAAGTCGATGTGATGCCTACATTCTTTGACGCACGTGACTGGCGTGTCCGGCAGCCGCACCATTGTCTGGAATATCGAGACTCGCACAACCATAGCGATCACAATACGACGGCGATCTTGCATCCCGCCGTTTATTACCCACAGGCATATACGGAGAGGTCGAGTACACATGATCCCGCATAGGACTATACATCAAGTCGGGCTGGGTTGGGCGAACAATCGTTCCGGCCTGTACCCCGTCCGTGTACATGGACAGAAGTTTATCTTGTTCGAGTTTCAGACTCTGTGCTGTTTTCATAGACGTAGGATATGCCAACTCACTGTCGTGACGAGGTGAGAGATACAGACTCTGGTCAATAGAGCCTGGAGTCCTGCCGAAGTCAGGCATGGAATAATGATCCTGGTTACCATCGGTCCGACTCCTATAAGACCTGGGCTTAACAGGAGCCGTCGGAAACGTGTTAGACAACCGCGGCGAGATCTTGGCAAAAGGAAGTCGATTTGGATTGTGTTTAGGTGCAAAAAATCCTCTACAAACATCAGCAAAAAGAGGTGCAGACATGGCGCGAACAAGTGGTGACGCGCAGAGCAGATGCCGAATATGCTTATATACACAACCGATGCCGACACATTCAACTAAAATCGAAATTGAATTTATTGCATTTATTACTCATATGGCGCCAATTTAGAGTCCATGGCGGATGCTCCGGAATTGTGTCCGCTGCGCCGTCCAGACAGGGGAACAAGGATTAGGGCTTGACCTTTTGGATCCGCACATTATACATGACGGCATTCACCTCGTCATTCGTGTCCTTGTTCTTCATCTTCTTGGCAAACGGCTCAAGGTTGCTTTTTTTGACGCTGAAAAAGTCAAACAGCTCCGACATGTTTTTTTCCGCACCACACGCCTTGCGCTTCAGGTTGGCGCGCTCCGTGACGGAAACGACGGGGACCGAGAAACTATACTTCAAATTCGAGTCCGGTGCCGCCAAATTGCTGAACTGCCGATGGCAGACGTACAGGTCTTTGTTGTTCGGTGTGTCATGCACCATGCTGCTTTTAAAAGACACAGAGTCGAACGTCTCAATCGTCGAGAGGGTAAACACCACACCCCCCATACGAAACATGATATGGCCTTCATGCACAGCGTTTTTGCTTTTCTTCTCTCCCTTATAATCCGTCAAAACGACCTTGAGCAGGATCCGCGTACTATCCACCCCACTCTCAATGCACAGGTCGCGGTTCTTGTGTTTTTCCATCATGTGCTTGCGGAAAGCGTCGGGCTGCGGCATAATAAGTTCCTCGCAGTCTCCGTACGGGCAATACTTGTCGGCACGGAAAGAGCATACAGCAGCATGCTTGTTGAAGTCCTCCAGTTTCAAAATCTCTGTGCACCCCATGTCCGCCAGATTGCAAGGCCACTTCATGCTGCTGGCAATATTTTCCAGCCCAAGTTGCCTGCAGTCAAGTTTCTTGCTCGGACAGAGCGGACACTTTTTGAGCTTCGGCAGACAGATGTTGCAGTAGTTGTGTCCATTAGTACACCCCTGAAAAGGTGGCATACACATGTCGAAACAGATCTGACACTTTGCGCGCTCTGCTA
>Ga0105053_10004240_pt1 | contig 21320 bp, 15 predicted proteins | sample BON01_FD_78093 | JGI IMG/M metagenome (GOLD analysis project Ga0105053, IMG submission 78093) | Freshwater microbial communities from Lake Bonney liftoff mats and glacier meltwater in Antarctica - BON-01 | ecosystem: Environmental > Aquatic > Freshwater > Ice > Glacier meltwater | place: Lake...
AATTTCTTAATAAACAAGAGTATCTTGTTGAAAGAAAAGAGCCTGATGGCAATCCGTGAGGTAATCAGAAGCAACAGACATTTTATGATTTTCGAATAGCTTCATTGGAATCGGTAGACCATTATTATTAAGATGTTGCACAATCTGTTTGTCGTGAACAAGGCGGGTGGTCTCATTTTCCACATTTCGTTTTCTTCTAAAACCCAACTAGCAGGTAATGATACCCTTCGACTAGCTTCCACCTTCCACTCACTACATGCAATAGCCTCTCAGGTGTCACCAGTACCTCACTCTGGTGGCATCGAAGTTCTACAGACGGATAGCGTCACTGTACAATGTTTTCAAACCCTCACCGGCATTAAGTTCTTCCTGACTAGTGATATCGACGATAAAAATTTAGATCACTTCTTGCGAAAGGTGTATGAACTTTACGCTGATTACGTTCTGAAAAACCCTTTCTATGAGCTGGACCAAGTGATCAAATGCGATCTATTCGAATCCCATCTCACCCAATTGGCCAGTGATTTTAGGTTCTGATACATTGCAAATAATTTATTACTATAAATACATTTTAATCACATTTTTCAAATGACGAGGAAGATTACTCAGACTCTGCATCGTCGTCCACATAGTGAACGCAGTCCTCGTCGGTAAGTTCAAATTCAGAGGAAGGATTGCTGCTACAAAGATCCCCTTTCATCTCAACTAGATATTCGTAAACACCAATATGGTTATTATCCAGGGCTAAAGAAGCCGCATCTTTGCCAGAACGCCATTGAATTGCCTGTAAACCAGGATCCCGCAAAAGAAGAGCCTCTTTTGAAACTGTATGCCGTGCTACAACAGCTTCATTGGAAATTGGGGTATTGTTCATCTCGATGATAACAGTGGTTTCAATTGGCTCCTTTTTAGCTCTCTTTTTCAAAAAACCAAAGCAACAGTTGTTTTGCTTTTCCATTGGGAGTTTTTCTGAAACTCGTGGATCAGGTACTATCTCCACGGGAACCAGTTCTGGAGTGGCGATATCACGATGTAATTGCATTATCTCATACTGTGCAGGCCAATCTAACAATGTCTTGATTACATCCAAGTGACCGTTCAAGGCGGCTAGATGCAACGGTAAACTACCATCTTTAGATCGCAAAGAAGGAAGAGCTCCTGATTCTAATAGCGCCAGGACAATCGAGTTATTGCCATTCTGTGCAGCAATATGAATGGCCCTGTTACCTTGATCGTCTGGGAGATTCGGCTTGGCACGACAGCTAGTGAAACCTCCGGGTGGTGCTTCTTCTTGGAGGTTCAATAGAAATAAAACAACTTCCAACTGATTGGCGATAGATGCCAAGTGCAAAGGACTCTGGCCGCGATTCGAAATGCAAGAAACTGGGGGATCAAATTCAAACAGGGACAAAACGGAGGGCATCGGATCTGCACAATCGAGTGAACAAGCCAGAGCAAACGGAGTCAGACCATCTTCATCGACCATGTTGAGCATGGTTGACTTCACTCTTCTACTTCTTGACCTCTCGTAGGTTGGCGACTCTAACAGATGGTCTTCATACGAGTCAAACAGCGATGAAGTCAATTCGTATTTGTACGCATGCAAAGACAGTAGATGGAGTCCTGTATAGTTATTAGCCAACACAGCCAGATGCAAAGCTGTTCTGCCATGTAATGCCGAGTTCTTATTCCATTCGTCCCAAACACTACCTGTTGTTTTGTTCAACAGATACTCCAAGATTGAATCACGACCTAGCCATGCTGCTAATTCAAATAAATTCATGTTATCCATTGACTCACATCGTTGCGTTATCACAGTTGTTATTTGATTTTTCCGCAAGTTCTCAGTGATTAAAACAACTAAACCTCGTTTACCTTCAGCAATAGCTTGATGGAGCTGATATTTATGATCTTCAATTTTCTTCCTCGGAACAAAAGTCAAGTCCATAATAAGGAATCCACAAGTTTCGGGTTCTCCTTTCTTTCTATTGCGTTTCACATGCACGGTTTCAAAAGTACCTAAATTCACATCACATTTCCGTTTACTTGGCAGTTCAAAGCTCCAAAATTTTGAATATGAGCTTTCGCGAAAGATAGACGAAGAGAGAGGAATACTAGCATCACAAACAAGAGTTTTATTCCCAGATTCAGCAATTCGCGAAACACTGAAAGTCAATGGTAGCGTCCCCAAATAGTCTTCAATATTAAGTGTGATTTCCTCCATGGTAAAAGATATTTCTGCTTCCAACTGTTGATTGTCTGAAACAATTTTCATTTCTTCTTTACGAGGAATCGGATTCCACAAGTTACGTTTAACTTTGGTGTATAGGGAATCTCCCTTCTTTTCGTTCATATCACCATCGTTTCTGCAATTCTTTTCATATGTATCATCGTTCCAGCAGTCCATCAGTTTACCTGTAGATTGGTCATCCCAAGATGCTAAGGCTCCAAAAAGCCATTTATGCTCCAATTGCAGGCCTTTAGTAAGCTCGTGATACTCAGCTGGTACAGCAACACATTGACGTCCGAACATTCGTGCACGTTGCTGCTTACCGTCAAGACCCACCTCCACCTCTATTCCAGAACTGCATAGTCCAATATCGACCAGACCTCCGTGAATCCGAATATAAACATTTCCTGGGACACCATTGTACATGCTCGTATTGTATGAACCTCACCACGAAAAGTCGACAACGATAAAAAAATGCAATAAAAAAGGAGGCGTTACTACTTTTGAAGCGGTCTCAAGGCTTTCTTAAATGAATAAAGGGTTCAACAAAGAATCCAGACAATCACTTAATGGACGCGCTTTTGATAAACTTACTAGTTTTCCTTTACAAAATTCTGTTGTCGTTAGCTCGACTACAAGCAAAACCAGCATGCACGACAGGGCAATCATAACTCCAGTCCTATTGAAACTGGACAAAAATGAGACGAATCCTTATTACGATACGCAATGCCGAGTTGAATCACTGGATAAGCACCAAAAAAAAAAAATGCTCGCAGATGTTATCCGTTTATGCGGGCAGGTAAAACAATTGAGAAAACGTATTTCAGCCGTCAACGTTTCAAACTCGTGGTCTGAAAATATTCAAATTTTGAAAAGAGCGCTGGACAAAACGTTGATTGACTCGGAAAGTTATTTTTTCTCTGTATCAGATGATAGGAATTTGTCTCATAGTGCCATGTGGTTGGATTCAAAATTTGGAGCGTTATTAGTATGTGATACACGAACTGTTTCTGATATCTGGGGATCCAATGGATATTTTGGAAAATGTTTAAAATTCTCAATAGAGCAAGCAATTGTTCATGGCGAGATAACTTGGACTGGTGGAAACAAAACGCAGTTCAATTGGGAGACTCGCTTTCGTATTGCTGGCGTCCCGGTGAAAAATAGGCAAGGCTGTGTGATAGGCTGCATTTGCACAAAGTTTGACATAGCATCCTTTTTATCAGAACAGCAAATGATATACGAACGCATGATTCGACAGGTTGCCGCCATGGCTTCACTATGCTATCAGAGACATGTTGAAGTCGCAAGCCAACAAACGCATTTAGACGCTAGTCAATTCGATTCGTTAACTGCGAATTGTGTTGGGTTACAGGCAGCAAACCAACTTTCCGGACTACGTATGCATCATTTCTTGCCTCTTTTTTATTCAACACTTGTAAAGTACTCTCCATGTATTTCTACGTCGGTGGTGGTGTTCCTTGAAGATTATCAAGTATATTACTATCCAATAAATTCGTCCAATGAGGAAGAATTTATTGATATGGAAAGAGTTGAGATAGATTCAAAGTTACTTCAAGAATGTGTTCAGAACCCAGGGATTTTTGACTCGAGCTCCAGTATCTGCAATTTATTGTACACGATGATTTCAAAAAGGATTCCGGGTAAATCTACTAAAATAGTTACGATGCCTCTTTTGAAGGACCGTAAACCCTTTGCTGTACTTGTTTGTGGTGTTGAGCAAATGAGCGGCTATGAAGAAATAGTTTTGAATAAGATTTGTGAAAAAACGGCTGATTATGTGTATGATGTACATCACACGAATAAAATACACTCGGAATCGATTTGTGCAATAAAGCAATTGCAAAAGACCCAAAAATACCTGGAAGACGAAAAGGATTTTCTACAAAACTTGAGAAATGAATTTCACTGTGATGAATTCGTCGGAATCAAAAATGCACACCAACGAAACTTGCACCATAAGATGTCAACTATCATATCGAAATTATTGCCCAAAGGAAATCTGTTTCTAAAGCGACAAGTGCATTCGGTTGTAAAATATTCCGATCTTTTTCATAACGGGGATAAATCTGACGAACTATTTGTGGATGAACATGGAGAAGAAATGAATGTTGACGAAGATGAGCTGATTCAACGGCACATAAACGACAAAGAAGGAAAAACCATTGGGATTTTAGTGTGTGAAAAGAATACTTTCTTTCAAGGAAGAATCGATATCTCTGCAAAGTATCTCGGGCGGATCGTGGAAAATATTTGCATTTTTCGCCAAGTAGCAGAAATTGGATCGGACTCGAGGAAATTCAATGAAAGGTCATTACAAGATTTTGCTTCATATCTTGTTAAACTTCCAGATCGCATGCCTGTGCATATATTTCCTTCTATGCTCTTTCCATTGATGAATCTATCACGACAATTACTCCAAGCAGACGGTTTGGGAATATTCACCTTTGACCGCACTGCTTCAATAGAAGAATCAAACGAAGAGTATACAGCCAAACAGCTACTCTTCACTGGATGCCAAGAGTTAAATCCAGAATTTAACCAAACGGTGCAGTTGGTTCAGCAAACAGGCAGAATGCATTGTTTTATCCATTCACAACAAACATCTGAAACGAAACATTATTCTGATACATCAACAAATTCAGACTCGGAAGATCTGCCTGACTTTTTGGTTCATTGTCTTTGTGCGCCAATTGACCACACGTTATCTCGGATAAAGCCAAGTGTAGCCACCAACCACCGTCTGTCGGTATTGAACATGAAACACCAACATCGCGAATTCTGGAGTAGCAATTCTGGAATCGTGATGCAGTTTCTTAGAAGATTGCATCCCAGAAGTAGCAAGGACTTGGAAGGAAGATTTCGAAATACTGCTGGACTTATTCCAGCAAAACATATCTTGACGTGGAATAGGACAGGCCACGATTCTCGTTTTACCACCCAAGAAATGAACTACAGCAACGTGATATCTGGAGTCTGTGCCATTACAATGGACATTCAATTCCGGAAAGCGTTGTTACAGGAGAAATGGCATGACGGGACCCTTATTCAAAACTGTTTCAGAGCCTATATTACTCCACATATTCCTATGGACTTACTTCAGCTGATAGGGAACACCTTTGCAAAAGTGCTTGGTTGCGATAGATTGATTATTCATCGGGTGGTTGCAGAAGCAAACGTTATTGCGCCTGTATTTGAAAGTAACAGAGTACTTGAATACGGCGACTCGCAACTTTCGAATCGTCCTATACTGCCAATGAACGGCACTCATCGTTCTGCGATATGCGCCAGAAAGAATGTTCCTGTATTTTATAGCTCAGGTCTTGATCCCAAGCTGATGTCTCAAGTGGAAATCGACGACGCCGGGAATGAATACGTGATCTGGTGTCAGTTGTGTTTTCCAATATATGATCATATTCGAGAAAAAGTAATTGGAGTTGTACAAGCAGACAATAAATACCCCCGTGTATTGGACATGGAAGGTTGTATGCAGCATTCAGCCAATGAGTTGCCATTGGAAGCATTCACTCCGGCATGTCTCGCTCAAGTAGTTGATTCGGGACTTGTATGGATGGCGCAGCAAAACTTGAAGCATGTGAACTTTAAAGATGCCAACCCGAAGGCGGCAGCATTTCTCGAGTCTCAATCCAACGAAGTTTTTGAATTTGTTTCGCGACATATGATGATATCAAGAGCCAAAGAGGCATTTCTATCTTCATGTGAAAAGGCGGTAAAACTGAATCTAACAAATGAATATGGAAAATACGAAAAGATCACGGAAGAAGTTTCCAGTCGTGACCAACTAGATGATAAAATCGATATTCAAGAGCCTTCAGAAAAAGGCTCCGATACTTCGCTTCATAAATGTAGAGACGAGATGCAAGTATTTAGGAAGCGACGTTTTAAGTTTGCTGTTATGAGGTTGTTAGACCACGAAAAATCGCGCCAGCAACGCGAACTATTTTCTAATGAACTGAAGGCAAAAGAGAATCGTGAATGGACAGGTTTAATAAGTGACTCTCCCGTCACTGAGTCATCCAGAGCGAGACGACCGGACAACGCTAAAAAAAGAACGTCCTTGCTTACTTCAAAAAGAATTTCAAGAAGTCAGATCGAAGAAACCAATGTAGTCCCCATTGCATGGGATGCAATGCTATCTGCTGATCAATTTAAAGCTGTTGTGCCAAAATCAAAACGCGGATCCATGAAAGCATCTGTTATGAGCTTTCGAGCCTTATTAGCTGCGAAGAAAGATTAAAGTTTGTTTTGAAATTTAAATAAGTTTTCAATTATTTATTTGTACGTCTTCCACCAAGGGGTGGCTCCATGTTCAACTCCATTGTTGTCATAATTTTTCAAAATTTGAACATTTTGAACAAGAGAAGGACTGTTTTTGTCCTCCATGTTACAAATTTCAAAAGAATGGCGATTAAGCAATTTAGAAGTCATTTGAAATTGATCTCGATCATCTACCTTGAAAGGAATCCGGAGACCAATTTTTCCAGCGACTTGTATAGCTTTTGAATGTTTCTTGCCGATCTCGATTTCAGATTTGGATTTCTTCAAGTCACGACTGGCAGTATTTGCGGATGTTCTTTTCCAGCGCTTTATTCTTTCTCTTCGGAAGGTGAAGATAACTTGCTGGACCTGGTGAAAATAAAGTAAACCATTTTGGTCTCTGTCAAGGTTTTCAAAAAGTGCTTGTACACCTCCCACCGAAATTTGTTTATCACGCACCAATCTAGGATCTACTTGAGCAAGGATTTCTCTTTGTTCATCAGGAGATAAAACTGCATTCCCTACATATATATAAGACAAATCTGTCCTGTCAATCTGTCTCACCATTTCTCGAATTTCACTCTTCCTGATAATATACTCTCCTCGAATTCCTCCACGTAAATAACCGTGATCGTCCAAAGGCCCGTATTCACCATACACCAACAAACGACCAGTAGACCATGGATGCTGGGCCTCTTGTGGAAACAAAAACGCCAACAAATCTTTTATATCCACCATTTGCAACTTCACACATTGAGTTTGCGTTGTTTGAAGCATTTGCGGTTTTTCAAAAAGCAACTGTGTCATTGGAGGGGCTCCAAAGAATACAGTAAAAAACATTTCTGCTTGTTTTGAGCTACTGGGGAACAGCCAATACATTTTAGTATCAGGCATTTTCATTTCTTCGGAATCAATATTTTCTCCGTCGCGTAGTCTTTTCAAAGCTTCATTACCATTTATCGCTTCTAGCAAAATTGAAACAGCGTTAGTTCCAGTAAAAGCAAGAACAATTAAATCGTCGCTGTTGTCAGTATTTATTGACTTTTGAAACAGTTCAAGTTGTTTTTCTCTGTATGCCAAAATGTCCTGTCTCCTCGCTTCTTCCATTTCTTCCTTGAATTCTTCTTCCTTAGATTCTTGCGGGGCTTCATTCATGAATTTCTCTTGAACTTCTTCAACCATGATATCGATAACTTTTCGGGATATCTGTTCCGCATCGACGCTGTTGAAGATTCTCTCGGTTCGTTGTTTCAGTTTTAGCCCGTATTCGTTTTCCAGTACGCTCACGATATCTTGCTCGTCGCCACGTGACTCAGGAGACGAAAGACACAACAATGTCCTTTCGAACACATCCTCCGAACTCATCCTATCAATTTAAAAAATTCTTTCGTAACGGATTTCTTATTCCTTTTTTACTACGAATTATTTGCAGCTTCTGATTACCTCACGGAAAACCATCAGGCTTTTTTCTTTCAACAAAACACTAGTTCTGTTTGTTTTTTAAGAAATTATCGATTGATGGCTTCTATCCACTTCTTGTGCTTTTTTAAGAATAGCTAATATGGGTTGAGCAATAGAAATATGGTGATGAGATTTCAAAATTAAAACTAAGTTCTACTTTACATCCCCGGTACATTTTATTAATTTTTCATTCTTTTCTCTTACATTTCCCCTCGACATGCAGTTGTAAAGCTGTATCACTTATAACGATAAAGAAGGAACAAATTTATTCAATCACACCAAAAATGACCGGTCGGTTTGTTCCTATTCTAATGACTTTTCAGAATACATTATTTTAGAGTTATTCTAGATTTTAATTAACTATGAAGAAGGATTTAAATGGGTGTTTTGAGATTAATTGAAAGCAGTATAGAACGTCGAGCAAATGCTCAGTAAAAATGTTGCTGAAAGTGATGACGAGGGGATCAAAGGTGTTAGAATATACCTAGGTAAAACACATACAACGGCTTTTTTAAAAACAACAAAAATCGATTCTTTTTTCAAAAAATAATTGCTGAACCTGGAGTTTAAATGATTCTCTCAAAACCAAAACAACTAGGTGAAGAGATTTTAGAGCATTATTAGGAAATACCATGAATACAAAAATTGCAGTTAACCTAGCTTTAATGTCTCTGGCATGGAGCGGTGTGGAGTGCTACCAGCAGTGCACGTGTTCAGGATCGTGTCACGCAAGCGGCGATCCCCACATTACGACATTCACAGATGAAAACTATATCTCGAGCAATCTGGGCACTTGGAACTTTTATAGTGCTGGATCACCTACAGATCCATTCGAAGTGGAAATACACACAGCTGGAACTTCTACTGCTTCTTGGGTAGATCAGGTCTTTGTGAACGGAGTATTAATAGCTGATGCACTCGATTGTCCTGGCACTGTGTACGACTACAATTCTACGGAAGTACAGTACACTAATCTCAATGGGGCGTCTCTTCAAAATCTCACGCTCACGGTGAATTGTGTCCACAGTTCTCAAGTGAATTTACCCAATAACAACCGACTCGATGTATATCTTCAAAAGCAGGATATATTCCCATTCAATTCATCCACTGCCTACAATCCGTTCATGTACTATGAAATAAACAGCAACAATGCAACGGGCATGTGCTTGGGAGATGGATCCATGACAGGTGACTTCTCGAACATTGTTTGTGCTTGTGACGAGGTGCTTTCTCTCTCTCCAACTGCAACGCCTACCGCAAAGCCAACTTCAAACTTTGCTACTATGGAATGCGTTGCAAAGTGCAGGTCAACAAGTGACCCATATATCATGAACTTTGATTACTACCAGCATTCCGTCGATCAAAGTGATCTTTCTTCCCAATTATCCTACCCCATGTACGTATATTCTGACTCGTCAGATTCAGGAAACGATATGAATTTCACCGTGGGAGTTTATGAATATAGTTCCGGGTCCGATACTCAGTTTTGGAACACTCAGGCTTATTACAACGGGATCCTGATAGCAGATTACAATGATTGTACCGGCAAGTATTTAGTACCACAAACAACGCATGTATCAGCCGATGGATCTGCTGCGTTTAGCTACACCATTCATTGCAAGTACGATTCAACCAAGATTAAGACTCCAACAAATTGGAGACTGGATATCTACACCAACAAAACCGACTTCGTAGTACCAGGGGGGTCCGTTCCTACCGGTACAGATAGAATGATGGACTATGAAATAAATTCTCTACAAGCTTCCGGGTTTTGTGTCCCTCAAAATCCAGATACTTCTACCTCCACCGATACTGACATGCTTCCAATTTGCTTCTAAATTATAACCTAGCTTTCACTTTTTAAATTTTACTTGTAATCTAAATTCCTACAAAAATGTTTCTCTTTGCTTATTTGCAAGCTCCTACGATGCATCCACGCAATCCAAAAGACTCCACTTGGCTTTGATACGAGTGGAGAATCGCTTGGCAAGAATCTCCGCTGGCACAACCAAGTTGTTTGAAACATTCAAACTCGGTTTGGATTCTTTCACATCCCCTCGACGAGAATTCATTTGATCTACACCTCGAGTAGGCATATGCCGGTTTGCAATCATCGCCATTCACTAGCAACCAACCAGCGCACGTTAAGAGCACCAAAATGTTTTTCATAGTGCAGGTATTAATTTTAGAATTAAATTTAAACCGGTACCTTGGTTAATTAACTGGGGATAACGAGCGAAATGGTTTTTCATCAACTGTCCCAGAAACTCGATTTCTCCGAAATATCGAGTATTATATTCACTAATCGGTTGATGCGGGACTAACGGGTGTATCGAATGAATCCAGGAAAAAGATGCCATCTAGATAAATCGAATTAATATATATCAACTATCGGTTTCAAATCACTTGAAACGTGAGTCCAATACTTCGCATAATTCACAAATTCAGAATATTCGGTTACGGTTCATGCGGGATATGGGCTGAATCAGGATGATCCAGGAAAGCTGATGGTGAATGAAGCTTGTAAATAGTTTAAATCCGCATTTTTCTCATCGAACAAATTCGGAGAATTGAAACTGCCAGATACGGTAAAAATGGCTAACGTTTACTATACTAGTAGTAATTGTCCGATTTCTATTTCTGATAAAAAATATGTGAATTCATTATTGCAAACTTGTAATTTGCAAATTGACCATCCCAGCATGCTCATCAAATACATCCTATATATGCTGCTCTTTGCTTATGCACCAGCGATATCTCACGCCATTTGTAACTCAGTTGTTGCATCAAAAGTTTGCAGCGAGTTTAAATTTGGCTCAAAAACGTCGTGTGCCTCAATCAACGCTGAGTTGCAGTGCTATAAACGATCCGGCTGCAATGGTAGCAATGACTGCCCTGTTGTCCGAACTTCATTAATATCGCGAGCGCGATCATCTGGACTTGAAGGATGTCTCGTCGAATCATGTTAACACCTGAAAATATTTATACCATTTACTTTAGAGCAGATGCTCTATATGTGTTCCTCAATCAAAACATACTAACTTGAAATTCAAAATCTACACGTTTATGACGTTACTTAGGAGTTTGGATGGCAACACGAAGCGCTACCTAGAACAATAGTTTTTGTTGCTACACGTTTGACCCCAGTCTCAACAACACAACAGGGGACCGTACCGCAGTATGTCTTGTTATCATTGTCGTGATGCTTTTGAGAAGTCGATCTATTAACTTTGGGGCCAGAAGGTTTGCTTCAACATATACCGATGCCCACCGACAAGTGATTGCCGGTCTGCAAGGTCGTAGCCTTTTGCGAATTGACGATTACAATGCGGACGAGTTGAAAGCAGTGATTGAGCTCTCTAAACATATAAAGTTTCTTTGCAAGACTGACAGTCTTCCTAGGCCTCTTGTTGGTAAAACCGTTGCAACTATCTTCCAGAAACGCAGCACTCGGACCCGTGTATCTACTGAAACGGGGATGAATCTGCTTGGCGGACATGCACTATTTCTGTCAGGAGAAGATATTCAACTCGGGGTTAATGAAACTATTCGGGATTCAGCAAGTGTTCTCTCAAGATACAACTCTTTGCTTCTTGCCAGAGTGTTTGGTCATTCTGTTGTAGAAGAGCTGGCTCAATTCAGCTCAGTGCCAGTTATCAACGCTTTGTCGTCCATGCATCATCCTTTGCAGACTCTGGCAGATTACATGACCATGGACGAGAGATATGGCTCTGATAATGTCTCTGGTAAGACTCTATGTTGGATTGGTGATGGAAATAACGTGTTGCACGATTTGATGTTGGCTGCTCCGATGATGGGAGTGAATCTCAAGATTTGCACGCCGAAATCTCACGAGCCTAGTCCTCGAATCGTGGATGATGCCAAGAAACTAGCATCCAAGTTTGGCACTTCTATTTGGTTGGGAGATTCTCCACTAGATGCTATTTCCAACAGTAATATTATCGTCACAGATACCTGGGTAAGCATGGGCCAAGAAGACGAAGCCAAAAAACGTCGGAAGATCTTTGCAGGGTATCAAATCACAAGTGAGATGTTGAAAGCTGGTGGTGCAAGTGATGACTGGATCTTCATGCATTGTCTGCCACGACACGCAGAAGAAGTCACCGATGATGTTTTCTACTCAGATCAGTCAGTGGTATTCGATGAAGCTGAGAACAGAATGTATACCGTTATGGCAGTTATGTCGTCTATGCTGGGACACAAATTTTAAATCGATTATTATCGTATTCCAGATGCAAATTGCAAGTTATTAATTAAAATTAAAGGTTTGATTTTTTGAATCCTTTGGATACGTATTCCTTGAATGTAGGTTCCTTTAGCGATATAATTTGCTGTCGATCTTCCATGGCAACCATGCTCTCGAGATTAGGTGCATTCAAACTACATTTCAAAACCTCCTTGGTCATTACAAGCGGCAAGGGTGGAGTTGTATCCACTATCAAGTGTGCCATCTCATCCCCTCGCCTATTCAGTTCCTCCACATTCTCACAGAGGGAAGATATCATACCAAGTTCATATGCACGTTTTGCATGTAAGAATTTACCTGTCATCATCATCTCTGCAGCCATCGATGGCCCCACTACTCGGGGTAAAAAATAACTTATGCCTAAATCACCACCGGTTAAACCTATTTTTGCCATAGCTACATTGAACTTGGCATCATTGGTAGAGATGCGAATATCCGAAGCCAGAGCAATTGCTAAGCCGCCGCCACAAACAGCCCCTTGAGTTAGACACACAATCGGCTGTTTCACTCTTCGCATCAGCAGCATGATATGTGAAAGTCTCCTTTGAAAGTTGAAGAATTCGACACCTGTGCTCTCAAGAAATCCACCTTCTTGTAAATCTAAGCCTGCACAAAATGCTCGACCATTTCCCCGTATGACCACCAATCTTGTTTCAAGAACAGGCCCATTAAGCAACAAATCCCTCGTTTCCAAGTCACTAAAGTACTTGAGTAATTCGTCCACCATCTGCGAGTTGATTGCATTCAACTGCTTAGGACGATTCAAAGTCAGATAATCGATTTTCCTTTCGGAATCATGTTCTATTAGCACAGTAGTCATGTTGGCAGTATGGAATGAAATTTATCCTCTAATACCATTCCGACCTTTTGGAGTAGTTGACATCTTTCCTTCTAGTTTATTATTAGGTGAAATCGATGTTCATTAAATAATTTGATTCAAAACCTATACATGAGAAACATAACTGGAGCTTGCTTTCGCGATCAATCTATTTCTACTCGTCATTCCCATCGCAGAAACCATTTTAAGAAATTCAGAGTCCGATCGATCAAGTAAACTCTTCGGAGTATCAATTTCTTCTATAAGACCATCTTTCAAAACCATGACTAAATCATAGTCAATCAGAGTCTCAAGTCTATGAGCAATGCATAAAACAGTTTTGCCTTTGAACACAACTTTGACTAGCTTTTGCATCAACTCATCAGTATTCATATCAATGGCTGAAGTCGGTTCGTCCATTACTATGATTTTGCAATGCCTTCTTAGAAATGCTCTGGCAAAACAAATTAGTTGCCTCTCCCCACATGACCAATTTTTTCCTGAACTTTCAACTATATCACCGAGGCCAACACTCATATCTACCGTTTTTAACGCTGTGCTCAATTCGCCATCGGAGTAGTTATCAAAAGGATCTAAATTTGAACGAATTGTGCCTTCCATCAGCACCGGGTCTTGTGGGATGATAGTCAGTCGATCTCTCAGGGTTGCTAATGCAATGGATCGCGTATCTCTACCATCAATGGTGATGGAACCTGATTGAAGTTCCACCAATCTGAACAGCGCACTTATGCAACTGCTTTTCCCGGACCCCGTACGTCCACAAATTCCCACTAGACTTCCTGCTGGTATTTCGAATGATACGCCTTTTAAGACGAAAGGCATTCCCTCTCCATACTTCAAATACACGTCGTTGAATGCAAGGTCCCCATTAACTGGCCATTCTTCAACATCCGGATCATCATCATCCTCACTACTATTCTCTTGCGGCAACTCACCATACTCTAAGAGCCTTTCTAGCGATGTGAAGAACGAATTCATTCTGAGAACAACTTGGGTCATGGTGGAAGCAAAATACGGAACTAGAAATGCATAGGTGAGAGCGAGACCAAGTAACGAATTGGACACGTATTTATCATCCAGAGTTAGTAATAAAGCGGCGGAACAAACAGCAACTACAAAACTTAGCCAATGTGAGCAAAGAAACGCAAAATTAATCAAAGACCCTGAGGCGAATGTAGCTCGCGCATATTCATCAGTTGCTAATCGATGTCTGGCTTCAAAGAAGGTCGTACATTTCATCGAAATAACAACATCTCGTCCTTGTACTGCTTCCGCTGCGTTTGATAACAATGGCGACAAAGCATTGTTCGAGATTCGTTTGACATCTCGAGCAGATCTATCTACCGCAACAAGCAAGAAACCATACACAACCATTATCAATGCTACAATAATGGCCATGAACGGTACAGCCACCACAAGTAGGGCCAATAGAACGATCAAGTTGCAGAATATCTGAACCAGGTTATCGACAGACAGAGATAGAATCATATCTACTTTAGCTAAATCGCCACTGAACCTCGACATTATGCGACCAGAAGAAGTGGAGTCAAACCAAAACATCGGAGCATTCAAAAGTTTCGTAATCATATTTCTATGGATGGACTTACTGGCGTTTACACCACCTAACGACATCATGAAGCTAGCCAACAAGATTAATAATGCGAAACAAACAGACATGGTGGCATATATCGATGCGTAAAAGACATTGTTTTCGCCATTAGCATTTGCCCATACAGATAACCAGTAATCATTCAGACTCATTAGAATGTAGCCGGACAGGCAGAGACTAATACTTGTGAAAAAGTAAATCAGACCTTGATCTTGAGCGTACTGTTTATACACTTGGAAAGCGACTGCCCCCGATTTGCGAGATTCCACTCCTAGTAACGTGGTTCCTCGTACTGATTCATTATTAGAATCTACAACTGTTTCGACGGCTTCCTCAATGCTTTCTTCCTCTTGATAACTGGAAGATTGAACAAACAATTCAAACTCGGGGCAATGTTTTAAAAGCTCCTCATAGGTACCTTGAATTGCAGTTCCTTCATGCAAGAAAACAATCTTGTCGAATTGGGGAAGTAAATCAATTTGATTCAAGGATAGTAAGCAACCTTTGCATGCACCAGATTTTACTAAATCCAAAACACATTTTTTAAATATGTGGGCAGCAACCTTTGGATCCACGGCAGATAGTGGATCGTCAAGAACGAGCAATTCGGGATAAGAATAAAGCGCTCGAGCAATTGCCATTCGAGTTTGTTGCCCGCCACTTAAAGTGGTACCTCGCTCTCCAATTTCAGTCAAAACTCCAGCTTCTAATCGAGTTAAATCATATGACAAGCCGCTGCGTTCCAGTGCATCATTGAATCTCTCTTTCGTGTATGGACGTCCTATAAGTATGTTTTGTTTTATGGACCCAGATATCATAAAGGCTTTTTGAGGTGAATATCCAAGTGATGCCGTAGTTGACACAGTTCCTTTTATTGGAAGTAAAGCTTGAACTGCAGTCGCCAACAATGTGGACTTCCTAAATAAAAATGACAAGTTTTAAAATACATTCGAAACTGTAGATATATTTAACTTACCCGCTTCCAACCCTACCAACTACTGCTACGATACTCCCGGAAGAAAGACTCAGGTCAAGCGCTCGTAGGATTACTCCTTCATCATTATTTCCATATATTGGCCATCCAATTTTACATCCTTTGAGTTCCAAAACAACTTCACTGGTATCTTTCACAAGTGTAGCAGGAGGTTTCTCTGGTCGTTCAAGGTACTCATCTAGTCTTTTAAGTGTTACATCAAAGGCCATGGACGAGGTCAGTCCCAGAGGAACCATGATCAAAGACAGACGTAAAGCCTGGAATACACTAATCGTAGCATAGGCGTCGGCCAGAGTTAATGTATTGCCTGACAGAACATAAAACAGTAAAGTAGCCATGGAAGAGAGAACAGGACTTCCTCTACCAGTGGCAATACTCGTTACATGCAAGAGTCGGTACTTTTTAATATACTTTAATTCGATCTCACGAATTGCATCAAGTTTCACCATGAAAGGTTTTTCCCATCCAAAGAACTTCACAGCTTTAATACCTGTGTTTGTTGTAACAAACAATAATAAACTTGCAAATGGATCTTACTTACCTTCAAGAATACGACTTAACATCGAAAGCCTTTGGTCAGCTACTTTCAAATTACATTGCTCAATCGCATGGGTTCGTTTTCCAATATACAAGTTAATCAAGAGAATCAAAAACATAATCGCCAAGCCAACTAATGATGAATATCCGATAATCAATGCCAGAACAATAACACCGCCTATAACCCCAGATATAGCCATGGGTAGATTTTGAGCAGTTCTAATATTCTCATACGCTCTAACAATATCATTACCTATCAGTGATATTTCGGTAGAAGCATCTTCTCGCACCAACTGAGTATTGATTCTTAGCATTTTCTTATACACCGCCGAGCTCGACGCTACCTGAAACTCCGTGGCAAAATCCTCTCCAAGCATTTGACGACCGTGAACTCCAAGCCATCCTTCCATGAACACAACCACACCAATTGCTAACAACAACAGCAGGGCTTTGTGAAGTTGCAACAAAGGTTCTTGCACTGCTTGTATGACCACTTTCAAAACCAGCGGTCTTGCTACTGTCCCGACAATCCCTTGAATCGAAGTCAATATACTTCCGGCAACAACACTCTTGCGAATGCGAGGGATACCCCATAACACCTTGGCAAAACTGCGTTTGCCGTTTAGTATTTGTGATTTCTCCAATTCCGGCACCAGTTTGCAAGACATTATGTCGTTTTGAAGCCCTGGAAGATCTTCCGGAATAAGTTTGTGTGCCCATCCGTGTTTCACCACGCGAAAAAGCCATCCAAGGCATCCGTAACTCAAGACATTGCCTTGATATGCACGGTGATGCACAGAAGAAAGTCTAGATTGCCGCACCGATGCCCATTCTCCAAAGTCGAAGCAGTCCTCCAATAATCGTTCATCCTCTTGCCAACATTCCGGAATTTCAACCTCATTCATCATTAAAGATGGCTTGTTGCTCAACCTCCGATTCATCGTTATTTGAAGGTCGGAATGAAGTTGTATCTGGATAGTCCCCCCCCACTCGCTGCTTCGATGGTGAAGGATGACCAACTGCAGGGTACTCGGGGGGTGATGAATGTTTCCAGTCGCACCTGGGATGCTAGTGTGTACCAAGAAAAGGCATTACATCGAGAAGACCAGGGCAGTCAAGCAGTGAGGAAGTCTGAGTTCCTGGAGGCACGGAAGACGGAGGTTCGGTTCGATGATTCTGTTGGTAAAGTGAAATCCATTGATATCGAGGCACAGGGTGGAAGAGTGGGTTTTTTCTGTAAAGAATGCCAGTTGACGTTTCCGGATTCCGATAGTTACTTGGTGCATTTAAACTCGTCCAAGCATCAAGCGAGACTGGGTCAAAGCATGAATGTCGAGAGGTCGTCCATTGAAGCTGTGAAGGATGCAATGACAACGAAGATAGAGAGCAAACACAGTCACAGTATTGTTGAAGAAACACCGTTGTCGTTCGAAGAGCGAGTCAAGGCGTTGGAAGATGCGGAGGAACAAAAGAAGATTGATAGATTATATTTGAAAGCTAAAAGGAAAGAAGAAAAACAATTAGAAGTCCAAGAGGAATTTGATGATCAAGAAGCAATGGAAATGATGGGATTCGGGAGTTTTGGGAGTAAGAAGAAGAAATAAAATCAGTTTAATATCCTCGCGCGAATAAAACGCAAGTCAAGTTAGTTCTCTTGACCAATTCACGCAGATTCGGTTCCAAAATCTCTTGAAAACTATCGTCACAGAAAACAGCCGAATCATGCTGGGTAATAAATGGTTCCATCACTTGGGATTTATGTTGAATTTCGGGAAGATGCCGAATGGAATGCACTTGTAAGTGCGACAAGTTATGAAGTTCCAAGAACTTGAGAATATGATCTTGAAATGAATTCCGTGTCACAATATGGACTTTTTTATGGCCCATGACGGCATTTAAAAGATCCCGGTCGATAGAATGCATCCCAGTTTTTTTCTTTCCGACATCAAAAGGCGACTGACCATTCTTCGTGGATACTAAAGTTTTATCAAAATCGAGAAACAAAACTGTTGGAGCCAGTTGATTTATAATAGCAACTGATTCTTCACCGTCACATCTAAATATTTTGCAACTCGCACAACTCCACGAGTCGCATACGAAACACTTGAACGAATGAGGGCTTCAAATGGTTACTTGGACATCGTTACACTTGAATAAACTTACCATAACGTATTCATTTTCGGACACGCCTTGGAACAACGAATTTTCAGAGGACATTCCATTAAATCTTCAGAATTACCGGCCAAAAGTTTCACCGAGTCTCTTATCTTAATTTCGCAAGTGAAACAAGTATCATTCGATGGATTCACCCAAGGTCTCGAAAAACAAGTTTCGCATTTTTTGCATTTATTTTTTCCCTTCATTGCATCGGTCATTCCAGTTTCCAAGAGCCTGTCCGCCATGAAAGGTTGCATTTTATCGATTAGGTTTTGCAGAGATTGAAATGGTATTTTCGCAGCCCCAAAACCAGCTGGCAAAAACAAAGCTGCAGAGGATTGCCAATCGCATGCAACAAAAAGTCCCGGTTCATTGTCACTGCATATCCGGTGCACCCAAGTGGATAGTTCGTCGCATAAACACAAACTGTTTTCAATCTTAACAACATGACGGTTCAAGCCAAACTTTTCATCCATGTCATTTCGATCCGCTAATTCACGGAAATAAATTAAAGAAGCTTCCAGGCAATCTTTCGCCTGTTGACGAGTTAAATCCAATGTCTTGAGGAAAAGCCCGGCTTCAATTTCAATTCGAAGGGCTTTCGAAATACCCCTAGCGATGAAAATCTTCTTAATGAACAAAATGGTTTCGTCATCCAAATCTAAGCTAGTTTGAATCAAGTTTAAGATGTTTTCCGTTGCTTCGATAGCCAATTCTTTTCCGCCTACAGCAGTAGCTTGTTTTGGTTTTTCCACCGCCAAATCCGGATAACCAGCTTTGAATTCATCTAGAAGTTTACAAACAAGCAATTTATCACAAAGATTATCCAAAAGAGGATCTCGATCGCTGTATGGATGCCGAGGAACGCAACAGATTCGTTTCAAAACAGATCTTGCATCTTCAATGGCTGCCAATAATCCCTTGCACTTTTGAATTCCAACAGAACACGCAATATACACTCCTCTCGTATTTGACTTTTCAAGCACATCATCTATAAATTCATCAGAGTTGCAAGACAATTGTCCATCTACAAATTCAGTCCGTTCGAGATATTGAATCCAATCTTTCCCATCGAGAAAAAACACCTGAGTAAACTGGGACAGTATTCGTTCGAGTTTCTTCGTCACATGAAACAAGTGCAAGTACACTTTTTTCAAATTCACCAAATTCTCTCGCACCGTGAACGCCCGTTGAATGGTGTCCACACATATGTTTTCGATTCTTGAAGCCAATTCTTCTCCAAGAACAGAAATTAGATCCGTTTTTGCAAAGTCCCATTTGCCACAATGGAACCTCAATAGATCCACATTTTCCAGCACATCAAGTACACCCTCGTCACTTCCTAGGAGCAACCTTGCCGCGTCGTCACCACACCATTTATACGTCATGTGTATTAGTACAATGGTACCGTTGTTTAATACAAAACGTTATGTCAGATGATAGAGTGACACACATGTACCACCATGATTCTGTGAACTCCGTTGCAAATCACCCACACTCACCACGTGCTATTTCATTTCAAGTCGCTCAAAAATCTACAAGGGCCAAATTCGACGAAAGGTGCAGAATTACTTTTCAGCCACCGATCACCGATGATGGCTTGGCACTGTATGGGACATCCGTTGATAGAGTTGATCGTAGTAGGATTGTGTGGACCCCAAAGACTGGCAATGAGATAGATAGAATTTCTCTGCCGGACAAAATGAGATTGAAAGAGTTGAAGCTTCATGGAACTCAATCGATGGCGCTATGTAGAAATACCAGCTTTGGTAAGGGATGCAATTATCACACCAACAAAAAAGATTCATTCAATTTTCTTTCTGAGTATAAATCAGATTCATTGAATGAATATAAATCAAACTTCGATGAAGAAAAAGAATCACCAAATAAATATTCTGAATGTCAATCGGAGGATACGGTGGTAGATTGCGTCCGAGCCAACATGGCAATTTTTGAAAAGGATCCTATGAAGACTTTCAAAATGATGATCAATTCCTTCCAAGTAATGCGACAACATCGAGAAACTACTAGTCGAAAACTAGGATTGTAAAGTATCATGATCATTTTGAATTTTTTTAGTATAGGAATGTCATTAATTAATTAGTATTTATCAATGATCTCATTGAATGTTTTGCTAGGTCGCATGGCTGCAGATGTCTTCACTGGGTCGGGATGGAAATACCCTCCAATATCAACCGGTTCTCCTTGGCAGTCAATTAACTCCTTACTAATTATCTCCTCGTTCTTTTCTAGCTCTTCTGCCAGTGGTTTGAAATGAGCTTGTAATTCCATATCAGTGGGTTGTTTTGCAAGAGCCTGTGCCCAATAAAGCGCTAGGTAAAAGTGGCTTCCTCTGTTGTCAATTTCTTTCGCTTTCCTTGATGGGGACCTCTTGTTTTCCAAGACGCCAGTCACTGCTTCGGTCAAAGCGTCGGCCAATACTTTAGCCTTGGAATTGGATGTCTTAATACCAAGGTCCTCCAGAGACACAGTGAGTGCAAGGAATTCACCTAGAGAATCCCATCGTAAATGATTCTCCTTCAGGAATTGCTGGACATGTTTTGGAGCAGATCCTCCAGCACCAGTCTCGTACAAACCTCCTCCTTTCAGTAGAGGTACAATCGAGAGCATTTTCGCACTTGTCCCAAGCTCAAGAATTGGAAACAGATCGGTGAGGTAATCTCTCAATACATTACCTGTCACGGATATAGTATCCAAACCTGCTTTCGCTCGTTTCATGGATTCAACAATAGCATCTTCTGGAGTCATGATAGTAATGTCAAGTCCTTCTGGTTTGAATTTTGGAAGATACTTTTTGACCTTGGTTAGCAAACTGGCATCATGGCCTCTAGCTGGATTGAGCCAAAAGATCGTTTTTGAGCCTGTAGCTCTTGCACGAGAAACCGCCAATTTGACCCAATCTTCAAT
>Ga0105053_10004244_pt1 | contig 21312 bp, 20 predicted proteins | sample BON01_FD_78093 | JGI IMG/M metagenome (GOLD analysis project Ga0105053, IMG submission 78093) | Freshwater microbial communities from Lake Bonney liftoff mats and glacier meltwater in Antarctica - BON-01 | ecosystem: Environmental > Aquatic > Freshwater > Ice > Glacier meltwater | place: Lake...
ATCGGTTGGCTCAGCAGCAGATCGAGCCCGCCGACGTAATCGCCTGGTCGCTATGGCGAAGAGCCCACCAAGCCGCCGCTCAACGCGCCCACATTAAAACCAAACTGCAACTGTAGTGCTAGGCCGACCTCGTGCTAATGTGTCAGGCTGGCTAGCCCGGTTGACGCCCCCTCAGACCAGCTTCACTCCCACGCCCTTCTCGCCGCCCGACCTGCTGACGCTCACGTCGAACACCTCGCTGCCGAAGGCCAGGCCACGGACGGCGCGTTCACACAGGGCCGTGATCTCGTCAGCGGGGGCGTCGGTGCGGATGTCGAGGAACCAGCCCATCATCCGGGCCTCGGGCCAGCGGGCGGCGGCCAGCCAGGCGGCGTCGATCTCCATGCCCGCAAAGGCAATCGTCAGCCGATCAATCAGGGCGGTGGGGAAATTGGGTCCCGGCATGTCGAACAGCTCGACCGCACCGGTGGGGCGCGGCGGAACGAAGGGCGCGTGTTCCAGCACCGCCTTAATCTGGTCGGGCTCCATCCTCAGCCCCTTGCCACCGTCGGGGTTGAGCAGGATCACCGTGTCCTTGAGCATGTCCAGCAGGTTGCGGCCCTTCATGGCCAGGATGCGGGTGTCCTCGCCGAACATCTGCACGGCGCGTTGGGGGTCGGTGAACAGGGTCACGGTGTTGCGACCGTCGTTCAGCACCACGCCGCGCAGGATCAGGCCTTCGCCCGGACGCAACACCTTGGCACCATCGTCACCAGGGGTGCCGCCGGGGCTGTCGGCCTCGGGCACGGCATAGAGGTCGGCCTCGAGCATGACCCGTTCGAACGTGCCCATCTGCGAGGGGTCGGCCAGACCGGCATAGAGCAGCTCTTCCAGCGGGTTCAGCGGATTGTCGGTGAAGGTCAGGGGCGTCTGGGCGGTGTCGGTCATGGTCAGGCTCGGATGTGAAGGAGCAAAAAAGCACGGAGGCGCGCGACCGACAAAAGGCAGGGCCGGGGCTGCTGCGTCAATCCCAAGCGGCAAGGAAGGTCGGCAGGGAAGTCAGTAGCGGAAAGTCATCGGAACGGCGGGGTGGTCGCGCGCGAATACGGCTGCTACCCCTTGGCTCTATGGAAATTGGAACCTTCATCACCCTGGGCCTGTATTTCGTGCTGATGCTGGGCATCGGCGCCTATGCCTGGCGCAAATCCACCTCGGATGTTGCCGGCTATATGCTGGGCGGCCGACAGCTGACCCCGTCGGTGGCGGCCCTGTCGGCGGGGGCTTCGGACATGAGCGGCTGGATGCTGCTGGGCCTGCCCGGGGCCATGTATGTGGCCGGGCTGTCGGCGGCCTGGATCGCGGTCGGCCTGTTCATCGGGGCCTTTGCCAACTATCTGATCGTGGCCCCGCGGCTGCGCGTCTATACCGAGCTGGCGCGCGACGCGATCACCATACCCGACTATTTCGACAAGCGATTCGAGGACCGGTCGCGGATGCTGCGGGTGATCTCGTCGCTGGTCATCGTGGTGTTCTTTACGCTCTACACCTCGTCGGGGCTGGTGGCCGGCGGCAAGCTGTTCGAGACCTCGTTCGGGCTGGACTACAGCTGGGGTCTGTGGATCACGGCCGGGGTGGTGCTGGCCTACACGATGGTGGGCGGGTTTCTGGCGGTCAGCCTGACCGATTTCGTCCAGGGCTGTATCATGTTCGTGGCCCTGATCCTGGTGCCGATCGTGGCCTTGACCCATGTCGGCGGCGTGGAAGGCATGACCGAGACGGTGCGCGGCATCGACCCCGGCCTGCTGGATCTGTTCAAGGGTGCGACGGTGATCAGCGTGATCTCGGCCCTAGCCTGGGGGCTGGGCTATTTCGGTCAGCCGCATATCATCGTCCGCTTCATGGCGGTGCGCTCGGTGCGCGACATCCCCATGACCCGCAACATCGGCATGAGCTGGATGCTGGTCACCCTGATCGGGGCGCTGGGCACCGGTCTGGCCGGACTGGCCTATGCCACCCGCACCGGGCTGGAGGTGACGGACCCGGAGACCATCTTCATCCTGCTGTCGGACGTGCTGTTCGATCCGCTGGTCACCGGCTTCCTGCTGGCAGCCATTCTGGCGGCGATTATGAGCACCATCTCGTCGCAGCTGCTGGTGTCGTCCAGCTCGCTGACGGAGGATTTCTACGCCGTCTTCCTTCGCAAGAATGCGCCGCAGAAGGAGCTGGTGATGATCGGGCGGCTGGCCGTGCTGGCGGTGTCGCTGGCGGCCATCTACCTGGCCTGGAACCCCGAGAACAGTGTGCTGGGTCTGGTGTCCAACGCTTGGGCCGGTTTCGGCGCGGCCTTCGGTCCGCTGGTGATCCTGTCGCTGACCTGGAAGCGGATGACCCGCAACGGGGCGCTGGCGGGGATGATCGTCGGCACGGTGACGGTGCTGGTGTGGATCTATGCCCCGGTGCTGGCCGACGGTGGCACACTGTCCAGCGCGATCTATGAGATCGTGCCGGGCTTTGTGCTCAGCTTCCTCGCCATCGTGCTAGTCAGCCTTATGGGCAAGCCGCCGGCGACGAGCGTGACCGACACGTTCGAGGCCGTCGAGGCGGTGCTGGCCGAGGCGAAGCGACCGCTGACGAAGGGCTGAATTGACACGGCGGCTGTCGGAGACATCAGCCCAATCCCCACAGGGATTGATGGTGCGGGCGGTCGGAATCGAACCGACACTCCTCTCGGAACCGGATTTTGAGTCCGGCGCGTCTACCAGTTCCACCACGCCCGCACTGGCCGGTTGCTCGTTTCGGCAGGCGCGCTTGGTAGCTTGCGTAGCTGGATCAGGTCAATCGCGAATGGCAATGAGTGGCTGCTGTCAGCCTTCCGGGGCCCGGAAGAGGTATGAATACCGGACGACCGTGCCGACCGAACTGGCGTCGGTGACCGTCACCCGGGATTGTCGGGCCGCAGCGAGGGCACTCCGGCCGAAGCCGAGGCCGTCGGGCGTTTCGGACAGTATCCGGCATTCATCGAGGCGACCCTCGGTCGCAACGATGCAGGCCAGTTGCACCGTCGCGAGCGGAACGTCCCTCGTGGCCGCCGCTTCGGGATATTTGGGCGCAATCAGACGGTCCCAGACGACACCGTTCGCAAGGCCACGCGGTCTGAGATCCCACTCGTCAGCCAGACTCGCTCCGCAAGCTGAAAGCACCTGATCGAGCGCCGTCGCCGATGGCGGGATGGGGAGCCGGTAGCGCAGCGGCCGGTCATCCGCTGTGACGGGCTCGACTCTGAGTCCCAAGTCGCCGCCGGCTCTTAACAGGCGGGCCAGACGATCCGGCTCGGATGCCGACAGCACCGGCAAACCCGGCTCAGTCTGCCACGTTTGACGTTCGTCTTCGATTCCGCCCGCCGTGACCTGAACAATCCTTGCGGTTGTCGCTGTCGCCGGTGCGCCGGTCATCAGGAAATCGAGCACTCCGGCCTTGCAGCGAAAGGCGAGCGCATTGCCGCCGAAATCGAGCGTGGCCAATGTCAGCTGTTGGGTCGGGTCGGCGGTCAGGTCCCAGTCTTCAACGCCTTGCTGGGCCATGGCCGGTGAGGTGGCGGATATGGCCAGCGACAACGTCAGCGCGATCAGTCGGAGCCGCTTCATGCCAGTTCCCCTCGACGTGCGCCCTCCTCGGGTCGCCAACCTGGCCAAGCCTTAATCCGTCCCGCACATCTGTAAAGAGGCCTGTACGTCTGGCCCGCCCTTCAGGAATTGTATTGGCTATGACGCGGTTCAGTATTCGTCGTAGGCGGCAAAGCGAACGAGGAAAGAGACCCGGCGGCCATCGCCGTCCCCCGGCATGCCTTCCAGCGGTGCCACCCGGGCGGTGCGATGCGCGCCCATTGTCGCCGCCCGACCGAAGCCCCCGCCTTCCGGAAACTCGCTCTCGATCCTGCAGTCGCGGAGCCTGCCCTGCTGGCGCACGACACAGGTAATGGCTGCCAGACCTGCGGTCGCCATGGTGCGGCCCGGGAAACTGACATCCGGAGGCGATTGCCAACGAAAACCGGCGAAGTCCGGGCCGCTCGGCGGGGCGTCTTCAGCGGGGGATCCAGCATTTCACCGCAGGCTCTGAAAACACGATTGATCGCCTGTGGAGAGGCTGGCAAGTCGACACTGTAGCGTCGCGTCGCTTCTCCGTCCGGCACGCTGATCGACAGTCGCCCGCCCCGACTCATCCCGGCTGCGACATCACGGGGCCAGACTGAGAAGGCTGAGGGACTGTTCCTGCCTGAGATCCAGAGCGAGTTCTCTCTTTCCTCGTCGGCCATCCGGTAGCCAAGGCGTCGCTCGCCCGTGACGACCGGCAAGCCGGACAGGACGACGCTGAGACGGTCATCAAGGCATCGGACAGCCACACCGAAGGTTTCGAAGCTGACGGCGGCGATCGACAACTTTCGGGCGGGATCCTCGCCGAAATCCCAGTCATCGACCGCATCCTGCGCTGCGGACGCGCCGCTTACGATCAGTCCTGAAACCAGAACGATGAAGCCAACCCGGTGCGGCCGCATACCATTTCTCCCGTCGGGCGCAGCCAAGAATAGCAGAATTCGGCCGCTCGCAACACGGAAGCCTAGATCGCCGCGACCGTCTGCTCGATGGCCCCGAAGATCGAGCGGTGATGGTCGTCCAGCATTTCGATGCGGACGGTGTCGCCAGCCTTGAGGAAGGGCGTCTCCGGCTTGCCGCGCAGCAGGGTCTCGACCGTGCGCAGCTCGGCGATACAGGAATAGCCGAGGCCGCCTTCGCTGACCGGCTTGCCGGGTCCGCCGTCAGCATCGCGGTTCGAGACGGTGCCCGAGCCGATGATGGTTCCGGCGCACAGGGCGCGAGTCCTGGCCAGGTGGGCGATCAGGGTGCCGAAATCAAAAGTCATGTCTACGCCTGCATCGGCCTTGCCGAAGTCCGTGCCGTTCAGCTGGACGTTCAGTGCGCCCTTCAACTTGCCGTCGGCCCAGCGGTCGCCGAGTGCGCGCGGCGTGACGAACACCGGCGACAGGGCCGAGGCGGGCTTGGACTGGACGAAGCCGAACCCCTTGGCCAGTTCGGCCGGGATCAGGTTGCGCAGGGACACGTCATTGACCAGGCCGACCAGGCGGATGCAGTCCAGCGCGTCCTCGCGGGACACACCCTGGGGCACGTCGCCGGTCACCACCACCACCTCGGCCTCGAGGTCGCAGCCCCAGCTTTCGTCCGCCAGCGGAATGGGATCACGCGGGGACAGGAAGCCGTCGGAACCGCCCTGGTACATCAGCGGGTCGGTCCAGAAGCTGTCCGGCATGTCCACCCCGCGCGCCTGACGCACCAGGGAGACGTGGTTCACATAGGCCGAGCCGTCGGCCCACTGATAGGCGCGGGGCAGGGGGGGCGCGGCCTCGCGCTCATGGAAGCGGCCACGGGGGACGCCGCCGTGTTCGAGGCTTTCGGCCAGGGCCCGCAGGTCGGGCTCGACCCGGTCCCAGTCGTCCAGCGCGGCCTGCAGCGTCGGGGCGATCAGGAAGGCGTCGGTAAACCAGGCGAGGTCGCTGGAAACGAGGACGAGGCGACCGTCACGGCCGTGCTTGAGCGAGGCGAGTTTCATAGTTCAAGGCTTAGGCGGTTTCGACGCGGTACGAAACCGGGTTTTCACTGCCCGCACGGGTGACATTGACCTATCCAACGGTCAGTACCGTTTATCCTTGATGCGACAGTTCCGCATGGGCCGCGCGCAACTCGCCGACCCGGGCGGCTTCATCCCGCCAGTGCTGGCTAAAGGCGGCGACGGCCAGACGCAGGGCGTCGGTCTGCTCTCGGTGGCTCAGATCGACGAGGACGGGAGATGTCGCGGGCTGTGTCGGCGGAACCTGTCCGGTCGGCCCGCCGATGGTGACGACGGTCACGCTGGTCGCCGCCGCCGCCGCCGCCGCACCGCCCCCGCCGCCTCCAGCGCCACTTCCGCCTTGGCCGGGCTCGCCGGCCGTCGGTCCGCCACCCGTGCCCCCGCCCGCTCGCGTCGAGGGCGGAGCCGGGTTGCCGCCCGCAGGGACCCGGCCCCGGCCGGCGATGGCGTCGTCCAGCGTCTTGATCCGGCCGGCCAACCCTCCGGCGAGTTTCAGGGTCTTGCCCAATCGCTCTTCGATGATCTTGCGCAGGGCCTCGGCTCGTCCCTTCAGGGCGTTGTCATCGGACGCCATGGCGGACTGTGCCGCTGCGTGGATGGCTTTCCAGATAGTCTGGGCGGCGTCGGGGCCGTGACTGCGGGCGCGGGCCCCAAAGAAATAGCCGGCCAGCAAGGCGGCGGCCAAGGCCAACAGAATCGCGGCCCAGAAGCTGGGCGCGGCACCGATGAAGATGGTCGGGTCCAGCGGGGCGTTGGCCGGGTCGGCGTTGGCGAAGTTTGCGCCGTTGGACATACTGCTCGCCCTAGAAGGCCGTGAACGGTTCGGTGCGCATCATGCCCCGGCCGTCCCGCTTGGCAACGGGAAAGGTTAACGGCGCGGCGGATTCCCGCCACAGGCGAGCGGCGGGCGAGCGATCAGCGCGGTGCTGTGATCAGGGCCCGGGCCTCGGCTCCGGTACGGGCACCGACGTCGCGGACCTCGATCTCGACGGCCACGGCACCCGCCGGCTCATGGGCCCAGAGGTAGCGGCGCTCGATCTCGACCTCGCGACCGGAGGGGGCGATGCCGATGAAACTGTCGCCCCAGGGCGTGACCTTGACCAGTTCCGGCCAGATCAGGTTACAGGCCTGATCCAGTTCCTCGATGGCCATGGTCGACAGTTCGTCCCCATGATCAGGAGGGCTCACAGCCACCGCCGCACCTTCTGGCGATAGGCCTCGTAGTCGGACCCGAATTTGGCCGCCAGATAGCGTTCCTCGCGCTGGATCACGAACTGGTCGACCACCGCCAGGCAAGGCAACAAAAGGAACAGGACGAGCGCGCTGTCCATGGCGATGGCGAGGCCGGCATAGGTGAAGGCAAAGCCGACGTAGATCGGGTTGCGGCTGAAGCGATAGGGGCCTTCATTGATCAGGACGGTCGACGGCTTCCACGGCTCAACCGCCGTGCCCCGTCGCCGGAACAGGCCTGCCGCCATCCCGTCCAACAGCAGGCCACCGAGGATCAGGGTCAGGGCCAGGCCGCGCCGAACCGACATCTCAAAACCGACGCTCGCCGCCAGCCAGCCGAAACCGGCCGCCACGGCCTCGGGTCGGGTGCCCAATTCGGCCAGCCCCCAGCCGACCAGCAGGATGCCGAGATAGATCAACGGCGGCGGGGCGATCACGCCGGGGTGGTCGCGGGAGCTCATGGGCGCAGGGCCTCGTCGCCGTAGATGGCCACGCCGGCTGTTTCGCCGTCGGAGACAGCACCACGGTACATGCCGGAGGTGGTCATGGCGAAATGCGGTTGTCCGTCGGTATCCATGACGATGACGCCGCCCGAGCCCCCGAGCGCGAGGGCGTCATCGACCTCGGCCTGGGCCGCGTTCTGGGTGGTCGATCCGTCGGCGATCCGCGCGCAGATGTCACGGGCGACACTGGCGCGGATGTAGAACTCCCCGGCGCCGGTAGCGGAGACGGCGCAGCCGTCGCGGTTCGACGCATAGGTCCCCGCCCCGATCACCGGCACGTCTCCGACCCGGCCCCAGCGTTTGGCCGTCATGCCGCCGGTCGAGGTCCCGGCTGCCAGCCGTCCCTCACTGTCCAGCGCCACCGCGCCGACAGTGCCGAATTTGCGCTCGTTCAGCGGCGGCGCGGGCAGATTGCTCTCCGTCATCGGTCCGGGTGCCCCGGCGGGCCGCGCCGGGATCGGCAGGGTCTGCGTCCGCAGCGCCGACTCCAGCCCCCGCCAGCGGCGCTCGGTGAAGAAAAAGGCCGGCTCGACCTGCTCCAGTCCGACCGAGGCGGCGAAGGTATCGGCCCCTTCGCCGATCAGCATGACGTGCGGCGACCGCTCCATCACCGCTCGGGCGGCGGCGATCGGGTGGCGGGTGGTGGTCAGGCCGGCGACCGCGCCTGCGGACAGGTCCGCGCCGTTCATCACGGCGGCGTCCAGCTCATTGCGACCCGCAGCGGTAAAGACCGCCCCGCGCCCGGCGTTGAACAGCGGATCGTCCTCCATCAGTTCGATCGCCGCCTGCACCGCGTCCAGCGCCGATCCGCCGTTGGCCAACACCGCCGACCCGGCCTCCAGCGCGCGGTGCAGCGCGGCGCGATAGGCGGCGTCCTGCTCCGGCGTCAGGCTGGCCCGCTCGATCACCCCGGCCCCGCCATGGACGGCGAACGACCAGCGCGGGCCTTCCTGCGCGGCGGCGGGGGTGGCCATGAGAGCCAGCAGGGCGAAGGTGGCGAACCAGCGGGTCATTGGCGTTTTTCCAGTTTCGAGGTATGTTTAGCCCATGTCCGAGGTCACTGACATCGTTGTGCCGATGCTTCTGAAAATCCAGGCCTAGCCTGGACGTCTGGAGACCGACGTTGGCAACCTCAAGCAAGACATGCGTCCTATCAAGACGGGGATGACGTCGCTGGAAGAAAACGTCCTGTCGATGAACCGTCAGGTGGACCACTCCAGCCAGCGGCTGGAGCGAATCGCGCGTCGGCTGGACCTCGTCGAGGTCTGAACCCCGCGGACAATCCTCAGCCCAAGGCCTGACCGCAGCAGGGACAGCCAGTGACCTCGACACCGAACAGGGCGCGGACGCGGTCGGGTGTCAGGGCGCGGACAGGCGGTTCGACCTCCATCCCGTCGGGGCTGATGGCCAGCACGCGGTCGCAGCGCGCCGCGAACGGCAGGTGATGGGTCGAGGCGACGACTATCCGGCCCTCGGCGGCGAGGGCGCGGATGGCCGTCTCTACGGCCCGCGCGTGGGCCGGGTCCAGCAGGGCCAGGGGCTCGTCCAGCAGACAGACCGGGGCGTCCTGTACGAACAGGCGGGCGATCAGTACCAGCTGCTGCTGGCCGCTGGACAGCCGGTTGAAAGGACGGTCGGCGAGATCGTCCACATCCAGTCTGGCCAGCGCTGCGCGCGCCGTCCCGATGTCTTCGGCTGTCAGACCCGGCGACCAGCGGCGCAGAGGGGCGCGACCCAGTGCGGTCAGGTGCAGGGTGGAGAATCCTGCGGAGACCGCACCGGGCGGCGGCAGCCAGGCCGGCGCGCCCGCATGGACGACAGTGCCCGCCATCGGCGGCAACAGGCCGGCCAGGGTCTTCAACAGGGTGGTTTTGCCGGCACCATTGGGGCCGATCAGGGCCAGAACCTCGCCGGGGGCCACGGTCAGGTCGAGCGGCGGCAGGCGGAAACCGCGACGACCGGCGACCAGACCTTCGAGGCGCAGGCCGCTCATGATCGCCTCGAGGTGGCGACGAACAGCATCAGGAAGGCGGGCGCGCCGATGGCGGCCGACAGCAGGCCGACGGGGATTTCCGACGGGCCGAAGGCGGTGGCCAGCCGGTCGATGACCAGGGCGAATATCGCTCCGATGCTCATGGCGGCCGGGATCAATCGTCCTGCCTGCTCGCCGACGATCAGTCTGGCGGCGTGGGGGCCCAGCAGGCCGATCCAGCCGACCACGCCCGCCACCGCGACCGCCGAGGAGGTCATCAGGGCTGCGGCGGCCAGCGCCAGCAACCGCATGGGTCGGGCGGGCAGGCCCAGCGACCGCGCCTGCTCATCGCCCAGTGACAGGATATCGAGCCGGAAGCCGAGCCAGATCAGCACACCAGCGCCCAGGCCAACGGGGACCAGGGCCCCGACCGCCTCGGTGAGGGTTGCGCGGGTGAAGGAGCCCAGCAGCCAGTAGGTGATTGAAGGCAGTTGCGAATAGGGTTCGGCGACCACCACGACGAGGCCGAGTCCGGCTGACGCAAGAGCACCGGCCACGATCCCGCACAGGATCAGAGCCAGTCGATCGTCGCCGCTGCGGGTCAGGGCGGCGCAGGCGAGCGCCAACGCCCCCGCGGCAAGCCCGCCGACGAAGGCCGCCCCCTGCACCAGGGCCGCGCCGGCCCCCAGCAGCAGGGCCACGGCCGCGCCGAGGCCCGCGCCGGAAGAAACCCCCAGCAGGTCGGGTGACGCCAGCGGATTGCGGAACAGAATCTGGAACCCGGCTCCAGCTCCGGCCAGGGCGGCACCACAGGTCAGGGCTGCCAACAAACGCGGCCCCCGCAGCGCCAACGCCAGCTCCGCCTCGGGTGCGCCTCGTCCGATCATCGCCGCCAGCAGGGCGTCGGGCGTTGCGGCCAGCGGACCCGTCGCCAACACCGCCAGCGCCCCGGCCAGCGCCAGCAGTACGAGGCCGGTCGGGAGCAGGGTGGCCCTCAGCCGGCTCAACGGATCCACTGCGGCATCGCCACCACGCCCGGAGCCATGCCGTAAAGACGGCGGGTCAGGCTGGCGATGGTCATCCGGGCTCCGGTCGGGTCAGCCAGCCAGGCGCAGGCCAGCAGGCGGTTCACCGAGGGCGGCCGGTCGATCCAGCCGAACGGCTGGTCGGGCAGCAGCAGCAACCGTCGTCGCTGACCGTCACGCCGGGTGCGCCAGACGGAGTCCTGACGGGCCGTGGTGGCAAAGGCGGGGCTCAGGGTGACCAGTACCTCGGGGTCCCAGGCGGCGACCTGTTCGCGGGTGACGCGACCGATGTCACGCGACCCCTCCGCGACATTGGTCCAGCGCGCGCCTTCCAGCACCTCGGTGGCAAGGGAGCCGCGGAAACCGGTCTCAAGTCCGTCCGCACCGCGCGCATAATAGAAGGCTGGACCGGACGCGACCCGCTGCCAGAGACCCAGCACCCCGGCGGCCTCGTCGGCCAGGGCGGCTGCGGCTGGCCCGGCGTCCAGCAGGATGGCGGCCTCGCGGATCGCCTCGGGAATCCGCATCAGGGCACCGTCGATCAGCCGCCAGTCGACCCCCAGCCGCGTCTTCATGCGGTCGCCCAGGCGCTGATTCTCCGGATCGGTGTCGCCATAGTCGATCACCAGCCTGGGCTTGAGTGCGGCCAGGGCCTCGAGATTGGCGGGTCGTCCACCGCCGCCCAGAGCCCCCAGTTCGGGCAGATCGGCCGCCAGCGACGGCAGGCTCATCAGCGCTTCAGTCAAAGGCTTCCGCGGCCATCCGGCCAGCCGCTCACGCGCTACGGCCCAGATCAGCAGTGCGGCCGGCTGGCCTGCCGCGATCACATTGCCGACCTGCCGCGACGAGGTGGATCCACACGCGGCCAGCGTCATCGCCGCGCCCGCTCCGATCAGCGCTGACCGCCGCGTAGTCGTCATTTCCGCCCGCCCGAATTCATTCTGCGTCATCCTGCCGCCTGCCCCGTCGGCATGCCACCTCACAACCAATTTAACCTTACCACTTGTCCGGCCTTGCGCCCCGTGCTGCTTATGCCGCTTCGCGCGTCAGGTGGGGCGCAGCAAAAGGGGAGTGGGCCGTTGAATACGACGGACAATGGGGGCGCGGTTTCAGCCGGGCCCCGCAAGACGTTTCTGGGACACCCGCGGGGGCTGGTGATCCTGTTTTTGACCGAAATGTGGGAGCGGTTCTCCTTCTACGGGATGAGGGCCTTGCTGGTCCTGTACCTGACCCAGCATTTCCTGTTCGGCCCGGCGGAAGCTCAGGGAATCTACGCCGCCTATGGCGCGTTGGTCTATCTGATGCCGGTCATCGGCGGCATGCTGGCCGATAAATACCTGGGATCGCGCAAGGCTGTGATCATCGGCGCGGTGCTGCTGGTCGCGGGACATTTCACCATGGTGTTCGAGGGCACGGGCGCGCGCGAATTCCTGACCGTGGGCGGAACGGAATATCGGCTGGAAGTTGACGGCCGCGACACCGATCGCCAGATTTTCGCCGTCAACGGTAATGAACGGGTGCCCATTCGCGTCACGCCAGAGGGCATCAGCACTGTCCAGCTGGAAACAGGTGAGACGAACGCTGCGCCCGCTGCTGCCCAGACGCCGGCGGCCAATGTCGGCGCGGCCCAGCCCTCAAGCTTCCCGGCCACCATACCGACGGGTGGCTATACGCTCCGAACCGAACGGGATCTCAACTCCGAACCGATACTGTTCCTGGCGTTGTCGCTGATCATCGTGGGCGTGGGCTTTCTGAAAGCCAATATCTCGACCGTGGTCGGCTCGCTTTATGACGACAACGATCCCCGGCGCGACGCGGGCTTTACCCTGTTCTACGTCGGCATCAACCTGGGTGCTGTGCTGGCCACCAGCCTGTGCGCCTGGCTCGGGATTGAGTATGGCTGGGCCTATGGTTTCGGCTTGGCCGGTATCGGCATGCTGTTTGGACTTGCGACCTTCATCCTTGGCCAAAGCTGGCTTGAAGGTCGAGGCGAGCCGCGTGAGCCCGAGCGCCTTAGCCGCAAATCGTTCCTGGGTCTGCCGTTTGAGGCCATCTTCTGGATTGGCGGCCTCGTCGCGGTGTTCCCGACCTGGCTGCTAATGCAGAGGCACGAGCTGATTGCCAGCACCCTGCCCTGGCTTGCGGGCATCATCTTCGCCCTGGTAGTCGGATACACGGTCATCAAGCTGAAGGGGGCCGAGCGCAGCCGTATGCTGGTGGCCCAGGTGCTGATCTTCTTCTCGGTGCTGTTCTGGGCGCTGTTCGAACAGGCGGGCTCATCCCTGACCCTGTTCGCCGATCAGTCGACGGAAATGCCGAGCTGGTTCAACGCGGCCCAGACCCAGACCTTTAACCCCGGTATCATCGTGATTTTCGGCCCGCTACTCGCGGCCCTTTGGGTCTGGTTGGCCAAACGCAATATTGAGCCATCGACACCGGTCAAATTCTCAATGGGCCTGATGTTTGTAGGCGCGGGTTTCCTGGTGCTGACCTGGGCAGCAGCGAACGCGGCCAATGTGGACTTCCGCGTGCCCCTGTTGTTCCTGTTCCTGACCTACTTCCTGCATACCTTGGGCGAGCTTTGCCTGTCGCCTGTGGGTCTGTCGATGATCACCAAACTGTCGGTGGACCGTGTGGTGGGCATGATGATGGGGGTCTGGTTCCTTTCCAGCTCGGTCGCCCATATCGCCGCCGGCTTTATCGCCCAGGCGACCGCGACTGATACCGTCGCAGGCGTGGTGACCAGTCCGGAGTTGGCTCTGGCAACCTACGGCTCCATCTTCGGCACGATCGGATGGGTCGGGGTCGGGGTCGGGTTGCTGCTGCTGGTGATCTCGCCCATTCTCAAGAAGGGCATGGCCGGCATCCGCTAGTCGCCGAAGACCGAAAGCAGAAGGGGCGGAACCTCGAGGTTCCGCCCTTTTTTGTTGGGCGCGCCCGCGGCCTGAGCCAGCCTCAGAAGCTCTGCCGGATCGCGATCGCCAGCCAGGGGGCCGATTCGATGCGCCGGGTCTCGCGTGAGGCCAGCGGGGCGGTGTTGCGCGGTCCGGCATAGAGCTCACGGTCATTGCCCCGAACCCGGTCGGTGACATTGCCCAGATCGGCGCGCACGGTCAGATCGGGCCGGGGCTTCCATTCGACGTAGGCCTCCAGCTCGGGCTCGGAATAGAAGGACCGGACTTCGCGCACGCGGAAAATTCGTCCCCTGTAGACATTGCAGTCGTGTTCGAGGCCCCAGGTCAAACGCCCGTCCATCAGGTCCTGATCGAAATTGATGCCGCAACCGAAGGCCTGGTTGTACTGGAAGCGGCGTTCTTCGCCGGTGAGCGGATCGCGCACGGAGGTCTTGGACCAACGACCGCGCAGCCGCAGCCGGCCAGCGGGAATCCCCAGCCGGTCGGTCGGCAGGGTCAGGCGCAACTGAAACGACTCCGAGGTGCCGTCGCCGATATTGCCGACGCCGTCGAAGCCGCCGGTCAGCGGAATGACGTCCACCACATCCTCGACCTCGGCATATTGCCAGTTAGTTTCGAGCACGCCCTCGTCCCAGAACCGGAACTCGTGGACGGCTTCGACGACGTTCGACTTCTGAGGTTCGAGGTCCGGATTGCCGCCCTCCACCTGACCGATGTCGATATCGGCCGAGGCGGTGAAGTCATCGAAATCAAGCTGGCCGACCTCCCGCTCGAGGCGGAGCCGGAACTGGTGGTCGGCCCAAGGCGTCCAGGTCGCCAGCAGACGGGGCTTGGGATAGACGAACGACTTGGTCAGGTCGCTGTCGCCGGACTGGCGGATCTCCGAGACCTCGATGCGCAAACTGCCTTCAAGGGTCAGGGTCGGGCCTGGCCGCCAGGTGGCCTGGCCGAAGATCTCGCCGCGCAGTTCCTCGACCCTGACGGTCGACGACGGCAGTGGGACGGGCACGCCGTTTTCAGAATAGGCTGTCGCACCATCGAGAAAATTATAGGCGATCTCGCCGCCGGTCTCCAGGGCCCAGCGGTCATTGGGCCGGAAACGCAGGATGAGCCGGCCGATGGATTCGCCCGTGGTCGTGTCGGAGGCGAAGGTCGAACTGCTGCCGCTGCTCTCTGAAACGCCGGTGTAGTCTTCCTGGTCGTAGCGTTGCAGGCCGGTCAGTTCGAGCCCCGTGCGAGGACCCAGGTTCCGGGTCCAGCTCAGACCCAATTCGGCCTCGACCTCATCCTCGCGTTCGTCGTTGAAGCTGTCCACGCCGGGGCCGGAGCGGATCAGGGTGTCCTGCGAACCCTCATAGGCGGAGACATCCACCAGGCCATTGATGCGGAGCAGGCCGCCCATCAGGCGGCGCTGCATGGCACCGGTCGCCTGCACACCCTCTCGTGCGTCCGAGAGCCGCAAATCGGCGTCCTGGGTCAGAACTCCGGCGGGGTTGTAACGGCGACGGAAACCCTCGCCGGCGCCATCCGTGCGACCCTGAAAGGCGCTGATCGTCCCTTCAACCTGGTCGTCGCCGTCGCGTCGGGAATAGCGGGCCGAAACACCCGGCGCGACGCGGCCATCGGCCAGGAGGTCGGCGTCGACCTCGATCACGCGCTCGACGGTCACAGTCCGGACCAGAACGACGTTGGCGACAACGGCCTGACCCTGCATATCGATCCCCGGTGCGCCGCCGCGGATCAGTTCGATGCGCGCAACCGCGCCGGCCGAGATCCGGTCGAGGATTTGATCGAGACTGTCACTCTTGGTCGAGGGTCGGGTCCCGTCGATCAGGACATTGCCTGCCGTCCCGGCCAGGCCACGGTTGCCGCGGTCCCCGCGGTCCAGGCTGAATCCCGGCAGCCGGGTGACCATGTCGAGGGCTGTATCAGGCCGGGCACTGGCGAAGAAGGCGGGTTCAAAGACCAGTCCGTCCTGTTGGTTCGCTCCGCCGGGAGCGGCGGTCTGTGCCAGCACAGGCCCACCGAGCAAACACAGGGCGGCACCCGCCAGCCAGATCGCCTTGGTCATGTCTCTCTCACGATTTTGGCGGGGCTGTGCCTCAAAAGGTCAGGCTGTTCCAGTTACAATCCGGACAGATACGCAGGGGAGCGGCCTTGGGATAGTCTTCGTCATTGCAGGATTTTCCGCGTCGTGTGACGAAGGTGTGATGACCCTCTGCCCGGTTCTCCAGTTACAGGGCCGATAGGTGGATTTAATCGCGAATATCATTACGTAACTTTTATGATCGTGTTCTGATCATGGCGCACGGTTACTCGGTCCAATGCAATTGAAACAGGTATAGCTGTGAGAAAAATCGCCACCGTCATGTCGGCCCTGGTGTTGCTTGGCGGAGCCGGGTTCGCCGGTGCGACGCAGGCCCAGACGCAGGTCCAGACGCCGGACCCGCAGGCCGCCGAACTGGATGAGGTCGTGGTAATGGCGCGTCGTGCCGGTGCGCCGATGTGGACGGTCACACGGGGTGACAGCACGGTGCTTCTGGTCGGATCGATCAGCGGGGTGCCGCGCGATTTCGCCTGGCGGCCTGCCTCGCTGGAGGCAGCCACGGCGCGGTCGCAAAGGATTCTCTACCCGACCGAGGGACGGGCCTCGTTCAGTGATGTGCTGCGCGTGCTTTGGCGCATCCAGACCATCGCCCGCCTGCCGCAAGGCACGACGACGGCCGACTATCTGACACCGGAGCTGCAGGCACGGCTGGAGGTCCTGATGGCGGGCGAGGGCGAGGCCTGGCGCACCCAGAGTCTGGTCGGTCTCAGTTTCGACCTGCTGGAAAAGGCCGGGCGTGAGCGGCGGACGGCCGGCGCGGTGGTCGCGATACGGCGCGCGGCGCGCGAGAATCGCATCCCCGGAGAACCGATCGGAATCGTCCGCGGTGACGAGTTGGTGGAAGGCCTGATCTCCGATCCGCCCGCCCAGTATATACCCTGTGTTGCGGCGGCGATTGCGGCGGCAGAGGACGGGCCGGATGGCGCGATGGAGCGGCTGGAGGCATGGCGGTCTCTGAGGGTCGTCGATGTCCTCGACACCCCGCTGGATAAGGCGCTGAACCTGTGCTGGCCCTCGGGCGATCCCGAGATCGCGCCGCTGCTTCGAACCCAATGGCGTGAGGCGACGCAGGCGGCACTGGCCCAGCCGGGCGTGACCATGGGCGTGGCAGGCCTGCGCATTCTGGCTGAGCCCGGCGGGGTGCTGGACCAGCTGGAGGCCGAAGGACTGGATGTGGTGGGGCCGGACTGGAAATAGGGACCCTCGTCCTTCGCCCCCCGTCCCTCGCCCCTAAACCGCCGTCCCGCCTACCGTCAGGCCGGCGATCTTCAGACTGGGCTGGCCGATGCCGACGGGGACGCCCTGGCCACTCTTGCCACAGACGCCGACGCCGGGGTCGAAGGCGAAGTCGTCGCCGATCATCTGCACCTGTTGCAGGGCCGTGGCCCCGTCGCCGATCAGGGTCGCGCCGCGCACCGGGGCGGTGATCCTGCCGTCCTCGATGAGGTAGGCCTCGGTGCACTGGAAGACGAATTTGCCATTGGTGATGTCGACCTGGCCGCCGCCGAAATTGGCGGCATAGAGCCCACGCTTCGTCGAGGCGATCATCTCGGCCTGCGAATCCTTGCCACCCTCCATGAAGGTGTTGGTCATGCGCGGCATCGGCATATGGGCAAAGGACTGGCGCCGGCCGTTGCCGGTGGCGCGGGTGCCCAGCTGACGCGCCGACAGCCGGTCGTGCATCAGCCCGACCATGATGCCGTCCTCGATCAGCACAGTGCGAGAGGTCGGGGTGCCCTCGTCATCGACCGACAGCGAGCCGCGACGACCTGCGATGGAACCGTCGTCGACCACAGTGACGCCTGGCGCGGCGACGCGCTTGCCCATCATGCCGGTAAAGACTGAACTGCCTTTGCGGTGGAAATCGCCCTCGAAGCCGTGACCGATGGCCTCGTGCAGCAAAACGCCCGGCCAGCCGGCACCGAGGACCACGTCCATTTCCCCGGCGGGACAGTCGACGGCCTCCAGATTGACCAGCGCTTGCCGCAGGGCCTCGTCGACCTGTCCTTGCCAGCGGTCGGGGGCGATCCAGGTCTCGAACCCGGCCCGGCCGCCGGCCCCGGATGAGGCGCTCTCGCGCCGACCGTCTTTCTCGACGGTGATCGAGACGTTCAGCCGCACCAGCGGGCGAATGTCGGTGACGCGCCGGCCGTCGCCGCGCAGGATCTCGATATTGCGCCGCTCGCCGACCATGGAGGCCGAGACCTGTACCACGCGCGGGTCGCGCGCCCGCGCCCAGGCGTCGATCTCGGACAGCAGCGCGATCTTGTCGGAGAAGGCGGGCGAGGCGAGGGGATCGAGCGGCGCATAGAGTTGCTGGTTGGTGGCGCGGGGTGCCTCGGCGGCGACTCCCGCATGGCCGGAGCGGGCCAGGCCCGCGCTTTCGGCGGCGCGGCGGATGGCGGGCCCGGTGATCTCATTGGCGTGGGCATAGCCGGCGGTCTCGCCCGCCACGACCCTCAGGCCGAAACCTCCGGAGGCGTCATAGGCGGCGGACTTCAGCCGACCGTCGTCAAAGACCAGCGATTCCAGCTCTGACCGTTCGAGGAACAGTTCGCCGTCGTCGGCCCCGGTCAGGGCCTCCTGCAGGATGGACAGGGCCTCGCCGGAGCCGACGTCGGCGGAATCGAGAATCGCTGGGAGGGAAACGGGAACTGTCATGGAAGGCAAGATAGGGACGGATGGGAGCGGCGTCACGGGCCGATGTCGCCTCCCCACGGCTCAGTTGAGGGAAGGCAGGCATTCGGGACTTTGCGGAGACCGTTTAAGGCGAAGGCTCCGTGGTTGTCCTGCTGACGGAGACGCCGGGAGCGATCTCTCGCTTGGTCGTGGTCTCTACCGAGACCTGTGGACTGCGGTCGCGCTCCGATCTGATTCTTTCGATGCTCACGTCCCCGGACCCCGATATGGTCTGGTTCACGTTCGCCGGGCGGGTCGTGAGGCCCACGTCTCCGGAGCCGGAAATCGAGATATCGGCCCGGCCGGTCGGGGCGACGCGGGCGTCCCCCGAACCGGCGATGGTGACACGGGCGTCGGTGGTGGCGAGACCCGACAGATCGGCGTCCCCCGAGCCGGAGATATACAGCGTCAGGGCACGGGTGCGGCCGTTCGCCTCGACCTCTCCCGAGCCGGAGATGTCCACCGCCAGTGTCTCCTGGTCATAGTCGCGCAGGGTCAACCGACCCGAACCCTCCATGTTGAAGGCGTTGAGGTTCGGTGCGGTCACCACGATCCGCAGCTCGTCGCGTTCGGAACGTGCGGTCGGGCCGTTCTGGTCCCAGCCGAAGACCACGCGCTCGCCCCCGTCACCCAACGAAAGGCGACCATTGTCGAGCCGGACGCGATCAGCGAGGCTGCGGGGACCCGTAACCACGACCCCTGTGGTCGGACCCTGAACGTATTCGACGTTCATGGCCGCATCGATGGCCAGGGACTGGTCGCCGTCCCACGAAAGTGTCCGTGTGACGACCGGGCCGAGGTCGTCGCTGCCGCCGCCGCGAACCCGTTCAAAGCGGTCGCTCTCGCCGTTGTCGTCGTGGAAGGTCCAGGCCCAGCCGTGACGTGCCAGGTCCCTGCCGCCGAGGGCGGCGGCTCCGCCGAGGGAGGCCGTGGCCAGCACGAGGGCGGCGACGGCGATGATGAGCAGGGTCCGGATCATGCGGGGTCTCCCGTGACGAGGGTGGATTTGGGCTCAAGCGCCGGCTTCAACAGCCGGTAGTGAAGCCGGGCGAACCAGACGATGCCATTGACCAGCCAGATGGTGAAGACGGCCAGCAGGGCCCCGACCGAGGTCGCGGCGGCCATCAGGCCCAGGCCCGCCAGGATGGCGGCAAAGGGTCCGCCCGGTGCGTCAGCGAAAGGCCCGGCGACCATCAGGACCCCACCCGAGAAGAACAGGGCGATGACAGCGATCAGCACGCCGAACAGGGCCCCGATCACGCCCATCAGGATGGGCAGCAGGATCAGGATGTCGATCGCTCCCAGCCCCAGCACCGCGAAGACGGCCGCTGCGGCAGCGGAGGGGTTCTTTTCCTGATGCCAGCGCTGGGCACCGGCTTCGGCTCTCAGCTCCCGGGCCAGGCGGTCGGGATCGCCGAGTGCTGTGGCCACCTCGGCCTCGGATCGGCCGGCGGCGATGCCGTCGCTGAAATGGATCTCGTAGTCGGCGGCGATCTCGGCGGCGGCGGCGGTCGGCATACCGACCAGCCCTCGCCTCAACCGATCCATGAATTCGGCACGTGTCATTGTTCAGCTCCCTTGTCGGCTGTCACATTTTCAGTCGCCCCGACGGGCGCAGTGGCTCGGGCCGGGCCCGCCAGGACGGATTCTATCGCCTTGGCAAAAGTGCGCCACTCGGTCGTCTGGGCCTCAAGCGCCCGGCGCCCGGCGTCGGTCAGGCGATAATATTTCCGCGACGGCCCGGCTGGCGATTCGACCAGATAGGTCTCGACCTGTTCGTCGGACTGCATCCGCCGCATCAGCGGGTAGATGGTGCCCTCGCCCATGTCGATCGCATCCGAAAGCGTCGAGGCGATCTCATAGGCATAGCTGTCTTGCCGGTTCAGCAGGGCCAGGACGCAGAGCGTCAGCACCCCCTTCTTCAGCTGTATCTCAATGGTTTCAGGCACCTTTGACCCTCCTTGTTCCAGACAAAACCTATCGCAAGGTATCTGTTGACGCAAGGTAGCTGTCATACCATGACGTAAAATTAATCCAGGAACGAGCGCCCCCTGCGTCGTTCAATCCACCGGCAATTGCTTGGCAAGCGCCGGAGGGGGCGATATGGACCGCGCGACCACTGTGATGGACCACCAGGTCCGGCTATTTATTGCGATTCACTCGCAAGTGTTTGCGGCGAAACGATTTAATGAGGATATCTCGCATGGGGATGGGCACGCGGGCCCGGGCGTTCATCGGGGGTGGCATCACCGCCCTGAGCCTGGCCGTTTTCTCCGCCACGCCGGCGTGGGCGCAGGACCTGATGGGTCAGCCCACTGATGGCAATCTGGGCCTGCAGCCGGCAGCTTCGCCGCTGAAGGAGCAGGTGCATTTCTTCCACAATGCCGTCCTGATGCCCGTGATCACCTTCATCACCCTGCTGGTGCTGGGTCTGATCATCTGGATCTGCATTCGCTACAACAAGAAGGCCAATCCGGTTCCGGCCAAGTGGAGCCACAACACAGCGATCGAGGTGATCTGGACCGTGGTGCCGGTTGTGATTCTGGTCGGCATCTCCCTGTTCTCGTTCCGCCTGCTGTTCGCCTATCACGACATGCCGACGCCGGACCTGACGGTGAAGGCCACGGGCAACCAGTGGAACTGGTCCTATGAATATCCGGACCAGGGCGTCGCCGAATACGTTTCCAGCATGGTGCCTGAGGACGAGATCGCGGCGCGGGGCATGCCCCACAGTCTGTATCGCCTGGCCGCTGACGAGCCCATCGTGGTGCCGGTCGGCAAGACGGTGCGCGTGCTGGTCACGGCCAGCGACGTCATCCATTCCTTCGCCCTGCCCGCCTTCGGCCTGAAGACCGACGCCATCCCCGGACGGGTCAATGAAACCTGGTTCCGCGCTGACCGTACAGGCATCTTCTATGGCCAGTGCTCGGAACTGTGCGGCGTCGATCACGCCTTTATGCCGATCCAGATCAATGTGGTGACCGAGGCAGAATTCGCCGCTTGGGTCGCTTCCAAGGGGGGATCGATGACGCCGCGTACGCCCGATCAGGCCCCTGGCGGCACCGCTGCCCAGGTCGCGGCAGACCCGACCGCCGCTCCTGCCGCCTCCGACGTCGCCGTCGCCACGGCGGCCCCCGCTCAACCCGCAGCGCCCGCCACGGCTTCCGCCGTCGCTCCGGCCGCTCAGTAACGAACCGCGAGAGCCCCACAGCTATGGCCACCGCAGCCGAAAACCTCGCTCATGACCACGACGGTCATGACG
>Ga0105053_10004248_pt1 | contig 21300 bp, 20 predicted proteins | sample BON01_FD_78093 | JGI IMG/M metagenome (GOLD analysis project Ga0105053, IMG submission 78093) | Freshwater microbial communities from Lake Bonney liftoff mats and glacier meltwater in Antarctica - BON-01 | ecosystem: Environmental > Aquatic > Freshwater > Ice > Glacier meltwater | place: Lake...
CGCGACAATCATCAGCCAAAAATCCCTTGCCCGCGACAAAATGATCAGCCAATCTCAACACGTCGCGGCCAAGGATTATCATCCTGATTGTCGCGCTGCTCTCATCCAGATTGTCGCGCTACACCTCGCGCCACGTTATGAATTATCCTGGACACCTTCAAGCGCCGATATGCTCTATGCGTCGGCATCGGAAGGCTACCGGCCAAACGGCGTCAACGTGTTCGGCCGCGTCGGTGATCTGTCACACAGCCAGCATAGCGGCGATGAATTGTGGAACTATGAGCTGGGCGCAAAGGGCGCTTTCCTTGATGGGCATGTCAACATTCATGCGGCCACGTTTTACCAGTCGTGGAAAAGTGTTCAGACTGATCAATTGATCGAAGACGGATTTGTCTACACGGGTAATGTGCGCGAGGCGAGGAACCTGGGTTTCGAAGCGGAACTGGCATTGCTCAATATCGCGGGAAACGACGTTGGTTTAAGTGTGACGGGCATTAATCCGGAGATCATCAATCCAGCCGCAGATATCCTCATTACCGGCGACAGTTTGCCCGGATCTCCGCACCTTATTGCAAGCGGCTCTCTAACCCGGCACTGGGGATCCGCTTTCGGAATTGATACCCGAACGTATTTCAGCGGCCTCCATGTCGGGCAAGCCAACACGTCCTTCTTCGGCGACTCTGCGGCAATGACGGATGAATATTTCGTCACCAATCTCTCTGCCGAATTCTCTGCAGCGCAATGGCGGCTGAACCTCTTCATGAACAATATTCTCGACGCCGAAGTCGCGACTTTTGCCTATGGTGATATCATTCACTCAGACACATCCCGGTTCGTGACGCCGCTCCATCCAAGAGAAGTGGGCATCAGGGTACAAGGCACGTTTTGACTATCCTCGCATGCGCAAATGCGTCATGACCCATGCTCCAAACTACTCATTCTACTGAATTTCTCGCCATATTTTTGAGACCAATACAAAAAAGCGCCCCTGCCGAGGCAAGGACGCTTCAGTTGTATCGGAGGATATTGTTTTGGACTATGACTAGAACTTCACGCCCGCTTCGAGTGAGATGGTCCGTGGCTCTTCGATGTAGAAGATGGCCCGTGACACTTCGGTAATCGGAGTCGGCAGTTTGAACGTACTACCGGTCGTGATCTGGTCGGTGAGATTTTTCCCGACCAGCGCAATATGCCATTTCGCGTCGTCAGGCGTGAGCTCGACGCGAAGATCAATCTTTGTGTAAGCTGGCTGATAGCCATAGACAGGGTTCTGGTTGTCCGAGTTGAAGTACTCGGTACGTCCCGAAACCGACAGCATGTTCTCGAGATTCAGATTGTTCCCGAAATCAACATGATAGTGAGCCCGGAAGTTTCCGCTGAAATCAGACGTGTACGGAAGCGGCGTGCCGCCAATATTGTTGGCAGCAACTGTGGCCGGATCAGCAGGATTGCATTCGGATATCGGTTGCGACGCAAGGCATGACGCACCGGGATAGTCCTCGTACTTGGCATCCTGGTAAGCAGCCGAGACCGACAGATCGAAATCAGGTGTCACGAACCATGACATCGACGCCTCAACACCCGTCGATTTGGCCGTGGCCGCGTTGCCGGTCACGTAGGTCGAAATCGTGGAGTTATAGACCGACGTCTGGAGGTCCTCGAATTTGGTTTCGTAAATCGCACCGTTGAGAACGATCGTGCCATCCTGGAGTGTGGATTTGATACCAAATTCGATATTCTCGGACTTCTCGGGCTCATAGGTGAACGTGCTGTCGATCGTACCATAGGTATTGCCGACAAATCCACCTGACTTCGAACCCTTGCCGTAGGTCGCGTAGGTCATGAGATCGGGCGTTACATCCCATTGCATTGTGATCGACGGATCGACATTGTCTTCGTCGATTGATCCATTGGCGACTGTGAGAGGACGCAGCGGATAAGGCCCGTAGATCAGTTCACCATCGAAGCCGGCGCGCTTCTCGGTCTTCGTGTAGCGAAGGCTGCCGATCGCTCGGATAGTATCGCTGAAATGATACGTTCCCTGACCAAAGATCGAATAGGACTGGGACCATTGCGCGAAGTCCGAACGTTCGAGACCGTTATAGGCAAAGGCCGGAATGAAGAAGCCGGTAAACTGGCTGAGCTGGTATCGCGAGGTGTCGTAGTAGGCGCCCACGATATATTCGAACTTCTCACCGATCGGCGACAACAGACGCAGTTCTTGGGACATTTGCCGGAAGTGTTCGGGGTAGGAGTTGAAAACACTTGGGAAAGTGACGCCGCCGACCGGGTTCTGAAGGTCGAAATAATTATTGATGTCCGACCGGAACATGGAATAGCCCGTGACCGACGTCAGCGTGTAGTCGCCCAGTTCAAGATTGCCGGTACCTGACACCATCCAGGAGGTCGCTTCCGTGCCCTCTTCGCCAATAGTCGAATACGTACTGTAGCGTGTCAGGTCAGGATCCTGCTCTTCCGTCGTCGAGCCGGATACGTTCATGCCACCCGTGCGGCGGTTGTCCCCGTAATCGACCTTGACCGTATAGTCGAACGGCCCATCCGGTGCATATTTTAACGTCAGGCGTGCAAGCGCCTGCTCAACCTGCGGCTCCTTGCGGCCATTGGCTTCGTTCAGAATATAGCCGTCCTGATCAACAAACCGGAGTGCCAGTCGGGCCGACAGGTCATCGGTGATCGGGCCGGCCACGTGGCCATAGATTTCCGTTCCTTCAAGATCAAAATTGTAGATCGCCGTGGCGGCACCCTCAACTTCTTCCGTAGGTCCGGCTGTCACGACGCTTACAGCGCCCGCAGCCGTGTTCTTGCCGAACAGGGCGCCTTGCGGTCCGCGCAGGACTTCTACCCGCTCGATGTCAAAGAAGGGTGCCTGGGCCTGGCGGGCCTTGCCCGCGTAGACGCCGTCAATATACATACTGACGGCTTGGTCGAACGAGAAGTTCGCTGGCGGCGAACCGAATCCGCGAATGTAGATAACGTTGTTACCGGCCGTCAGCTGGACGGAGACGTTCGGCGTCAGTTTTGTAAGCGCCTGGAAATCGGTAATCTGCAGGTCAGCGAGCGTGTCACCGGAGATAACCTCCATCGAGATTGGCACGTCCTGCAAGCTTTGTTCGCGCTTCTGCGCAGTCACCACAACCCGGTTAAGGGTCCGTACTTCGTTTTGCGCATCGGAGTCGTCCGTTTGCGCGACTGCTTGTCCAAACATAGCAACACTGGCCATGCCGGTGCTCAGCAACAATGCATTGATCTGCATTTCTTCCTCCCTTGTTAGACCTCGCTTCTATTGGTGAGGTCATTCAACACCAACTTAAATTTATATTGGTTTATCGTCAACTGGGATGACGTTTTATGATCCCATTCTTCTGGTCAGGATTGCACAAATACAACACCCATGAGCCGCTCACAGAGGATCTTTTTTGCGATACCGCCTGTTCGTCCGAAGGGGCTGGCATCAGACAATCCCCTTGCGTTCGAGTTCGTCGATCGCAGCATCATCGAGGCCCAGCAGCTCGCGGAACACTTCGCGATTGTCCTGCCCGACCGATTGCGAGGCGAGCCTGCGAACAGAGCCGGGCGTGTCGGACAGTTTAGGAAAGGCGTTCTGCATGGGAAGCTTGCCCCATTTCGGATGGTCGACCTCTATAAGGGACTCGCGGGCCTTGAAATGCTCGTCATCGAGCATTTCCTTGGCAGTATACATGCGCCCGGCCGGGACACCGGCGGTAACCATCGCGGCCTCGACCTCGTCCACGGTATATTGGCGGGTCCAGACCTCGATCAGCGCGTCGAGCTCCTTCTGGTGCTCGCCGCGGGCCTCATGGGTTGCATAACGCGGATCGGTGCTAAGCGAAGGCTGGTCTATCGCGACGCATAGGCGCGCGAAAACCGTGTCCTGATTGGCAGCGATCAGATAATAGCCATCCTTGCAGGGATATACGTTCGATGGCGCAACACCCGGAAGAATCGATCCCGAACGGCCGCGCACGTAGCCGCCAACGGCATAGTCCGGCACAAGGCTCTCCATGACATGGAGAACTGACTCGAACAGGGAAGAATCAACCACCTGCCCCTCCCCGGTCTTGTTGCGATGATGCAGGGCCGTCAGCGCGCCGAGGCAGGCAAACGTTGCTGCCAGGCTATCCCCGATGGATACACCCATCCTCGAAGGAGGACGGTCTGGTTCGCCCACTATGTTCCGCCAGCCGCCCATGGCCTCGCCAATACCGCCAAACCCGGCGCGCGTGGCATAAGGCCCCGTCTGGCCATACCCCGAAACGCGGATGACAATGAGGCCGGGATTGGCTTCCCGCAGACTGTCGGGCGAGAGATTCCATCCCTCCAGCGTGCCGGGACGAAAATTCTCGATCAGGATGTCGGAACCTAAAATCAGTCGCCGGGCAATATCCTGCCCCTCAACGGTGCGAAGGTTGGCCGTGACCGTGCGCTTGTTGCGCGCAAGGAGTTCCCAGAACAACGGATAACCGGGCTGGCCCCATTTACGCAGCGGGTCGCCCACGCCGGGTGGCTCGATCTTCACGACGTCCGCGCCGAAGTCGCCAAGCAACTGTCCGCAGAACGGCCCGGCGATCAGTTGCCCCATCTCGACGACACGGATGCCGTCCAGTGGTCCTGGTGTCGATTTTGTGGGCACACCACCGTCCATAACAATACTCGCGCGTTAAGTTAGGTTGCGAACAGGGCCGCATCATTGTATTCAATACAATGGATAAACTGCTCAGCTCAAGCCCAAATAGTCCCTATTCCATCATAATTGTATACTTTAGTGGCCAAAATGACTAAAATCGAAATTGTGGAAGTTTCCCCGCGTGATGGCTTGCAGAACGAACCTGATCTGGTGCCGACTCATCAAAAGCTCGAACTCATCAAGCGGGCTGCGGCAAGCGGCGCTCGCCGAATCGAGGCTGTGAGTTTCGTCAATTCAAAAGCCGTCCCCCAGATGGCCGATGCGGAAGAGGTGATGATGGCGATCCGCGGCGAGACGGCTTTCCGACAGGAAGGCATCGCCATTTCTGGCCTCGTCCTCAACCGCCGCGGTCTGGACCGTGCATTGAAGGCGGATGTGGATGAAGTGAATTTCGTCGTGCTCGCGTCCGAAACGTTCAACAAGCGCAACCAGGGCGCCACCACCATGGAGACCATGCGCCAACTTGGCGAAGCAGTCAGCGTCGCCCGCGCCGAGGGAATTCCGGTTGGCCTGACAATAGGCGCAGCCTTTGGCTGTCCGTTTGAGGGCGAAGTCCCCCTCGCGAAAGTCATCGCGCTGGTAGAGCAGGCCGGCGCGTTCGACCTTGGTGAAATTGCCCTTGCCGACACGATCGGCGTCGCCGATCCGCTGGCCGTCGAGCAACGCGTTGCCGCACTGCGGGCGGCCTTGCCGGGTGTGCCGCTGCGATGCCACTTCCATGACACCCGCAATACGGGGCTTGCCAATGCCTATGCCGCCTGGCGGAGCGGCGCGACGACGCTCGATGCATCGATTGGCGGCATTGGGGGATGTCCGTTCGCTCCCAACGCGACGGGAAACGTGGCGACGGAAGACCTTGTCTACATGTTCAGCCGAATGGGCGTGGAAACCGGCCTCTCTCTCGATTCGCTTCTCGCTGCCGCAGAATGGCTCCAGGACGAGGTCTTGAAGAAGGCAGTCCCATCGGCTCTGCTCCGCTCGGGTGGATTTCCGTCCGTAACGGAACCGGCACGCGTGTGCGTGTGATTGACCGGCGCAGGGTATCGTCAACAGAAAGACCAAAGACCCATGATCGAACTACACTATTCGGCGACACCAAACGGCCAGAAAATCGCGATCATGCTCGAAGAGACGGCTCTTCCCTACACGTTGCACACCTATGATATCTTTGCTGGCGACCAACTCACACCGGAATTCGGGCGGATCAATCCAAATCACAAGCTGCCCGCCATTGTCGACCTTGATCCGGATGATGGCTCAGGCCCGCTCAACGTGTTCGAGTCTGGCGCCATCCTGCAATACCTTGCCGAGAAGAGCGGAAAATTCCTGCCCGACTCAGGCCCATTGCGCAGCCGCGCCATTCAGTGGTTGACTTGGCAGGGTGCCTGCCTCGGCCCGATGGGCGGACAGGCTAGCCATTTCCTGCGCTATGCACCAAAGGGTCAGGACTATGCGGCTGAGCGCTACACGAAGGAGCTGAATCGCCTGTTGCAGGTGCTCGAGAAGCGGCTGTCGGAATCAGAATATCTCGCGGGCGATACCTACACGATTGCCGACATAGCGGTCTGGCCAGGTCGGGCGGCGTCATTCGTTATGGGGGTGGACTTGTCCATGTATCCATCCACGTCCCGCTGGTTCCAGACCGTCGCAAAGCGCCCGGCTTTGGTGAGTGCCATGCAGCGGCCCGAGCTGGCTGCGCCCGCCAAGTATATGGGACGCAACCAGAAACTCAGCCCGGACGAATGGTCGAACATGTTCGGCGAGCACATGCACGCCGCCGTTTCACGCTAGACGATCACGCCTGCCCGGCCTTGTGTTGCCGCTCGCCCCAAAGGATGGAGCGGTGTTCGTCAGTGAATCCCTGCAGGCCGCCTTCAACCGTCTCCTCACGGGCGATGCCGACTTTCATGCCTTCCCGCACGGCTGGCCGCGACAACATGAGGGACGCCCAGCGTTCGAGGTTCGGAAAGCGTCCCGCTTTCTCGACAAGCTGGCGGCGCAGATAAGGCAATGTCGCCATGTCGACGATCGAATACGTATCGCCTCCAATCCATTCCGTCTCGGCCAGCCGGCCGTCGAGCACGCGCATCAGCCTTTCCGCTTCGCGCGTATAGCGCTCGATCGCATAGGGATGCTTATCCTTGGCATAGTGGGTGAAGTGAACCTCCTGCCCGAACATGGGGCCGATGCCGGAGACCTGGAACATAAGCCATTGCCAGCAGATGGCACGCTTTGCAGGATCCAGCGGCATAAATCGCCCTGTCTTTTCGGCGAAATAGAGCAGGATGGCGCCGGTTTCCCAGAGCACGAGCGGATCGCCGCCCGGCCCCTCATCGTCTACGATGACCGGCGTCTTGTTGTTCGGGTTGAGGTTGAGAAACTCGGGCGTCAGTTGATCGCCGGCAAGAATGTCAACGACTTCAAGCTCCCAAGGAAGTTCCATTTCCAGAAGGGCAATAGCAATCTTGCGGGCATTTGGTGTCGGCCCGCCATAAAGCTTGATCATGGTGTCTTCCCTGTTGCCGGAGTCAGCTGAACCCTACGATTTCTTCGATTCGTCTTCCCGGCGTCCGCCGAGGAAGTCCAACGCACTGAAGCCTTCGGGCGCCTCGACCTCGACAATGGGCTCGTCGCGGTCATCGAACTCGAGCCGCAAGGCGCGCGTCATGACTGCGTGCATCGTATAGAGGCTCGTGATGTAGGTGAGCTCGAAGATTTCCAGGTCGCTGAGAAATGTCTTCAGCTTGTCGAAAACCGCGTCCGGCGTGCGTCCATTGGCGCCTGCGAGGCAGTCAGCATAGGCCAGAACGGCCCGCTCCTTGTCGTCGTAAAGGTCCGACACGGTCCAGTAGGGGATAGCGGCGATCTTGTCGTCCGGCACGCCGAGGCCGCGAAGCGACTTGCAGTGCTGGGAAAAGACGAACTGGCTGCCCGCCACCCAACCCGCGCGGGTCTGTCCGAGCTCACGCAGGACTGGGTCAAGCTTGCGGTCCGGATTGCGATAGAGCGCAAATCCGTCGACGCTGTGCTGGAAGATGTCTTCGGAAAGCGCGAAGACAGACCACCAGTCGCCGGGCGTGCCTGTCGCCGTACCCGGCTCATCGATCGGGTCGCGATCAGGTCCAAAGAGGCGGTTGAAGTAGCGTTTCATAGTCTCGTTGGTAATTTCGGCGCGCGGGACTTGTCTGATAACTGACATGATGCGGTCTCCTTTCTTTGTTCAGGCGTATTTGCGGAATTCACTGACGCGCGCCGAGTCGAAATACTCATCGAGGCGCGTGATGTAGCCATCCTTGACGGCGCAAATCACACAGGCCGGCAGCGCCACACGCACACCGTCCTGAACACGCGTGCCGCGCAGTATATGTTGTTGCAGGAAGCCGCCGTCGAATATCTCGACCCGGCGATTGTCATAGAGGCGGTCGGAGATACGCGTCACCATGCCGGCGAGCACCTTGCGATTATCCTCGGGCCCCTGCTCGAGTTCGTCCGTATTGTGCCATATCTTGGCGTCAGGCGCATAGCACGCCACAAGGCCATCGATGTCTCCAGATTCGACACAATCGAAGAAGCGCTTTGCCAGCGCGCGGATTTCATCTTGGCTCATCGGTTTCTCCTTCTTCTTGTTGGCGGGCTTCAGCTATCACCGGAAACATTCATGCGGGTCGCTCCATTGGCAGCGACCAATCCATCAATATCATCGCCCTTGTAACCCGGATCGGCCGACTCCCCGAATGCGGCAAGCAACTCGGCAAATTGCGGTTCGACCAGGCGTTTCCATTCCGGATGGGTGAAAATGTAGAACTCGTCCTGCTCAATCGCCTTAAGGACGCGCTTGGCAACACTGGCCGGCGGCATGCCACCGGCCAGTACACCTGACATGGCCCTGGCTGTATCGGCGGCATTGCCTTCTTCCTTAGCGCCAGGCCGCACCGTCTGGGTCGTTTCGACGATACGGGTCGCCGACATGCCAGGACAGAGCACGGACACGCCTACATTCGTGTCGGCTGTTTCATTGCGCAGGCTCATGGCAATGCCGAGTGTCGCAAACTTAGACGAGATATAGGCGCACGAGATAGGTGGTGGCACGATGCCCACCATGGAGGCCGTGACGACCATGTGGGCAGGCGCGCCGGACGCTTTCATGCGGCCCAGGAAGGCACGGCAAGCATAGAGATGGGCATGCGCGTTGACGGCATAGGTCCAGCGCCAGACGTCGGTATCGTAGTCCTCCAGCTTGCCGGCGCCGCCGCCGACACCTGCATTGCTGAAGAGGAGGCTGACGGAACCGAACGCCGCGGCCGCCTTGGCCGCCTTGTCCCAGTCGGCCTCGTCGGCCACGTTGAGCTTGATCGCAAGCGTTCGCACACCTGCAGCGGCGACCGTTTCGGCCTCCTTGGCAACACGTTCGGCATCAATGTCCGCCATGATGACATCAACACCTCGCGCCGCGAGTTCCCTGCTCAGGTTCAGGCCAATACCACTGGCTGCACCGGTTACGAAAGCGACACTTCCGGGGACGATTTTCATAGCGCTTGTTCCTTTACGGTTGCTGCGGAATCGGCCACGATTGTGCGGGCCATGAGAATGTAGGCAACGCCTGCCACGAGCGCTGCGGGAGCAGTACAGAGCAGCGCCCAGCGCAAGCTGTGCGCCACGCCTGCGGCCGACAGGAGATCGCTGACAATGCCAATGGAAAGCGGACCAAGGCCCAGGCCGACGATGTTAAAAGCCAGCAGGAGCAGCGCTGTCGCAGTCGCCCGCGCACGCAGCGGCGCCAGGTTCTGAACGAGCGCGAGGGCTGGCGCGACATAGATCGTTATACAGATCATTGGCAAAAGCATTAATGCCAAAGCCAGCGGCCAGCCGGGCACAAACAGAGCCATGATGAAAACAGGAACGCCAACAAGAATGGCAATTGCCGGCGCCCAAGCATACGCCGTCAGGCTCTTGCGCGCGCCAATATTGACGATTGTGCCGCCGCCCCATATGCCGATTCCCATGCAAATGCCGGCGGCGGGTCCGAACCAGGCTGACAATTGCGGAAGCGACATGCCCGCTTCACGCATGAGATAGGCTGGGATCCAGTTTAGAAGGCCATAGCTGACAAAAGCAGATGCCCCGCTGCCGAGCAGGAGAAGGCGAAGTGTCGGTAAACGCAGAAACAGCCGGACGGTCGAAGCAAGGCTCAGCGCTGGTGCATCCTCCGCCACACGGCGCGTCTCGGTTGCACCGCGCTTTGGTTCACGAACCAGCAGGAGCAGCAGCGGCGCAAGGCAGACGCCAAGAATGGCGACCATGAAGAATGCACCCCGCCAACCAAATTGCGCTGCCGCCCAGCCCCCAAACGAAATTCCGATAAACACACCCAAGGGGCCGTTGACCGTGAACATGCCAATGACGGCTGGTCGCTTCTCCGGCGGATAGTAATCCGCGAGGATTGAGAGCGAAGGCGCCGTTCCCCCGGCCTCGCCAATACCGACACCGAAGCGCGCAAAGGCGAGCTGCCAGAAGCTGGTCGCGAGCCCGCACGCTCCACTGAAAATGCTCCACACCGTACATGCCGCCGCAACGAGGCGGACGCGGTTTACACGGTCGGCGACCATCGCAACTGGCACACCCATCGTCGCATAAAAAAGTGCAAAGCATAGGCCGGTCAGCAACCCGAATACCGTATCGCTGAAGTGCAGGTCCTGAAGGATCGGCTCGACAAGAACCGCCAGCAATTGCCGGTCGACGAAATTGATCGTTCCAATCAGTGTCAGCAGAACAAGAGCCAACCGTCCGCCGGGATGAGTACCGGTCGCAGGTTTGGAATCAAAGGCGACGTTCGCCGTGCTCTCAGACATTGTTTCTCCCGATCGGCGCTATCGCGCACCCTTTTATGACAGTACGCCCCACACATTTATTGTCAATTTGGTTTATGTTTTGATTGCATCGAAAAGCCACCCGGCTCTAAGCTGTCGACCATGAGGGGCCGCAGAGCCCACGGTAAAAAGGGAGGACGACATGAACATCAGCGGCAAGTCAATCATCGTGACGGGCGCCGCCGCCGGCATCGGGCGCGCGGCCGCAATTCAATTTGCGAAGAAGGGCGCAGCCCGTGTCATTGTCGTGGACATCGACGATGAGGGTATGACCGAAACAGCGCGTTTGGTCACCGCCGCTGGCGCCATCACGCGCACGGAGCACATTGATCTCGCGGACATATCGTCACTCGAATCCTGGCTGGTGCGTGAAGCTGCGACCGATGGCGGCTACGACATACTCTATAACAATGCCGGTATCGTTTCGGGTACGCCGCAATTTCCCGAAGCTGGCGCCCGGAAAATCAAGCTGATCGTCGACGTGAACCTGACCTCCCTGATGACCACCACCGAGATCGCGCTGGCAGCGATGAAGTCGCGTGGCGGCGGCGTCATCGTGAATACGGTTTCCACGGTGGCGCTCGGCAATGGCTTCACGGATGTTCTCTATTCAGCGACGAAGGCGGGCGCTCACATGTTCGTCAAGGCCTGCTCACCCATGCAGGAGACCCACAATGTGCGTGTTCTTGGTGTGCTGCCAGGCCTCACCGATACGCCGATCCTGCTGAAGACCGGCGCAAACGGCGAGGCCGCTTCATGGATGCAGCCGGTGCTCGAAAACTATGAACGCTGCACGCCCGACGATATTGCCGATGCCGTCATGGACCTGGTGGAGCGAGACGACATTCCGGGCGGGTCCTGGGTGGCCGTGCGCCGCACTGATGGCAAGGTCGAACGCGAGTGGAGCGAATGCGCGATCTAGGCGCCGCTACGCAGCATGTTCTCACCGAACAGGTTGGACCATTGTTCCACCGTGAGTGTCGGACGGAGGCTGGCCAGGTTGGCCGCATTCTTGACCTCCGTTCCGCTTGCGATTGCGGGCCGCTCTCCGATCGTCGCGAACCAGCGCTGGGTGGATGGGTAAGGATCAGGCGACAGCTCGATCGCGCGCGTCGCCCGCACCCAGGGCCACACGGAAATGTCAGCGACTGAGAATTCTTCACCGGCGAGATAAGGCGCATCAGCAAGCCTGCGCTCGAGCACGCCCATCAGGCGAACGGCCTCATTGCGGTAACGCTCGACCGCATAGAGCTGACCTTCCGGCGCATAGCGGATAAAGTGGTGCGCCTGCCCATGCATCGGACCGAAGCCCGCCATCTGCCACATCAGCCACTGCATCGCGCGCGACCGGGCCCGCAGCTCGGTCGGCATCAGTGCACCACCACATTTCTCCGAAAGGTAAAGCAGGATGGCGCCGGACTCGAACACCGCGAAAGGCGCGCCACCATCCGCCGGCGCATGATCCACGATGGCCGGAAGCTTGCCATTGGGGTTCACTTTCCGGAACTCTGGCTTGAGGTGGTCACCCGCCAACATGTCATAATTGATGAGCTGGTGAGGCAGGTCGAGCTCCGCCAGCATGATGGAAACCTTGTGCCCATTGGGCGTCGGCACGAAGTGCACGTCGATCATCTTGAATTCCTCCCCGTGTTACCGGGCATTTTTTTGTATTATTGATTTGGCGAATGCGTGGTGCAGTTGGCGCCTAGGTCTTCACGACCATGCGCTCGGCTTTTGTCCCGTCGGCGCGGATCGGATCGTGCGCAACGTCCTTCTCGGTCAGTACGCGGTTCCACGCAGCGAATTCAAGGCATACGCCATCTGGATCGAAGAAATAAACCGAGCGCACGAAGACATCATCGGTAACCACCGGGCTCGACTGGGTCGGCGAGTCGTCGTGGTTCAGCTTGGGCGTGACATCGATACCCATGGCGACGAGTCGGTCGTAATATTCGTCAAACTTGTCCACTGCCACGTTGATCGCGATATGGTTCATCGATCCGTGAGCCGATGCGATGTTGCCGCGCGTCGGCAAGGCCGCAGGCGCTGCAATACCGGGCGCGGCCTCAGGGGCATTCGGGAACCAGAAGAACGCAATCGAGTCGCCATTGCCAACGTCGAAGAAAAAATGCTGTCCGAAACCGAACGGCAGTTCGATCGTCTTGGTCAGTCGCATGCCCAGTTTATCGCGATAGAATTCGACCGTCCGCGCCATGTCCTTGCACACAAGTGCGAGGTGATTGACTCCCAGGAATTCGAACGCGCCAGGCTCGGCTTGCGACATGGGTATATCCTCCAGTTGAATTCGGCGGCTTCATATGCCGTCACTTTAGAAATCCGTTCTAACACAAATCCGCACTTTTCATCAACTAAATTGACATACAGCCTGACGAAATTCATTGCGCGATCTGGAAAAATCCAGAAATTCCAGAACAATACCACCCGAGAGTATTGCACCAGCGAACAAGGGACCGTAGCCATTGGCTTTTCGTATCTGTATAGAAAGCGCCATGACAGATAGTGATCTTGAAACGATAGGCATTGAGCAAATGCTGTTGACCCTGTTGCAGGGCTTCTACTGGTTCGACGAGGGGCTTCAGAACTATCTGCGTTCGCGCGGCTGGCCGACTGTCACGCGCCCCCAATCCATGGTCATGGCCAATATCGTCATGGGCGTGCGCTATCCTTCAGACATCGCCCGGCGCCTCGGCATCAGCCGTCAGGCGATCCACAAGACAATCAAGTCCATGGTGGCGATCGACATGGTTGCGCTGGTCGATGACCCGGACAATGGGCGTGTGAAGCTTGTCCAACTGACCAAGACCGGCGAAGCCATGCGCCGCGATGCCCAGCACGCCATGCGCCTCATGGCAGATGAGCTCGTGGCCCGTGTCGGCAAGCGATCGGTCATGCGAGCTGCAACCGCCCTCGCGCAGGACTGGGGTCCTCCGCTGACCTTCGAACCGAGCAAAAAAAGCCGCTAAGGGCGCACCTGAAGTCTATCAGCGACCTGGAATGGGCTGGACTTATCCAGATTTTTCGTCACCCTTGTTGATATGTACCGGCGCCTGCGGGGCAATTCAGCCGACGGAAAGACGACGTGATTACACAAGAATATCCGTTCCGCATCGACTTCGTCTCATCCGAGTCCCGGACAGCCAGGGCTGCCCTTGCGGGCGGAAAGCCCTGCCAGGGACTGTACTGGCAACCAGCCTCGGAGCGTCCACGCATCGCTATAATCGCAACCCATTACAACGTTGATTTTTCCGAACGTTACTTGGCACGCAGCTTTACCGAACGCGGCATCGGTTTTCTGGGTTGGAACACGCGGTATCGCGCCAATGAAGACCTCTTCATGCTGGCAGATGCCATCACGGATATCTCTGTAGGCGTACGATGGCTGCGCGAAGTCGCAGGTGTCGAGACGATCGTGATTCTCGGCAATTCGGGCGGCGGGTCGCTGATGGCCGTCTATCAGGCCGAAGCCACCGAGCCGAGCCTCGGAGGCCCCCGGGCAAGGTATGACGACGTGGAGCGATTGCTGCCTGCCGATCTCTACATCTCGTTGAATGCTCACCTCGGTCGGCCGGAAGTGCTGACAGCCTGGATGGATCCTTCCATCGCGGATGAGGGTGATCCCTTGTCCCTCATTCCGGAGCTTGACCCGTTCGAGGGCGAAAACCATCCGCCTTATTCTGCTGAATTCATCTCGCGATATCGCGCTGCGCAGGTCGCGCGCAATCACCGTATAACCGCATGGGCGCAGCAAGAGCTCGCGCGGTTGCAGGCCGCCGGCACGCTGGACCGGATATTTCCGGTCTTTCGCTGCTGGGCAGACCTGCGCTTCATGGATCCGGCGATAGATCCCTCGGACCGACCCGCGAACTTCTGCTATCGCGGTGATCCGGCAAAGGCCAACCGGACGCCCTCGATCGGACGGACAAGCAGCCTGCGCACATGGCTGGACATGTGGAGCCTCGAAACGTCGAATTGCAAGGGCGCATCCCACCTGGCCAAGCTGGCGGTTCCGGCACTCGTGATCCAAAGCACAGGCGACGCCGGGGTCTTTCCCTCCGACGCCCGCTCCATTTTCGACGCGATCGCGATGGACGACCGCGAACTGCAACTCGTCCCAGGCGCGCACTATTTCGAGGACAACCCCGCCTATCGCGAACAGGTCGCCGACATGATGGCGGCATGGATAAGGGCACGCGTGTGAAACCGCATTTCAGCCCTCCATTGCTCCGGCAGCGACCGCCCCCCGGCCACAGAACATGAGCGCGACGCGACGTCCGTCACCTGCAATTGTATACATTCTTGCGCCAGGCCACGATTTTTGATAGTTTGAATATGTCGAATTCCAACCCCTAACCAGATGAAGAGACCCTCCATGGCCCTTGCAAAAATCGGAAACATCCAACACGCGGCTTACCGGTGCAAAGATGCGGCGCAGACCCGCTGGTTCTATGAGGACGTGCTGGGCCTGCCGTGCAAGGCTGCGTTCGCCTTTGACGGCATTTCGGGCACGGACATCCCACGGCGATACATGCACCTCTTTTTCGAACTCGGTGATGGCAACTTCATCGCCTTTTTCGATGACCCGTCTACGGCAATGCCTGAGCACTTCGATCAGCGTCACGGGTTCGATGTCCATGTCGCGTTCGAAATCGACAGCATGGAAGACCTCGCCGCCTGGAAAAAGAAGATCCGCGAGGCCAACATCACCTGCGCTGGCCCAGTCGACCACCACTTTGTGAAGTCGATCTATTTCTACGATCCCAACGGCCTGCAGTGCGAAATCACCTGCAAGACCGAAGACTACACCGCCATCATGACCAAAGAGACCATTGAGGTGGACGACCAGATGCAAAAGTGGACCGAAGAAACCCGGGCCCTTAAGGAAAGCCGCTTCGGTGCGGACTCGCTTGACAGCCGCCAGGTGAAGGAATTCCTCGCCGCCTGACGGCCCTCCCCCGAATGATCAGGCGACGCGATGGATGAGTGTTCCTCCATCGCGGATCCCCAGCGTGTTCGCCACTGCGATCTTCATGCTGCGCTCCAGTGTCTCGTTCGTCAGCCAGGCCAGATGCGGCGCAAGCGCGACCTGATCCAGCGCCATCAGCGGATTGTCAGAACTGACAGGCTCGTCTGCAAACACGTCGAGGCCTGCCGAACGGATGTGGCCGTCCTTGAGCGCAGCAACAAGGGCGGCCTCGTCGACCAGTCCACCTCGCGCCGTGTTGACCAGAATAGCGCCCGGCTTCATCGACCGGATCATCTTGTCGTCGAAAAGCCGGGTCGTCTCCGGCATCAGGGGAATATGCAGCGAGACAATATCGGCTTGCCCCACAAGTTCCTCCAGCGAGCATTGGCGATAGGATGACGCATGGCTGGATCGCGCGGTAAAGATGACCGTGACGCCCATTGCCTCCAGAATCGGCGCAAGCATCTGTGGCACGCTGCCAAAGCCGACCAGCCCCACGGTCTTGCCCGCAATTTCCGAGAAAGACTCCCCCGTCGCTTCATCCGGCGCCCATGTGCCATCGCGGCAGAGCCTGTCGATACGGGGCAGAAGCCGCCCCGCCGCCAGCATGAGCAGCAGCGTCATTTCCGAGACCGCCCGGCTGTTCGTTCCCGGCATGTTGCAGACTGCAATCCCGCCGGCCCGGGCGGCATTAAGATCGATTGTGTTCACGCCAACGCCAATCTTCTGGATCAGCTTCAGGTTCGGCGCGCGGCTGATCGTGTCCGCCGTAATCGGCTTCAGGGAATGCCAGATCGCATCGGCAGTTTTGACTTCTGTCAGGAACGGTTCGTCCGCCCCCTCCGTGCAGCAGACAACGTCGATGCCCTGCGAAGACAGGCCAGCCATCTGACGCTTCAGCCGGGGCCCTGCATCAAAATGGTAGACGACCTTCACCGCCCCGCTCCAAGGAATGGCGTCCGCCCGGCATAGCGCGCGCCCGCGCCTAGGTGGTCTTCAAGACGCAGCAATTCGTTCCACTTCGCCATGCGTTCAGACCGTGTGAAGGAGCCAACCTTTATCTGGCTGATTCCCCAGCCCAGCGCGAGGTGGGCGATGGTGACGTCTTCGGTCTCGCCGGACCGGGCCGAGACGATCGTGCCCCACCCGAGCACCTTGGCTGCCTCGTGTGCGGCCCACGCTTCGGTAAGCGTCCCGACCTGGTTGGGCTTGCACAGCAGGGCCGTGCAGGCCTGCTTTCCAGCAGCCGCTTCAATATTCCCGATTTGCGTCACGAGCAGGTCATCCCCGACGATCTGGGCGCGGTCGCTGAAGGCAGCCGTAAAGGCCGCATGGGAGTCGAGGTCATGCTCCTCGAACGGATCCTCGATCATCAGGATGGGAAAGGCCCGCATCCACTCAGACAGCTTGTCATACCATTCGGCCGGGCTGTAACGACGGCCCTCACGCTTCAGCATGTAACCATTTTCATTGAAGAAATTGCTGGCCGCAATATCGAGCGAAACGCCGACCTGTGTCAGCGGCGACAGGCCTGCATTCTCGATCGAGCGCAGCAGGGTTTCGATCGCCTCCTCATTGCTGTCAAAGACGGGCCAGTAGCCCCCTTCGTCAGCAACGCCCTGTATTTTGCCCTGCGCGGCAAGCTGGCTGCCAGCGGCGCGGTAGATCTCCGCCGTCCATTCCATGGCCTCACGGAAACTCCCTGCGCCATAGGGCACGACCATGAAATCCTGAAGGTCCAGCTGGCCATCGGCATGCGCACCGCCGCCCAGTATCTGTATCTCTGGCACCGGCAGCACGACGTCACCGCCCGCATGCAGGTGTTCCCATAGCGGCTGGCCCGCGCTGGCCGCAGCCGCGTGGGCAACCGCCATCGATGTCGCAATCATCGCATTGGCTCCCAGATGGCTGCGGTCGGCGCGGCCATCGAGTCCGATGAGCACCGCGTCGGCACCCTTCTGGTCCGTCACGTCTCGCCCGATGAGGGCCGACGCGATGGCGCCATTCACGTTCGCCACTGCCGTATCGACGCCATGCCCGCCGAACCGGGCGCCGCCGTCGCGCAGGTCCAGCGCCTCGCCTGCGCCCTTCGATGCACCGGCCGGCGCGATGGCGCGGCCCATGGAGCCGTCCTTAAGCCAGATCTCGGCCTCGACTGTCGGGCGGCCGCGGCTGTCCCAGACGCTGCGGCCGATAACGCGTTTAATTACTGGATCAGGCATTTCCGTGGGCACTCCCGGATTGATGTTTTTTGAGATGGTCGAACCAGAGGGCTGCGACCGTGTCGAGATGGTCTTCAGGCTGCGCCAGCAGGCGCCTGGCAAAGCTGCGGACAAGGTCCCGGTCGGCATCGGTCGTGATGTATTCCACGGGCGACTTGCCATCGATCCGGGCGAGCAGCATGGCAGAAAGGAGCCGCGCTGCTCGGATCTCGAGGGCTGATGGCGCCTCCCAGTCGACACCCGAAAGATAGGACCGCACGAACCCCGTGAACCCCTCATGCAGGGCCGGCGCCGCGGACGACGTCCAAACGGCTTTCAACAGCAGGTGATTGAGGCAGAAGGCAAGGTCAAATGCCGGGTCGCTCCAGCCAGCGCACTCCGCATCAAGGACCACCGGGCCATCCGGCCCGATCAGGATATTCTTGGGGCTGAAGTCGCCATGGGTCATTGCCTTGCGGTTGCGGCCAACGCTGGCGACGATCTCCCTGAGCACAGCTTCCATATCAGGATGCGCATCTATCAGCGCCAGGAAATAGGGTGCGAGCCGCAATTCGTGAAACAGGTCATTGTCGTACATCGACTCAAGCTCAGGCCGTCTGGCCGTGTTCGCGTGGATCCGGACCAGCACACCGGCAACCTGACTGATTGTTTCGGGGCTAACCTCGCAGCGCCGCAGCAGGGACTTCCAGACGGGAAAATCGCCGGGCTTCAGGAATTCCATGACGATGATGCCGGCTGTCTCGTCATGGCCAAGGATCGCGGGCACATGGCCGGGCGCAATCCGCGCCACTTCCGCCAGCCAGCGGGCCTCGCTCGCATGGCGTGTTTCGGGAACGCGCCAGTCTTTCGCCACCTTCAGCCGGGCCAGTGCCCGCTTCACGCAGACATCCCGCTGCCCTATCGTGACATGCCAGATATCGGATGAAACACCGCCCTCCAGCGGTGCGCCGACCACGGCCGCGCCATCAGGCACAAGACCAAGGCCCTTGAGCGCGTCGAGGAACGCTTTTGGCAAATCCGGCATCGATTTTTCTTCCCCAAATCGCATGCCCAACACACAGACCGAGAATCTATGGGATGACAAGCTCAGCGCAGATAGTATACAATTCTAAGAAATACCAGAACATGAGCAAATAAGGGAGGCTCGGGCAAACGCGTGAATTCAGGATTGCTCATAGATCGGCTGCGTGCCCTCGATTCGGCGACCATTGCCGACGTGATGACGGCCATGGGACTGCATGGACAGGTTTTGTCTCCAGCCCTGCGCCCAACCAACACGGCGACGGCCCGCTGCGCCGGACACGCGGTCTGCGCGCGCGGATCGAACGATCCCGATGGTCCAGGAATCGCGAGCTTCAGGCTGGACAACGCCGTCACCAGCGGCTGCATCGTCCTGATCGACACGAACGGGTGCGAGACCGGCGCGATCGTCGGCGGCAACATGGTTACCAGCATGATGGGCCTCGGTGCGGCCGGCTTCATCATTGATGGCGGCATCCGGGATGCGCAGGAACTCAGCGCGTGCAGCGCGCCGGTATACCGGCGCTACGACACGCCGATCAGTGCCCACGGTCGCTGGAAGTACACGAGCGTCGGTGAGGCGATCACCCTGCCCGGCGTCTGGCAGCCGGTCCAGGTCCATCCCGGAGACCTCGTACTGACCGACAGCGACGGCATCGTCGTGCTGCCAAAGGCCCATGCGGAAAGCATCATCGGATATGCCGAGCGGCACATCCAGTCCGAAGACGCGATCGGCAAGGCGATCAGGAATGGCGAAAGCCGCGAGACAGCGACGAAGAACAATCCGAGGCTGACCTATGTTGTTCCGCTGACGGATCTTGCCTCGGCGCCAAACGAGTAAGTCATCGAAACCAGTCATGCCGGCCAGCCGGCCACAATCATCCGAAGTCACGAAGGAACACTACTATGGCACAGAGCAAGTACGCGTATGATCGTTCGCCCTATATCGTCGTCTACGAAGACAAGTCCCCGTTCAAGGACACCTATGCCGGCGAAATCGGCATGGTTTCGCTGACCTGTCATTTGCTGGCGCCCAAGGATCACCCCTCCGATACGGTCGTCATCTGGTCCCACCCGATCGGCGGCGGGTTCTACCTGCCCATGATGGCGGCCCTCGCCAAAGCCGGTGTCCACGTCATCTATTGCGATACCCGCTATCGCGGCATCGATACGGCCCTCATCATGGAAAAGGTCATTGCCGACCTCGGCGCCGTCGTGCGCGATGCGAAGGAGCGCCTCGGATACAAGAAAATCATTCTTGGCGGCTGGAGTGGCGGCGGCTCGATGTCGCTTTACTACCAGGCCGAAGCGGAAGATCCGACCGTCACGACGACGCCGGCCGGCGACCCGTATGACCTGACAGCCAAGAACTTCATCTCTGCCGACGGCATCATGCTCGTCGCGGCGCACCATGCCCGCCATATCACCTTCACGGAATGGCTCGACCCGTCTGTCACCGACGAGAACGATCCGGAGAACCGCGATCTGGAACTCGATATCTACAACAAGGACAATCCGAACCAGCCGCCCTACAGCAAGGAATTCCTCGAGCGCTACCGCGCGGCGCAGGTCGCGCGTAACCGGCGCATCACGGGCTGGGTGAAAGAGAAACTGGCAACCTACAAGGCAAATGGCGAGGCGAACCGCGAGTTCGGCTTTGTCGTCCACCGCACCATGGCCGAGCCGAAATGGCTGGACCCGACCATCGATCCCAACGACCGCCAGCCGAACTGGTGCTTCCTTGGCGACCCTGAAGTCGTAAATGACAGTCCCGTCGGGCTCGCCCGCTTCTGCTCGCTGCGCAGCTGGCTGTCACAATGGAGCTATGACGATGCCCGCGCCGATGGCGTGAAATGCGCCGCACGCACCAGCGTGCCAACCCTGGTCGTGGGCAATTCGGCCGATGACGGCATCACGCCCGAACACACCAAGCGGCTCTACGAAGCGGTGCCGCATGATCGCAAGCAGCTGAAATGGATCAAAGGCGCAAACCATTACTATTTCGGTCAGAAGGACAAGGCAGCCGAAGCCGCCCAGACCTGCGCCGACTGGCTCGCCAGCGAAGGCCTTCTGGACGCATGACCGGCCAATCGACAGAAGCTGACCGCCTGCGGGAGATCGTCCACCCGGATATCCGCACGCTGGGCGATATTCCCGGCTTCCACGCCCGGGCACATCCAGACCGTGTTGCGGTAAAATACGGCGATATCACGCAGACGTTCGCGCAGCTGGACAAGGCCAGCAACCAGCTCGCCAACGCGCTGGTTGCCGAAGGCTTCGCGCCACAGACACGCATTGCCTTCCTCGATCGGAACAGCGAATCCTTCTTCCCCATCCTGTTCGGCGCTTCACGGGCCAACCTCACGCTGGCAACGATCAACTTCCGGCTCACACCCAAGGAGATCGCCTACATCGTCAATGACAGCAAGACCGCGCTCATCTTCGTCGGCAAGGAATTCGTCCAGAATGTCGAGGCGGCGC
>Ga0105053_10004249_pt1 | contig 21298 bp, 19 predicted proteins | sample BON01_FD_78093 | JGI IMG/M metagenome (GOLD analysis project Ga0105053, IMG submission 78093) | Freshwater microbial communities from Lake Bonney liftoff mats and glacier meltwater in Antarctica - BON-01 | ecosystem: Environmental > Aquatic > Freshwater > Ice > Glacier meltwater | place: Lake...
ACAAGTCCCCAAGATGGCACGGATATGAGCCGCAAACCGCGGAAATACTCGGCCAGTTCAGGTATGGGTCAGTAGCGGATACCAGCATCAACACTGACAGGCGACGTCCTTCAAAACCGCCTGACTACACACTCACAGTTCAGGTAGTAATGGTTCCGGATCCAACGGCGGATTCGGAACCGATACTAGGAAAACCCCCATCAGCGCGGACACCGGGTCACCACTGGTCAGTTCAACGTGGTGGCCAGTATTCACGTCGGCGGCGACTGCGGTCAGTGGAAGTTCGAGGTCGGCGAAATCCCACGAGGGGGTCGCCGCCTCGATGAGGCCCTGCAACATGCATCAGCCTTTCGGGCTATCGCTGACCTTTGATCAAGACAACTCGCGACGGCATGAGTAGGGTCTGGTCACCGCGCTAGTGTGTGTTCGGCGTCGCATCAGGGCCAAATGAGGAGAGTATCGTGGGCATATTTCCGCACCGAGGAACGTCGGGCACGCTAGTCGCGGCCGCGGGTTTGGTCCTTGCGTCGGTGACCCTGGTTGGGTGTTCTAGTAGCCAGGAGAGCAGTAGTCCAACGTCTGCGCCACCGTCACCTTCTGCACCCTCTGCGCCCTTGTCCCTCACCGCCGCGTGCCAGGAGTTGGCGACGACGCTGACTCCAATGTTCGATTCGCAGATCAGGACAATGAGCCCAGCCCAGCAGGCCCAAACATATGAAACCGCACGGACTCAGCTGCAAGCCGCTGTTGCCAGCATGCCCGAAAAGGTGAGGTCGGATGTGGACTCCATCATCGCTGCGATTCCGCTGATGGTGTCTGCCAATACCCTGGAACCGGCGTCAGAGCCGGCAGTGGGTGCGCCCGGGTCGGCAAGTGATCAGGCCTTCGAGAAGCTCATCGCGCCAGCAAAGGCAGTTGAGGGTACCTGCAAGACGGTAAACGTCACTATCGGTTAAGAGACACGTTACGAAAAATGCCAATCTTCTCTGGGTGTCTGGTCGAGTGCGATTGAATGCTCGCAGTGCGAGGGGCAAGGGGTTGCTTTGACGACTGACAGGTTGCGCTCTCGGCAGAACGTAGCTCCTGCTCGATGAAGAGACCGTTCCCGTGCAGATTGCGAACCGGGCGCGAGCACCTCGGCTCAGTGGGGCGTTACCCGCAGCGACGGAAGAAGCCCAACCTCTCTTCGTCACCGCTGAAACCCTGAGTTCACGCCAAGCCTCTCGATTCGACGAGGCGGGCTGGTGGTACATCTCATCGAACTGTTATCACGTTGCACACCTGGTGGGGGGCCCCAAGCACGCCGATTCCTCGACCACCCTCCATAGAACGCCAATGGCCCGTTGAGAAGTCACGTGTTGTTCACGCATTGCTCGTTACTAACCTTGCCAACGAGCCGTGTCGCCGAGGCACCAATCGGTGAACCGTTTACCGGCGTGCGGGGTGGTCTCAGAAATGAGTAGCCGACGACCTTTAAGGTCAACACCGGACCACCGCAACCCGATCGCCTCGGCTGGACGCAACCCCGCGTACAGCCTCGCCCGCTCGACGTTCGCTGTGCACGTCACACCGATCACCTGCGCAAAACCTTCAGCCAGAGAACGCCGTGACGTGCTCATCAAGTTGTCCCACGATGCTGCCAACACCTCAACAGCAGCCTCAGCAAAAGTGGGACCTGATTTCGTTTTCTTGGCGTTCAGCAGTGGCGCACCGGAGTCTTCATCAAAGTCTCGGCCGGCGGAACGAGCCGAGTTGACCTTAGACAGGAACGCCAGGGCGGCGGTCTTCGTTGGGAAGTGTTTCGTGCAGGGCCGGCCGTCAACCCGCCACCGGACCCGCCACGAGTTCTTGCGACCGTCAGCAAGCTGCGAGACGGTCGGGGCCGTCACTGTGTGCGTCATGGCCGAACCTCCGCCGCCAGCATCCAGTCTTCGAGCCAGTCAGTTCGCACCAGACGTTTACGCCCCAACTCGACGTAGCGGGGGCCTTCTCCGCACGCCCACCATTTGTACATTCCGGCCCGGGAGCAGCAAGCGACATCGCACGCTTCGAGCACTGTTAGCCACTGCATATTTTCACTCACAGGCCGGACCGTCCGGAAAAACCATCGGGCTCCCAGACCCCCAGTGACCGGCGAATTCGGGCTGTTTCGCGTACAGCCGCGTACTGAGCGCGTACTAAACCTGGTGAAAGTGGGTGCCGGATGCCGAAAAACCCTTACAGCACAGGCACTTTCGCTTTTCGTTACAATTTGCTTGAAAACCGTTGTTGGGTAACCCCCGACCCAGGGTTCGAATCCCTGGCCCTCCGCCAGATTTCCTCTTAATGCCAGGACATACGGGGTTGTAGGAAAACGCTACTTCACCCGCATGATGAATGCGGACTTCGCCAACGGGCTCGTTCCATTCGAGTATCTCGCCTCAACAGTGACTCGGTAGCGCAATACGAGGCCTCTAATATCCCCGCGGGGTCGCAGACTTGCCCGCAACAGTTGCTTGCGCTTCACGGTCAGGCTCGTCTTCGACGTAGCGAAGCGAGCCGCCAACCATGCTTGCGTCGGTCATCACAGTGAGCCCGGTCGCGGTGAGGATAACGTCGACCTTGGGTTCGCCCGCGGTCGGCAATTGCGGGGTGCTGACACCGGGGTCTTCCCAGCTTGGTCCGGGTGCTTGGACTTGCCAGCGGCCCGTCTGCGGTACCTCGACTCCTGTCATGCCTTCAGTCACACCGAATATCGCCGGTGTTGACACGGTCACGTCTCCGCCGCTTTGGGCGGCGACAGGTGCGCTCACGAGCTCAGGCCCGCCAATCGGGTCGATTTCGTTGCTCGGGGTGGGTTGGACGACGCCGTTTAGCGTGGCCGTTTCGAGGTAACGAATGTTGCCGCTGATTGCCTCGGCAGGCAAAACCAGCGTCGTCCCAGTAGCGCCGGTGATGTCATTCCAGGTGGTCCCGTCGAAGTACTGCCAGATCGGCGCGACCACAAGCCCGGGAGCTGTGATGTTGAAGTAGTTACCTGGCGTCGCCGTCAACGTTGCGCCGACCACCCGCGCGCTCGCGATCGATGCCGGGGTAGCCGGGATCGGACCGTCTATGAAGCTTTCCATGCGGTGACGACCAACGCGGCTCGGCACCTGTTTAACGAGAACGAAGTCGGCAGCATCGAGGTAGGCAAGTCCGCCGGATTTTCCCACCTCAGCACCGATCCATACACAGTCGCGCCGACCGAGTTGGTCGACAAGGTAGTCGTGAACGCGACATGGACCGGCGGTCGAAAGGTCGACCTCGATGCACTCCGACCGGAGGGCTAGTCGCGATAGCCTGGTAAGTCACGATCCAGTTTGCGCAACAGTCCCGGCCAAGCGAGATCGCCACCCATTCCGTTCGTGACGGCGTCGAGGTTCGCCTTGACCCCATCAATGATCAGTGGGTTGATCTCGACCAGTTCACCGCCACCACTCTGTGCGAGAAGTTGAATTTCGCACGTCTTCACAAGGTTGTACATATTGAGGAACGCCTCAGCAACGGTCGATCCGACCGTCAAGAGTCCGTGGTTGCGAAGAACAAGATTGAGTGCTGTTCCGATGTCCGCGACCAGTCGGGGCTTTTCGTCATCGCGGAGCGCGATTCCTTCGTAATCGTGGTATCCGATCGATGCCAGCGCAACCGAGGCCTGCTGTGAAATCGGCAATACTCCACCAGCCTGAGCGGATACCGCTACACCGGCAGGGGTATGGGTGTGCAGCACACATTGGGCATCTTCACGGGCTGTATGAATCGCGGAGTGGATCACGAATCCAGCGGGGTTGACCGGGTAAGGGCTCTGGCTGACTTTGTTTCCTTCGAGGTCAACCTTGATGAGGCTCGAGGCGGTGATCTCTTCGAAAAACATCCCGTAAGGGTTGATCAAGAAGTGATGTTCTGGCCCAGGGATACGAACTGATATGTGGGTGAAGACCAAATCATCCCAGCCGTATAACGCGAGTAGTCGATAGCCCGCTGCCAAATCAATACGTAGGCCTACCTCAGCATCCGAGATGGTGTCCGATTCAAGTTGCGTCGTCATAGATATTCCCTTCCGACCTCATCGAGTCTCCGAGGCGAAATCTCGCAGCTCAGCCTGGACAGTATCTCGATGATGTTGCAGCCCACAACGTGAACTTGCTGAATCGTACCCGCAATTCTGGGGTGCAGTCCGACCTGCGGCCAGGTCGCATTGAGACCGGAACCAGTCGCCTCCGAGGTATCGGTGAAGCCGTCGTGTTGAAGCTCCCGCATGATCCTGTGGTCGGGGGTGGCGTTGAACGTCAGCGGTAGCCCTGGGACCGCCACCTGCTGCACTTCGCAGCGTGGGGGTTCCGGGCGAGGACTATCGAACCCGAAGGACGTTGACTTCCTTGTAGCGCGCGTACCCTCGCTTCGATTTGGCCACCGCTTTCAGCTGACACTTACCGGGCCGCAAGCCGTAAACCTTTCCTTTGCGTACCGAACAAACACGCGGGGTCTTCGACGTCCAACGCACCTTGACACCAGCGTCAGTACGAACCCGAAGTGACTTCTTCTTGCCTACTCGAACCCGCTTCGGCCACTTTTTGATGTGCTGCTTGTTAAGTGCGGCTTCGCGCTGCGGTTTTGGAATCGGGTTGGGCGCACGCACGACGTTACTTGCCGGTGAGGGCATGGCCGCCCCTCCGTCGTTTGTCGCTGAGACGAAGAAGCGGTAATCGACTCCCGGCGTTGCCCCGGTAGCGACGCATGAGCGTGCACCGGTTGTTTTACACCCGGCACCGAACGGTTGCGATTCCACGGTGTAGCCGGATACCTTGCCACCATCAAATTGGGATGGTGGCGGCTCCGCCCAGGAAACAGACACCCCATCAGCACCAACTACAGCTTTCGGGATCGCGTCCGGGCTGTGGTCCGGTGCGCAAATCCCGTTGCTACGAGACAGCTCGATCACACCCATGTCCAAGATCTGTCCAAGTTCAAGCGAGACGAAATCAGACGCGGGGAACGTCTCCGCGCCTCCGGAATACGCACGCTTGTAGAGGCAGGCCGCGTCGAAAAACTCAAATCGGTGCATCCCGGTCCGGAAGCCATTTTGTTCTAACGTGGCTTTGTTCCCCCCCCTGTGTTCCGCCTGCGGAAGCACCGGACGCGTCATGCCCGGTCATTAGGATCCAGGAATTCTCGTCGATCGGTTCGCCACCGGGTCCTCGCAAGGAGACCTTAGCGACCGCTCCGAAGTCAAGCGCGACATCAATATTCTCTGTCAGGTTCCCGTACTCGACATTGACGGGAGCAGCACCCTCCGGTGTCTCCGATTCCCCGTAGTACTCGTAGAAGAAGTTGTGATTCCAGTCCATGATCAGGAAGCGATACTCCCCTGTTGCCAAGCCCCAAATCTCGTAGGTCCCATCGTCGTGGATCCGCTTCATATCGACCTCATTTCCCAGCGAGTCGAGGATCTGCACCCAAAACGTGCCAGTCTGAAGGTCGACGCCGCGGGAATCGGTGATACGTCCCGCTATCCCACCTGTGTACTTCGCATCGAAATCGATCCCGGAGACAGTTTCTGTACCAACCTCAATGCGCTGAGCGGTCTCGAAGGACTCACCGCCATAACGCTGCAGTGCGTACACGTCGTCCGATTCGAAGAAGGTCACGACGTAAGCGCCTGGCTCAAGGCCGGTTAGCGTGTAACTACCGGAAGGATCGACCTCTGGTTGTTGCCAGCTTCCGCCACCGCCCTCTCGATAAGCAGAGACCCTCGGCGCGGTTCCGGGACGCATCTGACCTGTGGGCCAGGTAACCGTTCCGCTGATCGCCCCCGCCTCGGTCGTGTCGCCGGCCGCACTACTTGGGGCGACAACCACCATCGCCGTCATAAGTCCACTGACGACGGTCACACCTACCGCCCGCGCGATAACGCGGCGCAACACAAAACGATCCATTTTGCTCCCCAGGTAATACCGTTGACCATGGAGCCATTTTGACGAAACTATCCAGTTTCATCGACCCATTCTGCGCCGAACCATGATCAAGTAACCAGAATGATACGAGTTGCAGCGCCTCCCGGCTAGAGACAACGCCAACTTGTGGGCAACTACCAGCCCATACTGCCCGGAATCCCCTTGAACGGGCCCACGACATCTGGCGTTATCCAACCGCCGTAGAAGCTGCCTGGCTGCGGCTCTACATCGATTCCATCGACCGTCACCGAGTCCATCTGCGGCACGTAGAGCGCAACGCGATCAGCAATTGCCTCGAATCCAGCCCACGGTTTCGGGTAGCGCCATGCTGCCTTCTTCGCCACGACCTCCGGCGACACGGCAGTCACGCCGAATGCATCCGCCACCGACGTAGTCCCAGCATTCGGATACCCCTGTGGATCATCACTGTCGTGAGTGCGTCCACCACCAAGCACGTCGTAGTACTCGGCCGGACCTTTGAACTCGCACACCGAGGAGCCAGCGGTCAGGCGCAGCGAGCCCGCGCGGAATGCCGACATCGGCAGGTACCAGGTCGGCGGATGGCTCGTCTCCAGCGCCTTTAGCGAATCCGTGGTGTCAGCGATGATCTCGCCGCCGAGGCGAACGATGACCCGTCGGTTGTCGGCAACGATCACGGGCGGCCGCGGAAACGTCCACACGCTGACTTGGCCGGGCCCAACTGGTTGCGGCACCACCCCTGGTGGCAAGCGGTTAGCCATCTGTCATCCCGGTTCTCATGAGTCCTAGTTAACAGGATCGGGCAGCATCTCCGGGCTGTCGACGGCCGCGGCATTCGGTCGACGCTTCAGCCCAATGGCCAGCAAGATCGCAGCGATGATGCCACCGACGATCAAAATCCCTGCGGTGGCAAGCATCGCTGTGTTGAACGCCGCGGAATAGAGGGCTGGATCGGTCGACACGCTGCCATCTTCTTTGGTGATCCCAATCGTGATGATCGTCGAGGTCAACGCGACACCGAGTGAGTAGCCAAGCTGGCCAACAGAAGTCCGCGACGAAACAACCGCCGACAGGTACTTCGCTGGAGCCTCGGCAACGTATTCGCGAGCCTGCACGACAGCCACAAGCACCATGCCGCCGCCAACCAGAACCAGGAAGGGGATGAACGCGACGATGGTTGTCTCAACCGTTGTGAACGCAACGGACAGCGTTCCCACGACCATCATGATGAATCCAACGGACATGACGATCACCGGAGACCGGCCCTTGGCCAGAAGTGCGCCACCAAGGAATCCGGCCACCACTGCTGCCAGCAAGAACGGCATCTGCGAGACGCCGACAACACCAGCGGGAACCTCAACGACCTTCTGCCAGAAGTTCGCCGACTGCAGCTGCATCACGGACTCACCGAAGTTCCACAAGATTCCGGCAAGCACCGCAGCCACAAAGATGGGGCTCTTGAACAACCGAATCGGGAAAGATGCCTTGCGCGACTTTCCTTCAATAACGGCCCACAGACCAAGCAGGACAAGGCCGATCAGGATCGTTCCCCAGAACAGCGGAGAGGTCAGCGATACGGCGGCGAAGCTGACGCCAAGTAGGAGCAGAACCATTCCTAGGCCAAGCGTGCATAGGCCAAGGGTGTCGAACTCTTTGGCGCCACGCCGAGACGTCTCAGGCAGGGCCGCGGGCACAACGAACAACATCACCAGGCAGATAGCGGGCACCAGCACGAAACCAAGTCGCCAGTTAATTCCGATCAGCACAGAGCCGATAACGCTGAAGACGATGAGCAGGACATAGAGCATGCCGGTCCACTGTCCAATGACCTTGGGAATGCCCTTCTTACCGGCGATCTCCGGCACCATCGAGAAGGCCCCGGCAAACAGCGCGCCCATGCCAACTCCGGCAATGATCCGACCAATGATTAGAACCGTGAAGTCCGGTGATATGGCGACAACAATGTTGCCAACCATCTCCAAGACCAGCCCGATCATGATGACTTTTCGAACACCGATGCGGTCAGCGAGCGCACCGACGGCGATGACTGTCGCCGCGAGACTCAAGGTTCCGACAGAGGCGGCCAGCGACAAGCCAAAACCTTGGATACCCAGATCCTTAGATACCGACGACAGTGCGATATTCATGACTCCGGGGTCCGCGCTTTGCGTTGCTGCGAGCACCGCAATCACAACGACGGCGAAGAATCCAAACTCACGCTTGGACCCTGACTCGACAGCGTCTGCTGGGAAGGGCAAGGATGACGACATAGGTACCTCCGGTTGAGCCCGCTCCCTGGCAACTACGTCCTGGAGCCGCAAGCTTCCTGCTGGCGTTACTGATAGCGATTGGCGCGCCGCCGACGCTAGTAGTTCGATGGGATCATTGCCCAACGAACTACTTCTTGGGCTAACCGTGAGTGGGCGGCCGATGGTTGCGGCTTACGCGGTCATGCTGGTGAACGCCCCAAGCTTTGTCGTATCGATCGGAGTCTGGCGGGTCGTCGAGAAGTCGGTCGTCTCCAGGTCGATGACGCGAACGACTGGATCGCCGTGCGTCCGGTAGGAGTATCGCTTCTGCGTCAAATTCGAGATCGTCGAATAGTCCGTGATCTCGTCCACGGGCTTGCCGCCAGGTCCGGGTTCACGCACGATTCCGACGGGGATATCAAAGTTGTTCAGGATGTGCAGGGTCGCCATCTCTGCCTCGTCGCTGGTCTGAGCCTGCTCGCTGGCGGCCACCATCGTGAACGCGCGGATTAGTCGTGACGGCGGAGTCCAGTCACCGGGGAGTCCGCGATAGCCAGCGCCTTGACCTTCGACGGCCAGCGCCATGCCCTCGACTGAGATTCCAGTCGGCGACATCGGGCTCATGCCCACAAAGTTGTTGAGGTTCGTGAGGTGCCACGGCAAGTACGGTGAGTTCGTCCCGACGCCCGCCGGGTTGTCTACGACGACGTGACCATCTGGATGAAACTCGATCGCCAACGATCCCTGCGAATCGTGCATCAGAATGTGACACGGAGGCGCAAAACCCATTCCTGGATCGAGGCCGTACACGTTGACGGACTCCATCGCGGTCTTGACTTCGGCGAGGTTCTTGCACGTTCCGAGGAGGAACGGAATGACGTCGATCTCCGACAAGTCAACGCCCCCACCCTTGGGCTCCTGGTACGTGCAGTGACCTGGCATGTAGAGGAGGTGAGCGGACACTCCTTCGGTGTTCATACCGTCGGTCAACCATTGCGGGTTGCCAAAGGCACAGATCCCGACGACACCGTACGTGGCAGTCCACGACTTGCCAGCTGGCTGGTTCGATGCCTTCCCGACGAAGTCAGATGCAAGAACGGCCGTCCCAAACTGGAGCATGTTCGGGAATTCCATCGTGCGTCCAACAGTGACGGTCGAGTCGACCGCGGGGTTCATCTTAAAGTTCGTGCACATGATCGGGTACTCCTTTTTCTGTAGAGGAATATCTAGTTTTGTATGGGGGAATATCTAGGGCCTGGCACGGACCATTCGGCACGAGCTACTTGGTGGGAACTACTGGCCCGGTGGGCGCTTTTGCTTTGGGCTTCTCGCTACGCCGCAGCACGACGAGCGCAACGAATCCGGCAACGACGAACATCGCCGCGAGGATGAAACACATCACAGCGAACGCGCCCCCGAGGGCCTCGATCGCCTTCGGGAGCACCTCGGGATTCGAGGGCGGCTGACCAGTGATCGCGAACTGGCGAATCTGCTCCGCAGCGTCCCCACCGAGTGCCTCTTGGGTCCGGCTCCGGGTTATTGAGTCGATGATGACCGTCGACAGTGCCAGACCCATTGCGTAGTAGAACTGCCCAATTGTTGTTCGGGACGACGAAACAGCTCCGTAGTGTTCCGGGTCTGCCTCCGCCAAGATCAGGCCACCGTAGGGAATCGACGGGACGATGATGCCGATTCCGGTGATGATCAGGGCGGGTAGGTAAGCGATCACGCTGTCGGGTGCGGACATCGATGTAACACCGAAAAGTACGAGACCACCAGCCGAGATCACACCTCCGGCCATCGTTGCGCCACCGTTGCTGAGCTTGCCCGCGCCCATCAGCCGTCCGGTCACGAGTGCACCCAGAACTGCTGCCAACAGGTAAGGCAACTGCGAGAGGCTCAGTCCGAGTCCGGATAGGTCAAGTTGGTACTGGAATAGCGTGCTGAATGACAGCAGCATGGCACCGCTGCCGAGGTTGTAGATCAACCCACCGAGTAGTGCCGCGATAAACAACGGCCGGGCGAATAGTCGAACCGGGAAGAACGCCTCAGGATGCGCGCGCTCCCACAGGTACCACCCGATGAGCAGCACCGTACCGATGAGCAGGGGCACCCAAGCCTGCGGATCGCCGAGCCCTTTGCCCACGTAGGAGATGCCATACAAGAACGCAATGACGCCGATTCCCAGCAGGATTTGGCCCGTGGCATCCCATGACGTTGTTGACTTCGGGATCTTCCCATCCTTGGGCAGGATGACGAAGCCAACAAACATCGAGATGATCGACGCAACCGGTACAACCAAGAATGCGATCCGCCAATCGACCCCGACCAGGGTCGCACCGACAAACGACAGCACCACTGCGAAAGCGCCGCCTGATGCGCCGTAAACTCCGAGTGCACCGGCGAGCCCACCCTTGCCCGAGGAAAACAATTTGACGTAGGCGAAGCTAGCGCCGAAGACCGCACCTAAGCCGATACCTGCCAATGATCGGCCGAGTAGGAAGACCGATGAACTGGGTGCGACCGCTACCAAAACGTCGCCAATTGCGCTCAGGATCAAACCAGCGGTCAGGACCTTCAGGCGTCCGAGCCGGTCGGCCAACATGCCAGTCGTGATGACCGTCGCGGCCAACATGAACGTACTGATACTTGCCGCCAGGGCCGCTAGCGAACCCATCTGCAATTCTTTCGAGGCACTCAGCAGGGCGCTCGATGCGATGTTGGGGTCGGAGGCTTGGACGGCAGTGAGCAGGCCAAGAAAGCTCAGCGCCACGATGTGGCCTTTCGCGGGCTTCGCGGCGCCCGCAGCAGCAGCGGAAGTGGGACCTGCGTTAGACATTCATGCTCCTGTTTGTTCGGTAGTGAACTTTCGCCGGTGTTGGGTAGGAAACGGGTGGTGTTGTAGGAAAGTGGGGGGCTAGTTCAGGTCTAGATCCCAGGCGCGGACGCCACCGATGACGCCGGCAACGTTGGGAACAATCGTCACGTCGGAGCCGAGGTCGACCTTGAGGCGCTGGGCGTTGCCGCCACCGACGTAGAGGTGATCCCAGCAGAAGACGGGCCGCAGTCCGTCGACGACGACGCGCATCCGTTCACTCCACTTGCGCGGGCCGAGTTCGCGCAGTTTGTGGATGCCTATCCAGGTGTCGTAGGTGGCGTTCTTACGGACCGGCGCGTGCGATATTTCCAGGTGCGGGGCGAGCCGGCCGTTGTTGTATACCGCGCAACCTAAGCCAGTGCCGAGGGTGAACATGACCTCAAGACCCTCGCGTTTAATGACGGCGGCACCCTGGACTTCGGCGTCGTTGAGTACCCGCGTGGGTTTACCGAATGCCTCTTGCAGGATCCCTTGAGCGTCCCAGTTCCGCCAGGCCTCAACCAACGCCGGATCCTTGTCGGTGTAGGGCCCGGCGACAGTTGGATAGTGCGGGGTTCTGATGACGCAACCGTTACGGATCATGCCGGGCATTCCGACGGTGACGCGGTCATATTCCGGGAGGCGCTTGGCGAGCATCGTGAGGGTTCGGACGAACCGTTCCGGCGGCAACGGGTACGGCGTTTTGATGCGAAGATGCTGAGCGAGCATCTCGCCGTTCTCGTCCAGGACAGATGCTTTGAGGCCAGAGCCGCCACAGTCGATCCCGAGGGTTCGGATGAAACCCGGTCCGCTCGGAATCTCGCTAGTGACGCTCACGTGGCAAGAGTGCCCGACCTGGACCACCTCACGCAGCGCGAAGAGGACCGACGGGCTGCTACTGACGCGCTGTTACTCCTTTGGGGCAGGCACCCAGGGGGCAGGTTCGCGCTTGAGGAACGCACCCATTCCGGCTTGCGCCTCGGCCGATCCGAACAGTTCTGCGGACAGTTCCGCCGTCCAATCGAACGCTGCTTGACGTTCCATCGTGCGGACTCTACGCAGCAATTTCTTGGTGGCTGCCAATGCGTGCGGTCCGCCGCGTTGAAGTTGATCGATGTAGGTGCTGACGGCGGCCTCCAGCTCATCGTCGGCGACCACCTTGTTCACCAAACCGGAGTCGACGGCGCGCTGTGCGGAGACTCGCTCGCCGGTGAGCAGCAACTCGTAGCCGTCGGCGACCTTCATCCGTTGCAGGCACACGACCGAGATCACGGCGGGCGCCACCCCGAGGCGCACTTCGGAGAACGCAAACTTGGCTGACTCCGCTGCAACGGAAAGGTCGCACGCAGCGACGAGGCCGTTACCGCCACCGGCGACGTGTCCGCCCACCTTGGCGATTGTCGGCTTGGGGTGGTCAAGGATCGCGTTGAGCACGTGAACGATCGCCTTCGGGCCAGACCATTTGGCGTCGGCCGCCGCAGCGCTACTCGCGCCTTGCAAATCTGCCCCGGAGCAGAACGTGTTCCCCGATCCGGTGATAACAACGACGCGCGCCGCATCATCGACCGCTGCATCCTCTAACGCTTGGTGCATCTGCTGGAGGGCCTCGATCGTCATTCGGTTGCGTAGATCTGGTCGATTCAGGGTGATCGTTGCGACCCCGTCGGTGAGCTCGTAGGTGACGGAAGCGGACTCAGTTTGCTGGTCACTCTGCAGGTCATCGGACACAGGTAAATATTCCTTTCGAACGTAACGTGCACTGGTGGTTGAGGTGGGAGGAATCGACGAGCGCCTAGCGCTTGGTCATCCCTTCCATCATCGTGATGACGCGCAACATGACCTCGTCGGCGCCGCCACCGATGGAGGTCAAGCGACCATCGCGGAAGTAGCGCGCCGGCCACATCTCCTCGGCGTAGCCCATCCCGCCGTGGAACTGCACGCACGCGTCGGCAACTTCACGTTGCAGCCGACCGGTCTTGAGCTTGGCGATCGTGGCCATCCGCGAGACGTCTTCTCCGGCCGCGTAGCGCTCGCCAGCGGTGTAGGAGTACTCGGTGATGATGTCGATCTCGGCAATAAGCTCAGCGAGCCGGTACTGGATGTACTGGTTGGCCATCAGCGGTTTGCCGAACGCATCACGCTGTTGTAGGTACTCCTTGGTCCGCTCGATCGCCCGGCGCATTGAGCCGCAGACCATGTAGGCCGCGATCAGGCGCTCGTCTTGGAACTGCGACATCTGCTGCTGGAATCCGCGACCGATCTCGCCAACCGTATTCGCGACGGGAACCCGCACGTTGTCGAAGACCAGCTCCCCAGTGTCGGAGGAGTGATTGCCCATCTTCTTGATTGCTCGACCGACTGAGAAGCCAGGTGTATCGGTCGGGACGATGATCTGGCTCATCCCCATGTAGCCGCCCTCGTCGCTGGTCCGAGCCAGCAGGCAGATCCAGTCGGCCTGGGTTCCACTGGTGATCCACATCTTGGTGCCGTTGATCACCCAGTCGTCGCCATCGCGGACGGCGCGGGTCTTGATCCCGGCCACGTCGGACCCGGCGTCGGGCTCCGAGACGGCAACCGAGGTCACCATCTCGCCGCGCATTGCGGGGGCCAGGTATGTGCGCTTGAGTTCGTCGCTGCCGTACTTGGCCAAAGCCGGGGTCGACATCGATGCCTGGACGGCGATCGCCATCGGAACCCCGGCCACATCGCACGACCAGCCGAGCTCTTCGCCGAGGATGATCGTGTACGTGTGATCGGCTCCCTGGCCACCGAACTCTTCCTCATACTCGAGGCCAAACATGCCGACGGCAGCCAGTTTTGGGTACAGCTCGTGCGCGGGAAAGATGCCTGCTTCTTCCCACTCGTCGACGTAGGGGTTGATCTCGGATTCAATGACCGCGCGGACGGATTTGCGGAACTGCTCGTGCTCGTCGGTGAACCTCATGTCGTACTCCTTTTTTTGGGTGTGGGAGTGGGTAGGGCGGCGGGCGGGGCGGTGGGTAGTGCGGTGGGTAGTGCGGTGGGTAGTGCGGTGGGTAGTGCGGTGGGTAGTGCGGTGGGTGGGGGAATGGGTAGGCCGAGGGCGCTGGCCCACAGCCGGGTCAACGTGTCGGAAACAACCTGCGGATCGTGGCGTTCACGGCGCACGAGCCACTGGCGGCCGAAGCCCTCGACCATCGCGCATAGTGCCGACCCCGCGAGGTACGGGTCGAGGTCGCGCTCCACGGTGCCGTCGCGTTGTAGCCGACGGATTCCGGCGACAGCACGCTCAACGTAGCGCTGCCGAAAGTCGGTCAGGAGCTGCCGATATTGGGGATCGCTCGTCCCAACCTGCTCGACAACTTCCAGGAGCCGCGAGTGGGTGGTGTAGCTGTCGAGGTACCGCCGGTTTGCCTCAGCTATCCGCTCAACCGGATCGGCCTGTTCCTGCCCGATCCGCCACTCCCGATCGAGCTGCGCGGTGAGCTCGTAGACGACGGCCTGGAACACGGCCGCTTTGTCCTCAAAGTAGGTGTAGACGGTGCCGTGGGCGACTCCTGCCTCGACAGCGATATCGCTAATCCGGGTATCTGGATAGCCCTTGTCCTCGAAGACTTTGCGAGCCGCGACGAGGAGCGCCTCGCGGGTCCGACGACCGCGTTCGGTCAGCGGATCTCGCTGGGCGGAACCAGTATTCGACGCTGAGCCAGCAGCAGCCCCTCGTGCGGCACCTCCCTGCGCCGCGGTTTGCGCCTTCGTCATCGTTGTCATCGCTACGACACGCCCTCGGTCAGGGGCAGCGCGTTCTCCGGAATCAGGTCAGACGGGAGGCGAATCAGGCGTGCCCGGAACTGCTCGCCGAGGCCTTTTGCTTGTGGATCCAGCCGGTTGGTCTCAGCCACGCCACGGTCCAGCAGGCCGTGAATAACGACGTTAATCGCGCGCAGATTCGGTAGCCGGTAGACGTCGACGCCGAGCGGATCAGCCTCGGGCAACAAGTCGCGCACCCGATCTGCGGTTAGCCACCCTTCAAGCCACGCGTAACGCAGATCCGACTGCCCATCGGTCATCTCTGGGACCCAGAACCCGACGTTGGCGGCGCCACCCTTATCGCCTGAGCGTGCCCCAACGAGCAGCCCCAACTGCACGAGACCAGCACTGGTGGTCTCGTGGGTTTTATAGATCGGCAGGTGCGGCGGATCGATCGCATGCCACTGCGGGCGCGGACCGCCATAGCCGCCGGGAGAGACCTCGAATGGCTCCTCGCCGTCGACGTGCACGACGACCTTGACGGTCTTGGGATCAACCGTCGTCGGCCAGTAGACGCCGAACGGAGTCCCCTGCGCGGGCGGTGCTGTCGGGAACATTCCCGGGTACGTCGCCAGCGCCGATTCGACGATGACGGAGGTGAACGGGCGACCAACCTTCTTCGGATCAGAGTCCTTCGCGGTGATCCGCAAGAACGACTGGGCCTGAGCCAGATTCACCGGGTTGCTCTGGCCGGTATGCAGCAACGTGACGTCGAGTTCGGTGACGTCCAACGTCGACAACGCCGCTAGATCTCCAGGGAGGTGGTAGTACTCCTCCGCCTGATCCAGAGTCACCCCGGCGATCGTTCGCAGCGCAAGGTCAGCCTTTGCTTGTACCTCTAGGCCGGTGAGTACGAGGGTGACGGTGTTGCGGAATCCACCGACCGTGTTGACCGCGACCTTCAGCGTTGCCGGGGGTAGTTCGCCGTGAACCCGACCGATTTCGACGCGGTCTTTACCAACCTCGTTGATCGTGATCGAGTCGAAGCGCGCCGTGACGTCGGGATTCAGGTACGCCGGTGACCCGAGTTCGTACAGCAACTGCGAGGTAACCGTTCCGATGCTGACCTCACCACCGGTGTTCTCGTGTTTGGTGATGACGCTGGACCCGTCGTGCGCGACCTCGGCGATCGGGAACCCTGGATGTTCCAGACCCTGCACCTCGGTGAAGAACGAGTAGTTGCCGCCGGTTGCCTGCGCGCCACATTCGATGACGTGGCCCGCGACCAGCGAACCGGCAAGCGCATCGAGCTGGAACCGATCGCCAGCCAGCGCATCGTCGTACGACCAGCCATGCCACCAGGCTGCCGGTCCAATCACCAGGGCGGCGTCGGTGACGCGACCAGTGATGACGACATCGGCCCCGCGCTCCAGCGCTTCAGTGATGCAGCGAGCCCCGATGTAGGCATTCGCGGTGAGGGGGGCGAGTCCGACGTCGGTGAGCTCCTCGCCGGTATCCAGGTTCGTCAGCATCTCGCCTGCGGCCTGCAGCTGTGCGAGGTCGGGCATCAGATCGTCTCCGGTTACATAGGCGATCTTCAGGTTCTCCAGCCCCAGTTCATCGGCCTTCTCGCGCAGCGCTTTGGCGCAACCTTCCGGGTCGAGGCCGCCGGCGTTGGAGACGACCTTGATGTCGCGCTCCAGGCACGTCCCGAGGACCTGGGTCATCTGCTTGAGGAAAGTGCTCGCCCAGCCGGAACCCGGACCGCCCTTCATCCGTTGGCGAGCCAGGATCAGCATCGTGAGCTCGGCCAGCCAGTCGCCGGTGAGCACGTCGATCGGGCCGCCATCGACCATCTCTTGCGCGGCCGCGAGGCGGTCGCCGAAGAACCCGCTGCAGTTCGCGATCCGGATCGGCCGTGTACCGCGTTCGCTCGTGCTCTCGTCGTGCTCAGAGCCGTCGTGCTCAGAGCCGTCGTGTTCAGACATGCCAAACTCCCCTTAGTTGTCGTCTTGTGCGTCTGGTGCGTCTGGTGCCGCGAGCGTGACCAACGGCTGATGGGCGTCGACGGATTGGCCAACGGAGACCAACACCGCCTCGACGGTTCCGTCGATGGCAGCGGTGATGCGGTGCTCCATCTTCATCGCCTCCAGGATGATCAGTGTTTGGCCCTCGACAACCGAGTCACCGTCGCTGACCTCAACGGCCACGATCGTGCCGGGAACGGGTGCCGCCGGGCCACCGCCGACCGCCGCCTGATCGGTGTCGGCAAAGCGCGCAGCTCGGCTGAACGTGAAGGAGTCTGCCCCGTCGTTGACCCATACGTAATCGCCTACAGGGTCGCCATTGGGGGACGCTTGGGTGACGATCCACGTTCGCAGGAGCCCGCCGAGGTCCACGCGTAGTTCGACCCAGGCCGCGATGGGGGCGTCGGTCGATGCTGGTCCGCCGCCTGCATCGTCAAGCTCCTCGAAGAACATGACCTCAGCGCGAAAATCGATCCCGCTAGTCGGTCCGATCGATCCGGTCCATCCCGCTGCTGGTTCGCCGTCGCGCACTGCGACAACCCCCGCACCTTCGCCGGTGTAGGTCGTCACGACCGTCTTGGCGACGACGTCTCCGGACCGGTTGTAGAGCCAATCGCGGCGATTCGGGACGACCGGGATGTTGCTCCAGCCGGGGAATGCCAGCGCCTGCCACGGGGCTGCGCTTTGTGCCAGTAGATCCGCCGCGAGCGATGCCGCGATCAGCGCAGATTCGAGCGCCGCCTCGCTCGTGATCGGTGCGGAAAGGAGCTCGGGGTGCAGCTCGAGGAAGTCAGTGGGAGTGGCCCCTTTGGCGAATGGTTCCGACTCCAGAATCGCGACGAGCGAATCCCGGTTAGTCGTCACCCCGGCGATGTCGCGGCCGCGCAGATTTCGGGCCAAATCGCGGGTGGCTTCACTACGGGTCGCGGCGTGGGTGATGATCTTGCCGATCATCGGATCGTAGAACGGCGTGACCTCGTCGCCCTCCTCGGCCGACAACTCCTCGCGGGCTCGGGGTGGCGCGGAGATCGGCTCCGGCGTGTAGTCAAATCCGACGAGCGTTCCGGTGCTGGGCAGGTAGTCGTTCGCCGGATCTTCGGCGTAGAGACGGACCTCGATCGCGTGACCGTCACGGGTAATCTCGTCCTGGGTCAACGGCAGCTCATCGCCGACCGCAACCTTCAACTGCCAGGTCACGAGATCAAGGCCAGTCACGGCTTCGGTGACGGGGTGCTCCACCTGTAGTCGGGTATTCATCTCCAGGAAGTAGAACTCCTGGTGGGCGCCCTGACCGAAGACGAGGAACTCAACCGTTCCCGCGCCGACGTAGTTGATCTCCTTGGCAAGCGACACCGCTGCAGTGAACATCGCGTCCAGGGTCGCGGTGGTCGCACCCGGGGATGGCGACTCCTCGACGATCTTTTGGTGCCGCCGCTGGATCGAACACTCACGTTCGAAGAGGTGCACGACGTTGCCGTGGGTATCGCCGAACACCTGGACCTCGACATGGCGCGCACCCGTGAGGTAGCGCTCAAAGAAGACCGTCGGATCGCCGAACGAGTTCTGTGCCTCGCGACGAGCCCCAGCGACAGCTTCGAGGAGTTCATCAGCGTTGCCGACGGCGCGCATTCCTTTGCCGCCACCGCCGGCGGAAGCCTTCACCAGCAGCGGGAATCCAACAGCGGTTGCTGATTCGATCAGCTCCTGGTCGGATGCATCAGGGGAGATCTCCGCGCCGGGAACGAGCGGAACCCCTGCACGCTCGGCGATGCGTTTAGCCTCGACCTTCAAGGCCATCGAGCGGATCGATTCCGGTGTCGGCCCGACCCAGATCAGCCCAGCATCCATGACCGCCTGGGCGAAGTCAGGGTTCTCAGACAGGAAGCCATAGCCGGGGTGGATCGCCGAGGCTCCCGAACGCTTCGCCGCATCCAGCACCTTCGCGCCGTCGAGGTAGGACTCGGTGCTCGTGACCCCACCGAGCGCAACCGCGATGTCGGCGTCGCGGACGTGCGCGGCGTTGCGATCGGGCTCGGAGAAGACGGCGATGGTCTTGGTCTGCGGGTGCGTCGACCGGAAGACCCGCCGCGCGATCTCGCCGCGGTTCGCGACGAGCAATCCATCAAGCATTGGGGGCTCGGATTCGGTGTACCAATCGTCGTCAAGTGCTGCACGCAGGGCGTTTTCAAGATCGGACGTTGAAGCCATCGCGTCGGCCAGTTCTGCTAGGTCGGTGAGGTCTGCCAGGGCGGTCGAAGCGGCCTGCTCAGTGAGGTCAGGCTGGTCAGTGCGGTCAGGCTGGTCAGTGAGGTCGGTCGAGGCGGTCTGGTCGGTCTGGTCGGTCGCGGCAGCCTGGGCGGCCTGCTCAGCGAGGTCAGGCTGGTCAGTGTGGTCAGGCTGGTCAGTGCGGTCGGCCGAGGCGGTTGGGACAGCCGGATCGGGTTGGTCAGTCAGGCCGGCCGCGTCAGGATCCGCATGATCAGCATGAGGCCCGTCAGGAACCGCATCAGCAGTGTTAGGACGGGCCACTTCAGAATTACGCTTGGCCCAGAAGCCGCCCGCATCGACCAGCGACTCATCGTCGGGACCGCCAATGGGCTGGTTACTACCTGAGGTGTTCTCGTTCGTCATCGCCATCACATCCGGAAGACGCCGAAGTGGCCGCCATCTGTTCCTGGTCCGCCAACGCCCGCCGCGAGGGCGTCGGGGTTGCTCGCACCTACCCCCCGAATCGGCGCACTGTGGCAGGCGGACAACGCCAGGCCGAGGGCAGTGCGCGTATCGCGCGGATCAATGATGCCGTCGTCCCACACACGGCCGGTCGCAAACAGTGCGGTGGATTCCCGCTCGACTTGTTGCTCCAGCGCGTCGCGCATCGGGGCGATCATCGCCTCGGTCTCGTCGTTCCACTCACCGCCAGCACCCTCGATCTTGCTGCGGGCAACGATCGTCATCACCCCCGCGAGCTGTTTGGGTCCCATGACGGCGATCCGGTGATTCGGCCAGGTGAAGATGAAGCGCGGGTCGTACGCCCGCCCACTCATTCCGTAGTTACCCGCCCCGTAGGAGGCGCCCATCATCAGCGTCAGATGCGGCACGGTCGAGTTCGATACCGCGTTGATCAGCTTGGCGCCGTCCTTGATGATGCCACCTTGCTCGTAGCGCGTGCCGACCATGAAGCCAGTGATGTTCTGCATGAACAGGATCGGCGTCTGGGAGCGATTGCAGAGCTGGATGAACTGCGCGGCCTTCTCGGCTTCCTCGCTGAACAGGATGCCGTTGTTCGCGATGATCCCGACTCCGAAGCCCTGCAGCGTCGCCCAGCCGGTGACGAGCGTCGTTCCGTAGAGGGTCTTGAACTCCTCGAACTGACTGCCATCAACGATGCGGGCGATGACCTCGCGGGCCTCGAATGGGACCCGGATGTCGGAGCTAGCGATCCCGAGTAGTTCCTCCGCGTCGTACTTCGGCGGCGTCGGGACCTGGGTCGGACCGATTCCGGCCTTGCGCCAGTTCAGATGCTTGATGATGTCGCGGCCGATCCGCATGGCGTCGGGCTCGTCAATCGCGAGGTAGTCGGCCAGACCGCTGGTTCGCGCGTGCATCTCGGCGCCACCGAGGGTCTCCTCGTCGGCATCCTCGTCGATCGCCATCTTCACCAGTGGCGGACCGCCGAGGAAGACCTTGGCGGCCTCCTTCTGCATGACGACGTAGTCGCTCATCCCGGGGACGTAGGCGCCACCGGCGGTGCTGGAGCCGAAGACCAACGTGATCGTCGGGATTCCGGCCGCGGATAGCTGAGTGAGGTTCTTGAAGCTCGCGCCGCCGGGGACAAAGATGTCCGCCTGCTTGGGCAGGTCGGCGCCGCCGGATTCGGTGAAGTTGATGAGCGGTAGGCGGTTATTTTTGGCGATCTCCATCGCCCGCAGACCTTTACGCCCTGACGTCGGACCCTGGCTACCACCTTTAACGGTCGGATCGTTCGCGACGACCATGACCTCGACCCCGTGGACCCAGCCGATCCCGGTGACCATTCCGCCGCCAAGCGGGTCTTCCGAGCCCCACCCAGCCAGGGTCGACAGTTCGAGGAACGGGGAGTTCTCATCTAGGAGCAGCCGAATACGCTCCCGCGGCAGGAGCTTGCCGCGTTTACGGTGGCGGGCCACGGTCGCGGCCGACTTCTCGGCGTCTTCCTTGCCCCCGCCGGCGGTCACCCGCCCCGTGAGCTCGGCGATGTCGGCCAGCGATGCGAGCATCGCCTCCCGGTTCGCGGCGTACTGCGGGTCGTTGCGATCGATCCTGGACTTTATGACTGGCGGCACAAATCTGACACTAGTGTCAACTTGACGCACGCGTCAAGTGACCGCGTTGACTCATCAAAGATGCCCGCGTAGAGGGGTTCGTTGACTCACGAAGAAATGCCCGCGTAGCGGCGTGTTTGGTGGGGTTGATTTCCTCAGCTCGGGTGACCTTCGAGGATGGGAT
>Ga0105053_10004250_pt1 | contig 21298 bp, 25 predicted proteins | sample BON01_FD_78093 | JGI IMG/M metagenome (GOLD analysis project Ga0105053, IMG submission 78093) | Freshwater microbial communities from Lake Bonney liftoff mats and glacier meltwater in Antarctica - BON-01 | ecosystem: Environmental > Aquatic > Freshwater > Ice > Glacier meltwater | place: Lake...
GGCGCGGACCGTGCGGGCATTCGGGTATTTGGCTCAAAACCCGGTGCTTATGGCGCAGGCCTACAGGCGCTGATCGACGAACGTATCTGGAACAGCCGCGCCGATTTAGGTGAGGCTTATTTGGAATGGGGCGGTTACGCCTACGGTGCCGGGGCCGAGGGTGCACGGGCGCGCGACATGCTGGAAGCCCGGCTGAAAGGCGCTGAGGCAGTTATCCAAAACCAAGATAACCGTGAGCATGACCTGCTTGACAGCGATGATTACTACCAGTTTGAAGGCGGTGCTGCCGCGGCCATTGAAAGCCTGCGCGGCGCGGCCCCTGCCATCTACCACCCCGACCATTCCCGCCCTGAACGACCCGTTATTCGGACTTTGGATGAGGAAATTGGCCGGGTGATGCGTAGCCGCGTGGTCAACCCAAAATGGATAGATGGGGTGAAGCGCCACGGCTACAAAGGCGCGTTTGAAATGGCGGCAACGCTGGATTATCTATTCGCCTTTGCCGCCACAACCAAGGCCGTAAAGAACCACCATTTTGATATGATCCATGCGGCCTATTTGGAAGATGACGCCACACGGAACTTCATCGCCGAGGCCAACCCGGCCGCCTTGCGTGAAATGGCCGCCCGGCTGGCCGAGGCGATTGAGCGCGGGTTATGGGTGCCGAAATCCAACTCGGCGCGGGGGCTGATTGACGGGCTGCGCGGATGAGGCATTTGCGCTTGGTAGGGCGAAGCAATCATACGCTTAAGCGTAATTCTGCTTGCAATAGAATACGCTTTAGCGTATAGATACGCCCGGATCATTGAGGTTATAAGTGCAAGTAAGCTTTACCAAGCGCGCCATGAAAGATCTACGGGGAATTCCTAAAGCCGATGCTTTGGCGCTGATGGCGAAATTGGGGGCCTATGCGAAAACTGGCGATGGTGATGTCAAAAAATTGCAAGGGCGTGATGGCTTCCGATTACGACATGGCAATTATCGCGCATTGTTTCAGGTCATGGGTGATGTGGTGGTGGTGCGGGTCGCACATCGACGAGAAGTTTATTAGAGGAGGTGAGTATTTTGGGTGCAAAGAAAAAGCCGGGCATGGACCGCAGTTTGGGCGGAAAGTCTGTTAAACTATCTGGTATGGCTACCGCATGGTCCGCGAAATTGATCGCGGGCAGCGTCCTGACTCAGCGTATGTCTGACAAGATACCTACTGAAAATACAAATGTAAAAACGCACCACCGTGTTGAATTGAAGCAGCTTGCGGAGGCTTTGGACGTAGAGAATGACGTAACACTTTTCGATGCCGCCCTCGCCGAAGGCGCTGGCCCGACCCTGCCCAGCGATCTTGCCGAAGCTATTATTGCGGGTGCTCTGCACCCGCTGACCGCTTGGCGCAAGGCGGCGGGGCTGACCCAAGGGGCATTAGCCAAATTGGCCCATACCCGCGCCGCCACAATCAGCGACATTGAAAGCGGCAAGATTGATCCGCGTTACAGCACCGTAGCGGCGCTTGCCACCATTCTCGGGGTGGATGTAGACAGCATCATGCCTTAACGTGCCTTACCCATAATTATCGCCTGCCCGACCGCGCGACCCATGAGGCCAAGGCCGCACGGCAAAAGGCGTTATGGCCGGAATTGGAGGTTGTGGCATGGTCGCAGAACTAGCCGCAAAGCGCGTTGATAGCCCTTGTGATTGGGCAACAATTCATGCGTTCAACACCGCAAGTTTCGCTTCTATGGAGGGTCGGATAACCCCGCCATCCTCCATGGCCAGCACCACGCCTTATGAAATCGAAGCCTATTCCAGCGCCCTTGATCAGTGGGTGGTGGGGCGGGGGTGCGCCCCGGTTGCCTGCCTTTTGTGGCAAATGCAGGGCAATACATACTACCTTGCCAACCTGGCAGTGGCCGCTGAAATGCGCGGCCAAGGTCTTGCAAGGCTGCTTGTAAATGCCTGCGCCACCCATGCAAGCGGCATGGCCGTGGCGCTGCAACTGCAAACCCGCATTGAATTGCTGGAAAACCATGCGGTATTTGCCCACCGCGGTTTTGTTATAGTGGCGCGCAATGCGCATCCCGGCTACGCTTAGCCCACACGTGTAACGATGGAGCGGCCAATATGACCAAGACCGGACGATGCCATTGCGGTGCGGTCAGCTATGCCTATGACGGGCCGGAGAAATGGATGGCGCATTGCCATTGTGCCAGTTGCCGGGCAACAACATCGAGCGCCTTCACCTCATTTTTCTGCGTGCCAGATGGGCATTGGCAATGGACTGGGACCGCCCTCAAAACCTACACCTCTAGCCCCGATGTCTGGCATGATTTTTGCGGGACTTGTGGTGCGCCAATAGCTTACCGCGCTGCGCGCTATCCCGATGAAATTCACTTTTACGCGGCGAGCTTGGATGATAGCGGCCATTTCAAACCAACGGCGCATGTTTACACGCATGAAGCGGTGGCATGGGTTACGCTTGGCGATGGGCTAACGCGGAAATGATAAACCATCTGGCGATCATCTTAGGGTTTCAATTGCTTGGCGAAGTCATCGCCCGCAGCTTTGGCCTTGTCATCCCCGGCCCGGTGCTCGGCATGGTCATAATGCTCGGGTTTTTCATGGCATTGCCTCGCGTGGCGGCTGCTATGCGCTCAACGGCACAGGGGCTTTTGTCTCATTTATCATTGTTATTCGTGCCTGCAGGCGTTGGCGTTGTGGGCCATGTGGCCGCACTTGGCACCGATGGTTGGGCGATATTGGCAGCTTTGGTTGGCTCTTCGGTAGTGGCCATTACCGTGGGCGCCGTAACCTTTGTGGGTTTGGCGCGGTTAACGGGGTCCAATGATGACTGAATTTCAAGAAATCTGGACCTATCTGAACCGCGAACCGCTGCTCTGGCTGACCGCCACCCTGATTGCATATGCCATTGGCGATGGGCTGTATCGGGCCGCAGGGCGGCGCCCCTATGTTAACCCCGTGCTGATTGCGGTGCTGCTGTTAGCGCTGGCGCTTGGCCTCACCAAAACGCCCTATGCCACCTATTTTGAAGGTGCACAATTTGTGCATTTTATGCTTGGCCCGGCCACGGTGGCCTTGGCAGCCCCGCTTTACCAAAACCTCGCGCTGGTCAAAAAATCAGCTATTCCGATGATTGGATCGCTCATCGCGGCCTCTAGCGCCGCCATTGCCAGCGCGTTGGGCATTGCATGGGCCTTGGGCGTGCGTGGCGAGGCGTTAATCTCACTGGCCCCGAAGTCCGTTACCGCACCGGTGGCCATGGGCATATCCGAAAGCCTTGGTGGCTCGCCCACATTAACCGCCGTTATGGTGATCGTGACCGGTATCATCGGTGCAGTGATTGCGACGCCCCTGCTAAACCTGTTAGGCATAACTGACTGGCGCGCGCGCGGCTTTGCCACTGGGGTTGCTGCCCATGGCATTGGCACCGCGCGGGCGCTTCAGGTGAATGAAACCGCCGGGGCCTTTGCGGGCGTCGGCATGGGGCTCAATGCGATTTTGACCGCCGTTTTGGCCCCACTGATCGTGCTATTGTTTTTATAAGGATACCGCCCGTGACCGATGACCCCGTTATAGATAACACTGCCCGCCATAACGAAAAAATGGCCAAGAAAAAGGCCGCGCGTGACAAGATTATGGCCACAAAACAGGGCGAAAAAGGCCTGATCGTGGTGCATACTGGCAAGGGCAAAGGTAAATCCAGCGCCGCCTTTGGGATGATCTTTCGCTGTATCGCTTGGGATATGCCTTGCGCTGTTGTGCAATTTATCAAGGGCGGAATGGAATCAGGCGAGAAAAAGCTGATCACCGAAAAATTTGCCGATATCTGCCCGTTTTTCGCCATGGGTGAAGGGTTCACATGGGAAACCCAAGACCGCGCGCGTGATATTGAGATGGCCCAAGCGGCATGGGAAAAGGCCAAAGAGCTGATCCGGGATGAGCGCAACCACATGGTGTTGTTGGATGAAATCAACATCGCGCTGCGTTATGATTATATCAACATTGACGAGGTGATCACGTTTTTGCAGACCGAAAAACCAGCCATGACCCATGTTGTGCTGACCGGGCGCAATGCATCCGACAAGCTGCTTGAAATTGCCGATTTGGCAACCGAAATGGAATTGCTAAAACATCCGTTCCGTGGTGGCATCAAAGCCCAGCGCGGCGTAGAATTTTAAGGGAGAATACGATGGGATTGATTGACACAAAACTGGCTGAGCTTGGTATTACTCTGCCTGAAGCGCCAGCACCGGCCGCCAATTATGTACCCTATGTCATCAGCGGCAAAATGCTGTTCATATCGGGCCAAGTGGCGCGCAATGCGGATGGGTTTATTACCGGGCAACTGGGGGCTGGCACTTCGGTTGAAGATGGCTATGCCGCTGCGCGGAACTGTGGCCTTGCGCTTATCGCCCAAGCCCGCGCTGCCTGTGGTGGTGATTTGGACAAGTTGGCCCGCGTGGTCAAGCTATCGGGCTTTGTAAACGCGACCGCCGATTTCACCCAGCACCCGGCAGTTATCAATGGCGCGTCTGACCTGATGGTCGAAGTGTTTGGTGAAAAAGGGCGCCATGCCCGTGCGGCGGTCGGCTCATCCTCATTGCCATTGGGCGTGGCGGTTGAAGTTGAGGCTGTGTTTGAGCTTGCCTGACCTTCCCGCCCCCTTTTTAGCAAGGCCTTTGGCGCATCGGGGCCTGCACGGCGGTGACACCCCCGAAAATAGCCGCGCGGCGTTTGTCGTGGCAATGGATGGCGGCTATGGGATAGAGCTGGATTTGCAGCTATCCGCTGACGGGCAGGCCATGGTGTTTCATGACTATGACCTTGCGCGGCTGACTGGCCATAAGGGTGCAATTCAAACCAAAACCGCTGCCGAACTGGCGGCGCTGACACTCAAGAACGGTGAAGGCATTCCAACCTTGGCCGCGGTTCTGGCTCTGGTAAATGCCCGCGTGCCGCTGCTGATCGAAATCAAAGACCAAGACGGCACGCTTGGCCCCAATGTCGGCAAACTGGAGGCTGCAACAGCGGCGGCTTTGGCCAATTATCGCGGTCCGGTCGCGCTCATGTCGTTTAACCCGCATGCGATTTATGAAATGGCGCGGATCGCCCCAAGCATCCCACGCGGCCTTGTGACCTGTGATTTCAAGGATGATGAATGGGCGCTGACCGCACCCGCCCGTCGCGCCGCCCTTGCCGAAATTCCCGATTATGGCCCAACCGGTTCGTGCTTCATTTCCCATGACCGCGAAGACCTGTCTAACCCGGCTGTAACTTTGTTGCGTGCCGCTGGTTGCCCGGTTTTATGTTGGACAGTGCGCAGCCCGACCCAAGAAAAGGCCGCGCGCCAAGTGGCCCATAACATTACATTTGAGGGTTATTTGGCGTGAGCGACACGGTCGAGATTTCGGTCCTAACCGGGCTTGAACAGATTAGTGCTGCTGATTGGGATACCTGCGCCGCACCCGGCGCTGGCCGCCCGGTTGACCCATTTACGACGCATCGGTTTTTGCTGGCGCTCGAAAGCTCTGGCTCGGTGGGTGAGGGCACTGGCTGGGTGCCGCGCCATCTGGTTGCCCGACAAGGTGGCCAATTGCTCGGCGTGATGCCGCTTTATGCCAAAGGCCATAGCCAAGGCGAATATATATTTGATTTCAACTGGGCCCATGCCTATGAACGCGCTGGCGGCAGCTATTACCCCAAACTGCAATCCGCTGTGCCGTTTACGCCCGCCACAGGCCGACGGTTTTTGCTGCACCCCGATGCCCCCGAACAGGTGGCAAACCTGCTGGCCGAAGGTGCGCGCGAATTGGCCCGGCAAAATAACCTCAGCTCATTTCATATTACGTTTTGCACGCATGATGAATGGAAACGCGGCCCAGAATTGGGGCTGATGCAGCGCAAAAGCCAGCAGTTCCATTGGCTAAACAACGGCTATGCAGGGTTTGAAAATTACCTCGCTGCGCTATCTTCACGCAAACGCAAAAATGTGCGCCGCGAACGGGCGGCGGCGCAAGCTTTCGGGGGCAAGATTGTCCGGCTGACAGGCGCGGATATTCAATCTGAACACTGGGATTATATCTGGTCGTTTTACCAAGATACTGGCGCGCGCAAATGGGGCCAGCCCTACCTAACGCGTGAATTCTTTGACATAGCGCATGAAACCCTGCGCGATGACATAATACTTATACTGGCATTAAAGGATGGCGAACCCATTGCAGGCGCGCTTAATTTCATTGGGGCGGAGACGCTGTATGGCCGCTATTGGGGCTGCACGGAACATCATGACAGTTTGCATTTTGAACTGTGCTATTATCAGGCGATTGAGTCGGCGATTGAAATGGGCCTAAGCCGCGTTGAAGCTGGCGCGCAGGGCGAACATAAGCTAGCGCGCGGCTATTTGCCGGTGGCATGCTATTCGCTGCACTGGATCGCCGAGCCGCGATTCGCCGCCGCCGTGCAGGATTTTTTGAACGAAGAAGGCGAAATGGTGGTGGCCGAGATCGACTATTTGGCCAGCCACACACCGTTTGCCCATAAAGGAGATGACGATGCCGGAACCGATACATGAAGACGCATTAAACGCGCTGCTGGCTGCGGGCTGGGCGCGGGTTGATGGGCGCGAGGCGATTGAGAAGGAGTTTATATTCAAAGGCTTCCGCCATGCCTTTGGATTTATGACTGCTGCGGCCGCAAAGGCTGATGCGATAAACCATCATCCAGAATGGTTCAACGTTTATAACCGTGTGCGGGTTGTGCTCACCACTCATGACACCAGCGGGTTAACTGTGTTGGATGATGATTTGGCGCAGGCAATGAACAAAATCGCCGCCGAAATCGCCGCAGCCCCTACGGCCCCGCCGCTCCAGACCTAACCAGTAAAATCGCCACGGTGCTTTCCGCCTAAGGATCGCGGCGATTTTACCAGTGCGCGCGGTACTTTGCGCGTTGCGAAAATCAGCCCGCGCTGCGGCCATCGGCATACACAGCCGGGCCTTTCAACTCAAGCTTGTTCCCAAACGGGTCGCGGATATAAAAGCTATCGGCCTTGCCGCGTGCACCGCCATGAAAGTCTTCGTTTTCGATCGGTACGCCATAATGCGCCAGATGGCTGCGCAACGCATCATGCGAAAACGGAGATAGCGCGATGCAAATATGATCAACATTGCGCCCGCCTGCGATTGGCGGAATAGCCCCCGCTGCGCCGGGCTGCGTAATATCCCACAGCACAATCAGCGCCGCACCGCACCAGACCTGTTCCATACCAAGCGCAGGGTAGGAATAGCCTGGCTGGCAACCAAGCACATCGGTATAAAACGCCATTGCCCGCGCCATATCATCGACAATAAATACAACATGGTCGATGCCGACGAGGGAAAATGGCGGTGTGCTCATGGGTTAATCTGCTCCAACAGGGTTTCACCAGCGGTCAACACGCAGGTGCCGTGCTGCTCTTCAAAGTTTAACACCGTTACAACACCATCTTCAACAAATGCTGCAAAGCGCAAGCATCGCCCAATTAGCCCGGTTTGCGAGGTCGTAAAATCTAGCCCACAATCTTTGGTGAACTGGCCCTCAGCATCGGCTAAAAACTCAATTCCCGCCGCTGCGCCGCCTGTCGCCTCGCCCCAGGCTTTCATCACAAATGGGTCGTTGACCGAAATACAGATAATCGCATCGACGCCCTTTTCACGCAATGCCGGGGCTACGCGCATAAAGCTGGGCAGATGCAATGTTGAACAGGTGCCCGTAAACGCCCCCGGCAAACCAAACAGCGCCACACGACGCCCGGCAAAAAGCGCGTCACTCTCAAGCGCTTCGGGGCCGTTGTCGTTCATTTTCAGGAAGGTTGATTTTGGCAGTCTATCACCAGCTTGTATCGTCACGATAAGGCTCCATTTTCAATTTGCGTCATATATAGGGCGAAGCCGTGGCCCGGCAGTGCAATCCGTCACGGGCGGGCAGTTTTTTGGCCAATCTCCGCGCGGGTCTATTGAACCTCACCGCCCCCCGGCCCAATATGTCCGCCAATCTTGCGCGCTTGGGCTTTAACGGCGGCGGGAGCTAAACGGGGGGACTATGGCGGATTTTGTCGTTATCGGGGCCGGGCAGGCCGGGTTTTCATTGGTCGAAACCCTGCGCAAACAGGGCCATGACGGGCCGATTACGCTAATCGGTGCGGAATCCCAGCCACCCTATCAACGCCCACCTTTGTCCAAAGCCTATTTATTGGGTGATATGGGGGTAGAGCGCTTGTTTTTCCGCCCGGAACACTTTTATGCCGACCAAAACATAGCCCTAAAATGCGGCGTGGCTGTGCAACGGATTGACCCGGCTGCGCGCCGCGTGGAACTGGCCGATGGCACAAGCCTGACCTATGACAAATTGGCGCTGACCACCGGGGCCAGCCCGCGCCATTTGCCGGCCGCTATTGGGGGCGATTTGGCTGGCGTTTATGCCATGCGCAGCTTGGCCGATGCTGATGCCATAGCGCCCCAATTCAAATCGGGTGCGCGCGTTCTTATTGTTGGCGGTGGGTATATCGGGCTCGAAGCTGCTGCCGTCGCCGCCAAAAAAGGCTTGCATGTAACGCTCATCGAGGCCGCGCCGCGCATTTTGCAGCGCGTCGCGGCAGCCGAAACCTCGGCCTATGTGCGCGCACTTCATGCCGCCCATGGCGTTGACATTCGCGAAAATTGCGCCCTTGCCCGGTTGATTGGCAAAAACGGCAAGCTGACCGCAGCTTCCTTGGCTGATGGCAATGAGCTTGAGGTTGATTTTGCCATTATCGGCATTGGCATTACCCCTGATACCGGTTTGGCTGAAGGCGCTGGCCTGACGCTTGAAAATGGCATCGCTTGCAACGCGGCTTGCCGCACATCCGATCCAAATATATTTGCCGCAGGTGATTGCGCGTCTTTCCCGCATGCGGATGGTCGGCTCCGCTTGGAAAGCGTTGGCAATGCCATTGATATGGGCGAAGCCGCTGCGCGTGCCATGCTGGGCCAAGATGTGAACTATCAGCCCAAACCTTGGTTTTGGTCGGATCAATATGACTGCAAGTTGCAAATCGCTGGGTTATCAACCGGGTATGACCATATTGTCAGTCGCAAAGGCGAAGGTGAGGCGATGTCGTTTTGGTATTTCGCAGGCGCGCAGCTTTTGGCTGTTGATGCGATGAACGACCCACGCGCCTATATGGTGGGCAAACGGCTCATTGAATCGGGTGCCACAGTCTCCGCGCAGGACATTGCCGATCCCACCACCGACCTTAAGGCGATATTGAAACGCTGATGCGCATTATTGGGGGCAAATACAAAGGCACAGCACTCGCCTCGCTTGGGGCAGGCGATGCGGCGGCACATCTGCGTCCAACATCTGACCGTACGCGTGAAAGCCTGTTTAACCTGTTGGCGCATGGCGATTATCCGGCTTTGGCCGATGCGCGCGTGCTCGACCTGTTTGCTGGCACTGGGGCGCTTGGGTTTGAGGCGCTGAGCCGCGGCGCGGGCCATGTGTTATTCGTCGATGACGGTGCTAAATCCCGCGCAATTATTCGCCAAAACATAGACACATTGCGCGCCATTGGCCCCACGCGGCTGTTTAGGCGCGATGCCACCCGGCTGGGTGAAAACAACGATGCGCCCTATGATTTTATCTTCGCTGACCCACCTTATGGCAAGGGGATGGGCGAACGCGCGCTCACCAGCGCCATTGAAGGCGGCTGGGTTGCGCCGGGCGCGGTGGTAATTCTCGAAGAAACCGCAGCTGCAAATATCGGCCTCATTGCGGGCCTTAACCTTGTGGATGAGCGCCGATATGGGGACACGATTGTGCGCATTCTGCGTGCAAAATAAGTGCACGGGATTATGGCCATTTAACCGGTGCTTTTTCTGCGACAATTGTTATAGTGCACCAACATTTATTGTATTGAGGAGCGTATTATGAAACCTTTTATCACCGCAATTATTGCAGCGATCTGCCTGCCCACCCTATGCCAAGCCGACGCAATGGAAGAACTGCGTGCCGAAATTGCCGAATGTGTGGAAGGCAATTGCAGCCCATTGAGTGTCGATTTTGAAGACCTAAGCGACATTCCCATTGAGGTTGTGAATATGCCGGGCTTGATCAGTCTGCGGCTGTCGCGGTCCGGCATAACTGATTTTTCGCGTTTAGCGCAGATGCCATGGCTTGATGCGTTAGACCTGTCGCGCACGCAAATCACCGATATTTCAGTATTGGCCAGCCTAACGGGCCTAACCAGGCTTCAGCTTGTCAGTACGGCGGTCACCGATTTAGGCCCGCTTGCCGCGCTCACCGGCCTGCGTGAACTGGACCTGACCGGTTCGGATGTGACCGATATATCGCCCCTTGCTGGGCTACACGCGCTCGCCAATCTCAGCCTGAATGGCACTGGCGTTAGTGATATTTCTGTCGTGGCCGAGTTGGGGGCGCTTCACAGGTTATATCTAGACCGTTCAGCCGTCACCGATTTATCGGCGCTGGCGGGTGCTGGCGGGCTTTTTGGGCTTTACCTTGATGATCTGCCAATCACCGATCTATCGCCCTTGGCTTCGCTGACCGCATTGCAAGAACTGCGTTTGAATGGCATGCCCGCCACTGATATTTCTGCGCTAAGTGGGCTGCACAGTTTACGGCGGCTTAACATGGAAGAGACACTTGTCGTCGATCTATCGCCGCTATCATCATTGGCAGGGTTGTATGAATTGGACCTGACCAGCAATGAGGTCGTGATGGACCTATCACCACTGGCGGGCCTGTCGCGCCTGCGGGAATTGAGGCTGGAGCGCACGAATATTACCGATCTAACCCCGCTCGCTGGACACGTCATGCTTGAAGAGCTGGATATTGACAAAACCCCGGTGACCGATCTTGCACCACTTGCCGGGTTGACCGGGTTGACAGAACTGTCCCTCACCGGAACACAGGTCAGTGACCTGTCGGCTTTGGCCGGGTTGGTTGCGCTGCGCACATTGAAGATTGATGGCACAGCAGTGTCTGATATTTCCGCTATTCTGGCCCTGCCAGAGCTGCGCTCAGTCACTTTGGGTGATGAAACTGCCGTTCCGCAAGCACAGATAGATGCGTTGGAAGCACGCGACGTGCAGGTGCGTTAACGCCTAAATAGGCTGCAATGCCTGCCGCGCCCTGTCTGGCCGATGAAATATCGGCCAGCAGCGCTTGGCGGTGCAAGATTTGCAAAGCTGCACCTCACCACCCAACAGCGCCATGCGTAGGTAAAGCGCAGTGCCACGTGACCCGCTTCACGCCGCACGATTGCACCCCGCACAGATCAGCATACATCAGCGTTCAACACAAGGGGCGGCTGATGAATACCAAGACCACGCATTTCGGATTTAAAGATGTCGATGAATCCGCCAAGGCCGGGATGGTCCATGGCGTGTTCACCAATGTTGCCAGCAAATACGATGTCATGAACGACGCGATGAGCCTTGGCATCCACCGCATTTGGAAAGATGCGATGATGGATTGGCTGGCCCCGCGCGACGGCCAGCTCCTGCTTGATGTGGCAGGCGGCACGGGTGATGTGGCGTTTCGGTTCTTGAACCGCGCGCCGCATGCGCAGGTGACTGTTCTGGACATGACCGAATCCATGCTGATCGAGGGTCGTAAACGCGCCGAGGCCACCACCCTTGCCGACTGTTTGGATTGGGTGGTTGGTGACGCCATGGCGCTGCCATTTTCCGATAACAGCTTTGATGCCTATACAATCAGCTTTGGCATTCGCAATGTAACTCGCATTGCCGATGCGATTGCCGAGGCTTACCGCGTGTTGCGCCCCGGTGGCCGCTTCATGGTGCTCGAATTCTCAGCCATCCCACATCCCGGCTTGCAATGGGCCTATGATCGTTATTCCTTTAACGTCATCCCGCCGCTTGGCCAGTTCATTGCGAATGACCGGGACTCCTATCAATACCTAGTGGAATCCATCCGTAAATTCCCCAAACAGGACGAATTCGCCGCGATGATCCGCGCAGGCGGGTTTGAGCAAGTGAAATACCGCAATCTGTCACTGGGCATTGCAGCGCTTCATTCGGGGTGGAAAATTTGAGGGGCCCACATAACATTTGGCGGCTGATCCGCACTGGGGCTACGTTTGAACGCTCGGGTGCGATGCGGCTGGCGCTAGATGCGCTTGACGCGCCCAAATCGCTACGTGTTGCGGCGCGCGTGCTCGGTTGGCCATTTACGTGGCTTGGGTTGAAAGGCGACCCGAGACAGCCACCTGTGCTGCGCGCCCTAACCGCGCTTGGCCCCGCCTATATCAAATTTGGCCAATTGATGAGCACACGCCCCGATATTGTGGGCGATGCATTGGCGGATGAACTCAAGGTGCTCCAAGACCGCCTTCCCGCCTTTGACCGCGCGATTGCTATTGCTGAAGTGGAGCGTGAGCTTGGCATCAAGCTTGATGACGCGTTCAGTGATTTTTCCGAACCTATCGCCGCAGCCTCGCTGGCGCAGGTGCATAAGGCCACGCTAAAAACCACAGGCGAAACCGTGGCCGTTAAGGTGCTACGCCCCGGCATTGAGCGCGCATTTTTGCGTGATGTTGATGCCTTCCATCTGGCGGCATGGATGGTTTCGGTTTTTGCCCCCCAAGCCCGCCGCCTGCGCCCGCGTGAGGTTATTCGGCATTTTGAAGGCATCGTGCTGGCCGAGCTTGATTTACGCTCCGAAGCTTCGGCAGGTGACGAATTTGCCGAGAATACCAAGGATGACGCCGGCTTTCGTGTGCCGCGCCTGCATTGGGCGCTTTCAGCCCGCCGTGTAATGACATCAGAATGGGCCGATGGCACCCCGCTTGGGGACACCAAAGCCATGGCCGCGACCGGTTACGACGCGCATGAATTTGCCACCCGCATTATTCAGCTATTCCTACGCCAAGCCCTGCGCGATGGCCTTTTTCATGGCGACATGCACCAAGGCAACCTCAAACGTGGCGCCGAAGGAGAGCTTATTGCCTTTGATTTTGGCATTATGGGCCGGATAGACCCGTATACACGCCGCGTCTATGCCGAAATTCTGATGGGCTTTTTGCATAAAGACTATCGCCGCACCGCCGAGGTGCATTTTGAGGCCGGTTATGTGCCGCCCGACCGCGATATTGACGAATTCGCCCAAGCCTTGCGCGCCGTTGCCGCACCAATTTTTGGCCATGAGGCGAGCCAGATCTCCATCGGCCGCCTGCTTGCGCATTTGTTTGAGGTGACCGAACGTTTCGGTATGGAAACCCGCACCGAGCTTATTTTGCTTCAGCGCACCATGGTGGTGGTCGAAGGCGTATCTCGCTCGCTCGACCCAACGCTCAACATGTGGGAAGCCGCCCGCCCCGTGGTGGAAGATTATATCCGCGCCAGCCTTGGCCCGCGCGCCATGCTGCGTGACCTCGGCAATACCTTGCGCGTGCTCAGCCGGTTTGGCCCGCATTTGCCCAAAATGGCCGAAACCCTGTTGCAGCGTGCGGCAACGCCCACGCCCCAAGCCGGACCGATGCGCTTTGGGACTTGGGCGCTTTTTGCCGCTGGGCTGGCGCTGGGGGCGGCGCTGATGTGGGTCTTTGTCTAGCTAGTCAAAAAACCGCACGGCCCGAAATAACTGCCCGCGCCGCAGGCTGGTGCCCTCGGGCACCCGGTTTAATGTGTAAAACAGCGGTCGCCCGGTGCCAAGCTCATAGGCGCGGTTTTGCATTGTATCCACCCCGTCACCGAGTTCAGCAGCCAACATCGTTACATAGGGCCCATCGGCTTGGGCCTGCATTTCAGCATCCATCACCTGCACCAAAATATCTCGATAGGCCTGCCGCCCCGCCACATCATCGCGCCTAAATTCACCCCGGATTCGCAGAATATGCCCGTTTTGGCGGTAGGCCATTAAGATGAGCACACGTTCGCGCCCCGAAGCCTCACGCCGATAGACATTGATCCGGTTGCCTTCGCCAAGGTCATAGTTGTGATATTGCGGGTCCGAAGCTTCAAATGCCGCATCCGGCTGTCCTGCTTGTAAATCAGCCAGCCAGTCTTCGCGCAAATAATGCACGGTGCTGCCGCCTTGGTCGGGGCGGGTATCCACAACAATCACTGCGCCATTGGGGCCAAACAGCCGCGCAGTTTCGGCCCCAATACGCGGTGCAAAATCCTTGTGCATCCGCAATTGTAGCCCCACATTGCGCACCAGCAATTCATCATTAAATAGCTGCAAATTGGGGGTTGTGTCCCCATAAGGTAGCCCGTTTATTGCTGTATTATAGGGTTCATACCCGGCATAATCAGCAAAGTTATCCGTCCATGCGCCGCCTGAATCTGTCGCCAAATCAGCTTCGGCCACAGCTGCCAAAATCCGCGCATTATCAGCAGGATGAGAGTCATATTCATCGAGTTCATCGGGCCGATGCCGACGATCCAGCAGCACTTGCCAATCGCGCAAACCTACAAGCGAACGCGCCATCGCATAGGGTGAATAGCCCGCATCGGCAAGGATATGCACCGCCGCAATATCTGTCGCGGATTCTATCGCACGCTTGCGCGCCATATAGGCCAAAACCTCATCACGATAGGCGCCCTCAATATCGCCCAGGATGCTGGGGTCATTAAATATTTCACCAATCAAATCGCCAAGCCCAAGCTCATCAGCATAAACCCGATCAGCGGCATAATGATCTTCGGTAATATGCACGGCCTCATGGGCCAACATTGCGGCCAGCTCGGCCTCATCTTGAATAACCGCCAAAACGCCGCGCGTTAAATAGATATAGCCACCCGGCAAGGCATGCGCATTTACGTAACTTGTGTCGAGGATGAAGAATTGCCAATTCGCACCGGGCTGTGCGCTATGGGCAACTACATGCCGCCCAATCCGTTCAATATAGGATTGGAGTTCGGGATCATGGTATACTCCACCCAATTCGGCCACCAAAAACGGGTGCAAACGCGCCCCGGCCGCCTCCGATTCAGGGTTGCGCTGCGCCAGCGCAATTGTGGCCGCGGCTAACAGCCAAAACCCCACGCACCACTTCAACAGGGCAAACATTAAACGAGTCCTCATTCAATATACTTGCGGTTGAAGCGGTGGCGGGTCAATACGGTTTTAGTAGCGGATCACCTTTACAGCGGTGCCGATGGGGGGCAATTCACCCTCAGCCTGCCCATTCAAAACGGCAAACCAAGCTACAGCCTCGTCATAATCGGGTGCGCTGGCCAGCAAAGTGGCGAGGCTATCAGCTTGACCAACCACATGGCTCGTCAAAAAATAGGGCTGCAATTGTGTCGCGGTATCGGCATCCAATGCGCTAAAAGTTTCAACCGCATCTTGCATAGCATTCTGCGCGGCGTCTTGGCCCCGCGGGCTGGCCGCCATAAACCGGTAAATTGAGCCGTTTAGGCGAATTGCGGTGAGCGTCAAATTTTCGCGGTGGCCCCGCACGCGGCGGGTTACCATGGTTTGCGCTGCCTCTAACCCGTTGATTGTAAGCTGGCGCACGCGGCGCGCACGCAAAGGCGGCTGGCCGGGGCTGCGCAATGCGGCCACCCATTGGCGGGATATGTAATTGCGCAGATCGCTGCCATCATCACGCCCGCCATCCATAATTAAATAGGCCCCATTTGGCCCCCGCGCCCGCACGGCCCTTGCGGTATTGGTTATGCTAAACCCTTCGGGCACCATAAAGGAAAACCCAAGCTCGGCATGAAAGAATGCCCGTCCGCGCACATAACCTTGCGCCGGGCTATCGCCAAAAATCATCCCATCAATGGCGGCCAAATAACGTTCAAGCCCACGGTCCGGTGCCACAACAAACCGAACAGCCCCGGCAATTTCTGCGGCCTTGGCAATCCGGTCATCCGGGGCTGGGTGGTCGGCAAAAAATGGCACTTGTGAAGGGTTATACCCCCGCCCTGCCAACCGCGCGATCAGCGCATGTTGGTCACGCATTGCAGATAAAAAATCAGGCGCGGCTATCGGGTCATACCCCGCCGCAATTAGCAGCGGAATGCTTAACTCATCCGCTTCAAATTCCTGCTCACGGCTAAATTCCATACGCCCACCAATGGCGGTTTGAACGGTGTCGCGCACAGCATCGCTGAGCGGGCTTTCATTGCCGCTAAGCATACCGCCGAGCAGGTTGCCCAGCAAATTTCCAACCATCTCGCCGGTATTGTCATCAGCCTGCGCATCCATGCGTGCCTCGACATGCGATTGGGTGACATGCACCACTTCATGGGCCAATACGGCCGCCAATTCCGCCTCATCACCCGCCAATGCCAGCAATCCGCGTGTGACGTAAACATAGCCGCCAGGCAGCGCAAAAGCATTCACCTGCGCGCTATCTAACACGGTAAACTGCCAGTCAGCCTCGGGCTGGTCACTAACCGCCACAATTTTTTCGGCCACCTGCGCCACATAATCTCGCAACGCTGCATCAGAAATTTCGCCACCGAATCGCGCCAGGATTTGCGGATGATTTTCCGCCCCGATCGCCGCAGCATCAGCACGCCGCTCGGTTTCCGATTGGCCGGTATTTGCGGCGAAAACCAATGCTATAGCCAAGGCGATACGTGCAAAATTCATCAAATATATTCCCTAAAAACAACTGTTTCGCTAGTTTGGCAGACAGTGACGCCCCCAGCAAGACAGGCGGGCGGAAAGCCGCCGCATTGAAAGTGAAATTTGTGCAACTGTGTGCTTAGCGAAATTTATTTTCTGTGCTAACCTGCGGGCGTTATTGCGTATTTTGATGAGGAAGGACGAAATATGAAACGTTTGACTATGGCAGCAGCCGTGTTGGCCTTAATGGCCACATCTGGATGTATTGTTCCCGAACCCGAAGCTGGAGCGGACCCCGCCGCAGCACCCGCTGGCCTATTTGTTGCACCATCAGTTACCGGGGTTGAACCTGCGGGCACCGGTCGCCCAACAGGTTGCGGCGGCGGCTGGGGAAGCGGCTGCTGATGGTTGCCTCCAAAGCTGTCATTATTGCGTTGCTGGCATCAGCCAGCTTCGCGGCCACCCCGGCTTTGGGCCAAGTGCTTGTGCGCGGCGCAGGTGTTTTGGGCCTGCCCGATATGCAGATTGACCTGTCCGCCCCGGCCAGCCAGCGCTATGCCATTGTCATCGGCAATGGTGATTATGAAAGCGCCCCCGACCTGCGCAATGCCAATGCCGATGCGACGCTTGTCGCCGCATTTTTGCGTGACCAAGGCTATGAGGTGTTGGAGCGCCACAACCTTGATAAGCGTGGATTTGAGGATATTTTGCGCCGGGTCCTGTTTGATGTGAACAAGGAATCCGAAGTTATTTTTTATTATGCCGGTCATGGCATGCAAATTGGCGCCGGGAATTATATTGTGCCTGTCGATGCCAATTTGGACACCGAATATGACGTTCCATTTGAAACCGTGTCGCTTGATTCACTGGTCGCCATTATTGGTGCCCGCGCGCGTGTTCAGATGGTTATTCTTGACAGTTGCCGCGACAATCCATTCGCCAATCGCCGTGCGCTGGCCACGATGGGTGACACGCTGTCTGAAATCCGGTCTGGCTTTGGGGCCTTGGCTGCGCCTGTAAATTCGCTGCTGGTGTTTTCCACTTCGCCCGGCGCTGTGGCCCTTGATGGAACGGGCGAAAATTCGCCCTTCACCCTAGCGCTGATTGAAGCGGCCCGCAGCCAACCCGATGCGTCAATGACGGCGGTTTTGGAACAGGTGCGCCGTTTGGTTTATACCCGTACCGAAGGCCGTCAAGTGCCTTGGGAAAGCTCCACCCTTGTGGAGCCCATTGGCTTTTCCGCCAGCAATATCGCGCCGATTGATATGGATACCATTGGCGCTGGCGGGCAAACCCGCACCTTGGCCTTTGTCGGCCCCGAAGTGCAAATTGCCACCGAGCAAGCCTCGCAAGTGGTTGCCAATGTGTCACTAAATGCGATGCTCGACCCGGAAATTGAAATCGGGGCTGCTTTGCGCGGTGCCTTGTCGCTGACCCCCGATGATTCATTGCAATTGCTTGAGCCACCCAATACCGGGCGCATCGCCGCTGTCGATATTGATGGTTTGCGTGGTGAACTGCCCGCAACATCGGCCACGCGTGGGCTACAATCGTTGATCTACGCTAACACCATGCCGCAAACACAGGCTAGTTCTGTTGCCGCGCAAGACGCCGTGTTTACCGATAATTTCCGCATTTCAGTCAATGGTCAGGAACAGGTGGTGCGCATCGCGCTTGAAGGCAATGAATGCGATATGCAAGCCGGTGATCATTTGGATCCGGAGGGTTCGGGCCTTACCCGCTACCCCAATGAAATTGAGCCGGAAGTCGCCCTTGCCGCCTGCCGCGCAGCCATTTCCGAAAGCCCCAGCGTTGGGCGTTTCCACTATCAAGAAGGCCGCGCGCTGCTTGCATTGCGTCGCTTTGATGAGGCGAAATTAGCCTTTGAACGTGCCCGCGAACTTGGCCATACCCGCGCCTATTACGCGCTCGGCCAGCTTATCGCGACTGAGTCTTCGGCCCAAGGCGGCCGTGGCACCGGGCGCTTGCCCGATGAGGCGCTGGCTCTGTTTATTTTGGGTGTTGATCAGGGCGACCCTTATGCCATGTATGCGCTTGGCCGCCAACTTTTGCGCTATGAAACCAGTGTTGAACTGCAAACGCAGGGCTACCAACTCATGATGCGCAGCCTTGAGGTTGGCCATACCTTCGCGATGAATGAGCTTGGGTATTACTACCTTGAAGATGAATCTGATCATTATGACCCGGCCCGTGGGCTGCGCTATTTAAATGAAAGCGCCGCGCGGGGTGATATTTACGGCTATTACAACCTAGGGCTTGTGTATCAATACGGGCTGGGTGGTGAGGCTGTGAATGGCGAAGTCGCGCGTGATTGGCTTGTGCGTGCTGCCGAAGGCGGGCATCCCGGTGCACCCACCAATCTGGGTGTGTTGTATGAAACCGGCCCATTGCCGCGTGACCGCGAACTTGCGCTCAATTACTACATTCAAGGCCTTGCCAATGGTGATGGCTATGGCGGCACCAATGCGGCTTGGCTGCTGATGGATGGGCTTGTTGCCGGCTATGATCGTTCTGATGCCGCAATTTTTGCCGCCAAAGCCGGGGCGCTGCGCGATGAGAAGGTGCAAGAATTTGCCCGACAGGCGCTGGCCAATCTCAACCAAGGCGACCAAGACCGTGCCGCACAGCGCTTGATCAATGAACTTGGCGGCACCGTTGAAGCCGATGGTGCCTTTGGCCCCGGTTCCCAAGCCGCGATGGAGGCTATGGCCGCGACATTGAGCGTTGAGCCCTATCAGGGCAGCGACCGGGTCGAACGGCTGATCTGGCTTGCCGAGTTGGTTTGGCAGCAATCAAGCTTCCGGGTTGATCTCTATTGACCCACTCACCGCGCAGGTTCAATCTGGGCAGTGCCATCACCCTACGGGCCATGACCCGCATATAACCGAAAGGACAGATTATGAAAGCCACACTATTGACCCTAATCACCGCCGCAGCATTGCTAACCGGCTGCGCAGAAGTGCCACCCCCGCCCGCCGCTGACGAGATCATCATGCTTGAGAGCGCGCCACCGCCTTCAGCAGAAGAAATTCTGGCGATTAGCTAAATGAGACCGGGGCGGTGCATCGCACCGCCCCATTTGCCTGTATGGGCCGATTTATCGGTCTGTGCGGGGCTGGTTAAACCAATCCAAAATTTACACGCGCAGGGCCTCAATCCTGCGCGTTTTTCATCAAGGATGCGGCGGTGGAAATTCGTAAAACCACGATTTTGAAAGAAACCACCTTAACCGACGGCGCTGGCCGCCCCTGCGCACCCATTAACCGCGTTGTGGCCATGGTCGTTATACGCAACCCATTCGCGGGCCGCGATGTTGAGGATTTATCCGCGCTGTTTGATATGGGCGGCGTTTTGGCTGAAAGCCTTATGCCCGAAATGCTGGCCGCTTTGCCCGGTGCGCCGGTAAGCTATGGCAAGGTGGCCCTTGTGGGCGTGGCCGGCGATATGGAACATGGCGGCGCGATGATTCATCGTGACCTGCCCCCCGAAACCTCCCTCACTTTGATGTAGAGTTTGCTCAACTTTTTGAAGGAGCAAACAAATGCGAAAGAGCCGTTTTACCGAGGCACAGATTATTGGGATGATTAAGGAACAGGAAGCTGGGATGCCTACTGCAGAGGTGTGCCGCAGGCATGGCCTTAGTCCAGCGTCGTTTTACAAGTTTAAATCCAAGTATGGTGGCATGAATGTCTCTGAGACCCATCGCCTTAAATCGCTGGAAGATGAGAACGGCAAATTGAAGCGCTTACTGGCAGATACCATGCTCGACAATGTTGTACTGAAGGATTTGCTGGGAAAGAACTGACGACACTGAATGTGCGACGGGCTGCAGCACGCAAGGCAATGCGGGATCATGATATCTCACAACGTCGGGCGTGCAGGCTTGTCGGTGTCGACCCCAAGACCGTTAGGCGTGATCACCCGCCGGACAATCTAGAAGCTCGCGAAGAGATGAAGGCGATTGCCAGCAAGCGGCGTCGGTTCGGCTACCGTCGGATCGGCGTGCTGTTGGAACGCAAAGGAATGATCATGAACCATAAGAAGCTATATCGCCTCTATACTGAAGAAAAATTGGGCGTCAGACGGCGCAGAGGACGCAAACGCGCGCGTGGATCACGGACACCAATGCCAGTCGCCCTGCGGCCAGGTGAACGTTGGTCGCTGGATTTTGTGTCAGATACGTTCGGCGCATCACGCAAGTTCCGCATGCTGGCTGTGAATGATGATTGCTACCGTGAGAACCTGTGTTTGATGGCTGACACCAGCATCTCAGGTGCCAGAGTGGCGCGGGAACTGGATGCGCTTGTGCGCGTCTACGGAAAGCCAGCTTGCATTGTCAGTGATAATGGGACGGAGTTTACCAGTCGTGCGATCCTGAAATGGGCTGGCGATAACCATGTGGACTGGCACTACATTGATCCTGGAAAGCCCCAGCAGAATGCCTTCATCGAGTCTTTCAACGGCAGCCTACGTGATGAGTTGTTGAACGAAGAACTGTTCGACAGCTTGGATGACGCTCGCCGCAAGCTGGCGCTCTGGCGATATGACTACAACCATGTCAGGCCGCACTCATCGCTGGCTAACAAGGCACCCGCTGAAGCGCGGCGAGCGCTTGAACATTTTGAGGGCTCCGCGCACGCCGCGCTTGCCCAAAACGAAACCAAGGAATATGTAATCAACA
>Ga0105053_10004255_pt1 | contig 21281 bp, 11 predicted proteins | sample BON01_FD_78093 | JGI IMG/M metagenome (GOLD analysis project Ga0105053, IMG submission 78093) | Freshwater microbial communities from Lake Bonney liftoff mats and glacier meltwater in Antarctica - BON-01 | ecosystem: Environmental > Aquatic > Freshwater > Ice > Glacier meltwater | place: Lake...
AACCCCGAGCGCCCCCTCAATCCCCCGAAACCGCAATGCCGGGACAGGAGAGAGAACGGCAAAAAGGCGCCCCCCCCCCCCCCCACCCCCCACCCCCCAATCCCCCCCCCCGCGCCCTCTGTCCCCTCTCTGTCTCTGTCTCTGCCCCCCGCCTCTTTCCCCCCCCGCCTCAATTCCTCTCACCGACACGCTGTCGTAGCCGAGCAGGTGCAGCAGCGCGTACTGCAGCATCGAGCCGTGGCCGGCCGACAGGACGAAGCGGTCGCGGTTGAGCCAGTAGGGGTTCTTGGGGTTGAACTTCATGACCTCGTTGAACAGGACGTACGACATGGGCGCGCTGTTAGTTTTTGTGTTTTTTGGTTAGGTCCAGAGGGGAGGGAGGGAGCGGTGAGCGGAGCCATCGGCGGCGGCGGCGGCGGCGGCAGCGGCGGCGGCGGGGGGAAAGCAGCGCCGAAACACGCGCGCTTTCGACTCACCAGCCCATGGGGAGGCCCGGGTGGCCGGACTTGGCCTTGTTGACGCCATCTGCGCCGCGATTCGGGGGGTGGGGGGTGTAGGGCGTCGGTTGTTTGCGGTTTTGGGCGTTGGGGGGGGAGGGGAGGAGGTGAGCGAAAAGCCCCAGTTCGGGCTTCAGGGGGGGACTCTGCGGCCCTCTCCTCGGCGAACGATCGGCGCGCGCGATCAGGCAACCCGCGCGTCTGTGCGGCCTCGGCGATCGCAATGCCAGGGTCCGCGTGCAGAGCGCAAGGGGCGGGGGCGCAAAGAGGGCGGCTGGAGAAAAGGAGGAGGAGGAGCGTTTCCCCTCTTGAAGAATCGAACAACTCCTCTCCTCCCTCTCCCTCCCACGCGCCCCCTTCTCTTGCTCGTCCTCGCGGCGCGCCGCGCCCGATGCGGCGTGCCAAGGTCGAGTACGCGCACCGTCCGGCGCCGCGGCGCGCGGTGTCATCGGCAATTGCGTCAGTCCGGCGCGGCGAGGGACGCAGAGCTCCTTCTTGCTCCCCCTCCCCTTCGGGGGGAGGGGGCACACACCCGAAAAACGTACCGATGGCCAGGAAGCGCACGGCGTTGACGCACTTGTCCACGGTGGCGTTGTCCGCAATGACGGGCGCGGTGGCGGCGGCGGCGGCCTTGACGACCACCGAGCTGCGGCGGACCTGGCGCGCCACGACGGGCACGGCCACGCGGGCCACCGAGGTGGCCGCCTTGGCGTTGGAAACGCCGACCTTGTTGGTGAGCTGCATGATTGCCTTTTCTTCTGTGTTGATGTGTTTGAGAACAACAACAAAGGTTGCGAAGTGAGTGGTGGGAGAGGACGCAAGGAAGGTGTGAATCGGCGGAGAGATAAGAGCTTCTCAGCCGCGTCGGGCGAGCGCCGGACGAGCGAGGGTCGGCACCGCCGGCAGCCCCGGGCAGTCCCCGCGGCTAGCGGCTAGCGGCGGCGACGGCGGGGGGGCGCCTGGCTGCTGCGTGTGTGTCGCGGCCGCTGTTCGACGGTCGCGCGAGATACTCGGGACCGTGAGCGCACACCACGCTCTCCGCTCAAGGTGCCGGGGGGGGGGGGGGGGGGCGGGCGGGGGAGAGTCAAAGCAGTCTCCCACTCACCGTCGTACCGAGAATCCGCCGCCAAGCGGGACGGGCGACGAGCGCCGCCGCCGAGCTGAAGGAAACGACACTTTGCGCATGCGCTAGAATCACTTCGTCGTCCCACTCTTCCTTCAACCCGCGAAACGCCAAAGATCACAACTTTGGTGTCACGTCGAGCAAGCTCCTCGCACCAAGCAACACATACGCGAACCCAAGACGCCACGATCAACGATCACGAAAGCAAGCAAAACTGATTCAAACCTGTGTCGTGTGCTTCTTCTTCTTGCACCGCGCCGTGCTCCCCGCGACCGCGACGTCCGCCTGCGACGCCGAGGCAACAGACCGCGCTCCACTCGCGCCCAGTGCCGCGCTCGCGGACCCGCTGCTCACGGCGAGGAGGCAAGAGAGAGAGCCCTTCAGTTCTCCCTTCTCTCTTCACGGTTTTGAAAAAAAAGAAACTCGGTCCCAAACGTGTGTTGGGGGAAGCGAGCCCGTCGGACGCCATGCCTCCCACGCGCGCCGCGAGCGCACGCGCCGCGCCCAGCAGCGTGATCGCCGACTCGCACGTCGACCACGACGCCCCGCCGCCGGGCCGCCGCCGCGCCGCCGCCAAAGCGCCTGCCGCCGCCGCCGCCAAGCCCGCCTTGGCGGCCCGCGGCGCCGGCCGCCGCGCCTCCGGGGGGGCCCGTGGCGCCGGGGGGGCCGGCGGCGCCCGCGTGCCCCAGTCCCCGCCCGACGCGCGCCCCGCGGCCAAGACCAAGTCGGCGTCGGGCGTCGGCGGCGGCGCCGCCGCGGTCGGCCGCGCCGTGGCCGCGCCGCCGCTCTCGGCCGCGCGCTTCTTCGGCGACGCGATGCCGCGCACGGCCGAGATCGAAAAGGCGCCCCTGGCGGCCGACGCCGCGCCCGCCGCCGCCGACGCCAACGCCGCCGACGACGCCGACGCGGACGCCGACGACGACATCGGCCAAGACGACGACGGCGGCAACGGCAACCCCGACCAGGGCGCTGCCGTCGCCGCGGGCGACGTCATGGTCGTGCGCCGCGTCGCCCGGCGCGCGGGCGGCGACCCCGTGGACGTCGCCGACGTCAACATCGCCACGTACGCGCGCATCCCCTTCCGCCGCGGCGGCGCGAAGAAGGACGACGCCGACCGCGCGCGCGAGGCGGCCGCCGAGGCGGCGGCGGCCGTGGGCGCGGCGATCGCGCGCGGCGCGGGCGAGCGGGAGATGGCCGCGCTGCGCGAGGCGGCGGCCGAGGCGGGCGCGCGCGCCCTGGTGCCGGAGGACATGCTCGAGGAGCGGCGCGAGGAGGAGCGCGAGGAGGCCGCCGAGGAGGAGCGGCAGCAGCGCGCGGCGGCGGCCGGCGGCGGAGACGGCGACGAGGACGAGGGCGGCGCGGGCGCGCTCCTGCCCGCCGACGCCGCCGCCGCCGCCGCCCGCGCCGCTGCCGGGCCCCTCATCTCGGTCGCCTCGGGCTTCCGCTTCTACGCGACCGACGTGCTCATGGCGCCTGAGGAGCCCGAGGAGGAGGAGGGGGCCGGCGGCGACGGCGCCGCCGCCGCCGCGCTCGACGCGTTCGACCCGGACGACACGGAGGCCGTCGCTGCGCGGCTCGAGCGGCTGTGGTCGGACGGGTGGGCGCGGCTGTCGGCGCGCGAGCGGGGCGCGTGGCGCCGCGCGGCGCTCGAGTCGGCGAGCGCGGCGGCCGAGTGGCGCGAGCAGCAGCGCCAGTCGCGCGGCCGCCGCGGCCCTGGCCAGGGCGCGGGCAACGCGCCGCTGCTGCCGCCGCGCCGCAAGGGTCCCCGCGCGGGCGCCGCGCGCGACGCCGACGCCGACGCCGTCGTCGACCTGGCGCAGGCCGCCCGCGACGCCGCGCCCGCCGTCGGCGGCGCGGCCGGCGGCGCCGCGCGCGGCGCCCTCGACCGCGCGCGCTCCGCCATCAGCGCCGCGCTGCGCGCGCCCGAGGTCACGTCCCGCATCCGCGCCTGGGCGGAGGACCTGGAGCTGCGGCTGGAGGCCGGGCGGACGACGGCATCCGCGCCCGGCGGCGCCGACGCCGAGGACGCGTATCGGGCGCTCGTCGCGCGGCGGGACGCGGCGCGCGCGGCCAAGCGCGCGGCGCGGGAGGGGCTCGAGCTGCGGCGGCTGGCGGCGGCGGTGGCGCGCGAGGCGCGGCGCGAGCGCCAGCGCGAGCAGCAGGAGAGGCGGGAGGAGAAGAAGAAGTACAAGGGCAAGAAGGGCGGCGGCGGCCGCCGCAGCCGCCGCTGCGCCGAGGGCGACGAGGACACGGCCTCGGACGACGACGACGACGACGAGGACGAGGACGGCGGCGAGAAGGGCGGCAAGCGCACGTGGAGCAGCGGCAGCAGCAGCGGCGGCGAGAGCGACAGCGAGAGCAGCAGCGAGAGCGGCAGCGGCGGCAATAGCGACGAGGAGGAGCGCGAGGAGGGCGAGGAGGGCGAGGAGGTGGCGGCCGCCGCCCCGGCCAAAAAGGGCGGCCGCAGCCACGCCGTCGCCGCCAAAGCGCAGCCCAAGCGCGGCGCCGCCGCCGCCACCGCCGCGGCCGCCAGCAAGAAGGGGGCCGTCAAGGCGCGCGCCGCCGCCGCCACCAAAAAGGGCGCCAAGAAGAGCGCCATGCCGGAGGAGGAGGAGAGCGGGCAGGACGAGGAGGAGAGCGAGGACGGCCCCGCGCGCCTGTCGTCGGGCGACGGCGACGGCGAGGACGAGGGCGGCGACGGCGACGGCCGCCTGATCAGCACCGACGACCTCGACGCGCTCGACCCGTACGAGTTCCCGAACTCGCCCTCGGGCGGCCCGGCCAAGAAGCGCGGGCGCTGGGCGGCGGCGCGCGGTGCCAGCAAGAACAAAAAGGCGCACGCAGCGACGGCGGCGGCGGCGGCGGGCGGGCGCAAGCGCCGCGCCGCGGCGCAAGAGGCGGCGCCCGAGGAGGAGGACGACGACGACGACGAGGATGAGGAGGAGCAGGTTGCGCCGCCCGCGCGCAAGCAGCGCCGCACCGCCGCCGCCGCCGCCGCCCCCGCGCCCGCCGAGCGCTCGCGCCGCAGCACGCGCAAGGACGCCGCCGCCGGCCCCAGCAACAGCACCAAGAACAACAAGAGCAGGGGCAAGCGCGGGCGCGCGGCGGCGGCCGCGACGACGCCCCCGGCCGCCGCGACGCCGACGGCGCACGGCGGCGGCGGCGGCCCGGCGGGCGGCGGCGGCCGCCGCGCCGCCGAGGCGCTCGGCAAGGAGCTCTTCTCCGACACGTACCGCCTCACGGCGAGCGCGCGCAAGCGCGCCAAGGCCGAGGCCGCGGCCGCGGCCGCGCGGCGCTGAACGAATGATTCTCGAAGAATTCGTTTATTCTTCCTCGCCTCGCAAGCCTTTCCGTTTTTTTCGCGGGGCCGGAGCTCGGGGGCCGACCGCCCGACCGCCCGCGCACCGCACCCACCAAAAAGAAACCAAAGGAATCACAAGCGCGCGCTTATCATCATCGGCCGCCCTCTGACGGACCGCGCGGGGGGCCGTTTTGCCCTCCCCGCCGACTTCTTTCCTCCCCCCCGGCCCCCCTTTACCCGCCCCCCCCACCTTGATTTTGCGACAAGCACATGTTTTTTTACTCACGGCGGTCCTCGGCGCGGCGGCGGCGGTCCTCGGCGCCAGTGGCGGCGGCAGGGCAAGGATCCAAAGCGAGGCGGCAGAGGGCGCCTCTCTTCCTTTTTTTCCGAAAGCCAAACACATGTGACAAGACAGATGTGCATTGGAGTTGTGCGGTTGACGGAACAAAGCGGGTCGTTGTCGAGCGGGTGCGGCGAGTTGAGGGGCCGCGGACGACGAACGGCGGCGGGCGGGGGCGGGCGGGCGGAAAAAAAATGCAGGTTTTTCACATCGTCGCACGAAAACGCGCCACGCGTCGCGTGGACGTGCTTCTTGTCGACGCTTCCGTGCTTGTGCGTGGGACAGGCGCGGCTGATCTTGGCTTCGGGGCCATGCTCATGTAACTTGATGCGGTCGTATACAATATATATAGGCAAGATTTTGATAAATGGCCATGTCTAATGAACTAAGATGCAACTGTGGCCGAGCGGTTAAGGCGGCAGCCTCGAAAGCTGTTCTCGAAAGAGGCGCGTGTTCAAATCACGCCGGTTGCGCTGACCAGTTTGAGTTGTTCAGATGTACGACCCGTTTTGCTCAACGTTGTTTTACGTTTGATTCGACGGGTCGTGAAGCGCTGCCGCAGACGGGTTGGCACACATGGCCAGCTTTTTATTTTTTTGCGGGGAGGGGCATTTGCAACGCAGCGCCGCAGCGTACCAACAAGAACGAATGTGGCTGTTGTTGCTCAATCACGCGCGCGTTGAGTCTGACCAGTGCAAGTTTAGGAGTACTGCAGTGAGCGGCCGACAGTGGACGGGGGCGGTTGGTGTCCGAGGGCGCGCGCGGCGACGGTTTTCGGGCGCCACGGACGACGGCGGCGTTTCCCTTTCTGCGTCTCACGTGTGAAGGTTTTACGCGTGGCGGCGGCCCAGTCAGTTTGTAGGCTGCTACGGCATAGGGCGCGCGGCGACGGCATGAGTTGTTTTGGGATGGGGCTTTGAAGTTGAGCCGGCCGCAAACGTGGGCTTTACTCGAGCGTTTTTTTCCTCTCGTTTTGTTTTTTGTATTTTTTTTTTCTTGTTTTTACTCGAAGGACGCGAGTGGACCTAGAGTGCAGGATGCACACAAGTCAGATGCACGTGATGTCCCACTGGGATTGTCTAAGAAGGAGGCGGACTGCTTCGTACAAGATCAAAACGATGCGGTGGCGACTCTTTTGCTCAACGCGAGCGAGAAAGCGAGTGGGACGACGAGCGACAAAACGTCTGCCGGCGGAAAGATCCACAAAAACGTAGGCGGCGCTCGTTCGATTGGTCTCACAACGCAGAAACCCACCAATATAGACAAGCGGCATCTTGGACTTCCTGCTCTTCTGCCGAGACGCGCGCACACTCGCGACGCGCAACAAGTTTGTTCGCAAAAAGATTGAGAGAGAGAGATAGAGGAGAGAGACAGGCAAGATTCAAAAACGACAGCTAGAATACCGCATAAACACACCAGCGCCGCTGCTTCGATTCGTCTCATCACAATCTCGCAAGGCGGAAAACCCTCCAACAAATATAGCTACAAGCGGCAATCTCACCCCCCTCTCCTTCTAGACGCGCGCACTCGCGACACGGCACGCTCGCAAGCTTTCTCGCAAAGAAATGGAGACAAAAAAAGATAGAGCAAAGAGAAAGCAGGGTTCAAAAATGGCCACCATCGCCGAGACGCCCAAGCAAGCGGCGCTGCGCCAGCTGGCCGCGCTCGCGCAGGAGCCGCTCGAGCACCTGGGCCTGCCGCATGAGCAGGCAGAGCTGCTGGCGCGCGAGCTGTGGCGCTTCCTGGCCATCAAGCGCGGCGAGCTCGCGAAAGCGGGCGGCGGCGCCGACGGCCCCGACGCCGACGGCGCCGCGGCGCGCGCCTCCCTCCCCGTCTCTCCCGGCCCGCGCGTCGACGCGCTCTGGCACGCCATGCTGCTGCAGACCGACGTGGCCGACGCCGTGCACGTGGCGCTGGGCGCGGCGGTGCCGCACTCGCTGCGCGACGCGATCCGCCTGACCGACGCCGACAAGGCGGCGCGCCGCTCAAACGCGCTCGCCCTCTTTGGCCGGCGCGGGCGGGCGCCCGTGCTCGACTTTTGGCGCGAGCCCTGGGCGCGGACGTCGCCGCGCGAGCTGCCCGCGCCGCGCGAGCTGCCCGCGCCGCGCGAGCTGCCCGCGCCGCGCGAGCTGCCGGCGCCGCGCGAGCTGCCGGCGCCGCGCGAGCTGCCGTGCTGCGGCGCGCCGCCGGTCGAGGACCTCGAAGACACCGAGCCCCCGATGACGAAGAGCCGCGCGCGCCTGCTGCGCAACCAGCGCAGCGTCGACATCTACGTAAAGACGCTGACCGGCAAGACCCTCGTCGTCTCCATCCAGCCGGCCGCGTCCGTCCGCAGCCTCAAGATCAAGATCCAGGACACGGAGGGCATCCCCCCGGACCAGTACCGCCTCGCCATCGGCGGCAAGCAGCTCGAGGGCGGGCGCACGCTCGCCGACCAGGGCATCAAGGAGCATTCGACGCTGCACCTGGTCATGAAACTGCGCGGCTGCTGAGTGGGTCGTGGTATGCGATCGATCGGGCGCCCCTCTGTATCCGCGTGAGAGCGCGACGCCAGATGCGAAAACAAGGGGGCGAGAGAGCGGAAGCGAGGGCGGAAGCGAGGGCGAGCGGGGGGCGCCGTCGTCGACGGCGCGGGAACAAAGGGGGGCGGCGGCGACGACGACGACGACGACAAAGAACGGCAGCGCACATACACCAGTTCAGAGACCGCACGAGCCCATTCGTGCGATGCATTCGTTAGGAGTGGGCTCGACTGATAAAAAGAGTGAGAGGACAGAAATTCGGGAGGGCGACGTCGTTTTGTTTTTTTTGTGTTCGGCGGCGGCGCGTCGAGCGAGGGTCGACAAACGACGGACGGCGGCGGCGGCGTGAAATAACTCCAAATGAGACTCGAGACTACCTTCCCTAGAGTCATCATCTTTTCCCTTGTACATCCCGAAAGACCTAGGAAAACGCCGCGTCCCGCGACACCAAAGAGAGAGAGTTGATCACCCGCCCCCCTCTCTCCCCCGTTCGATTCAATCGCAAAGGCCCCATCGCAAACTGGGCGGAGAGCAAGCCGCCACAGTCGTACGTATGTGGCGCGCGCGCCAGGCCGCGGCGCCGCGCATGCCAGCCGCCTGCACGCGCGCGCCGGCCGCCGCCGCCGCCGCGGCCGGTCCCGCGCGCTGCCCGCCGCCGCTCGTCGCCGCCGCCGCCGCGGGCCCGTCTCTGCCGCTCGCGGGAGAGCAACTGCAACCGCAGCCCAACGACTCCCCCTCGGTCGAGGACCTGCGGCGCCTCCGCCGCCAGCAGCGCGAGCGCATCGCCGCTCGCGAGCGCGCGCCCCTCGTCATCCGGGAGCTGCTGCCGCCGGACCAGCAGCAGGAGCCGCAGGGGTGGCAGCCGCGGCAAGAGCGGGGGGCGCCGCCGTCGCCCTCCTCCTCCTCCTCGTCCTCGTCCTCGTCCTCCGCCGCGCGCCGCCGGCCGCCCCTGCAGGTCGAGCTCGCCGCCTACTACAGGGACCCGGCCTCAGCCCCCGCACCAGGCCCGTACGCACACCCGGCGCTGCGCCTCGAGCGCGTCACCATCGCCCGCCGCGCGGCGGCGGCGGCCGCGGGCGCGGCGTCGGCGCCGCCGCTGGCCGCCGCCGCCGCAGGTCGAGGGGCGACAGTGGCGGCGGCGGCCGCGGCGACGACCGCGACCACGTCGGCGCAGTGGCGCGTCGTCGCCGACGCGCCCGTGGACGCGGGCGAGTTGCTGCTCGTGGCCGAGGCGTCGGCGTCCGCGTCCTCGGCCGCCGGGCTGGCCGCCGCGCTGCTGTCGGCGCGCTGCCCCGCGCGCAAGCGTCGCGCGCTCGAGGCGGCCGTGGCGTGCGCGGCGGCCCAGGCGCTGCTGCTGCCGCCGCGGCCGCCGCCGCCCGCGCCCCCCGCCCGCCCGCCCGCCTCGGCCTGGCCCGGCCTGTCCGTCCCCGACGCGCTCCCGGCCCTGGAGGAGCTCGCGGCCCTGGGCCTGCGGTCCGCGCCGCCGGCCGCGTCGCCGCAGCCGCCGCCGCCGCCCTCTCTGCGGCCGGCGGGCGGGCGGCCCGCCGTCGCGGCGGCGGCGGCGGCGGCCGGGCAGGCGTGGGCGCTGCCGCTGCCGCTGCCGCCGCGCGGCGCTCCCCCCGGATCTCCCTCCGCCACTCAAACCCCGCACTCGTTCTTCGCCGCGCTCGTTCCCTTTCGCCACGCGTGCGCCCCCAGCGCCCTGGCGCTTGCTTTGCCCGGGGGAGGGGGGGCCTCGGGAGACGTCGGCGGGGTCGATGGCGGCGGCGGGCCGCAGCCGCCGCCGCCGCCGCCGCCGCTGCTCTTGCTGCGCGCGTCGCGAGACCTGGCCGCCGGGGAGGAGGTCACGGTCGACCGCCTGACGTGCGCGTCGGCGCTGGCGACCCGCGCGGACGCGTCCGCCGGCATCCTGGCGCCCGAGCCGCTGAGGGCGCTCACGGCGGCGCGCCTGACGGCGGCGGCGGCGGCGGCGGCGGCGGCGGCGGCGGCAGCGGCGGCGGCGGCACCGCCGGCGCCGGCAGCAGCAGCAGCCCGGCGGAGGCGACAAAAGCAGCAACCGGAGCAAGCCTGGCCTCTCCCGGACCCGCGCGTCCCGTGGCACGAGCAGGCACTACGCGATCTCGCCAGCCAGCCCCTGCGCTGCCCCTGCGCGCGCTGCCACGTCGAGCGCGCGTCCCTGGACGATGAGACGACGGCCGCGCTCGTCGCCGCCGCAGAGCTCGGGTCGGCGGCGGCGGCGGCGGCGGCGCAAGGGGTGGTGGCAGCGGCGGAGGCGGCAGGAACCGACGGCGTCGTCGACAGCAGCAACACAGACCTCGCCGAGCGCCTCCGGCGCCGCCGGGAGCGCGCCGCGGCCTGCGCCGCGCGCAACGCCGACGCGCCGCAGGACCTGGCCGCCATCAGCGTCCTCGCCGCGACGGCCGGGGCGGCAGAGGCCGAGGCGAGGGCGCGCGCCGGCGACGCGCGCGAGGAGGCGCGCCTGCGGGCGCCGCCCCTGCTGCAGGCGCTTGCGGCCGCGCGCGACGGCGCCGCCCTCGCGAGCCCCGGCAGCGCCGCCCACGCGCGCCTGGCCGCCGCCCTCGCCCTCGCCGCCAGGGGCACGCGCGACGGCCCCTCGGCCGCCGCCGAGGCGGGCGCGTGCGCGCTGCTGCGCTTCGGCCCGCTCCCCCGGGCCGACGTCGCCGCGCTGACGGCCGCGAGCGCCGCCGCGTTCTTCGGGCTGGGCGGTCGAAACGATGATGCCCGCGGCGGCGGCGCCGCTCAAACTTCCTCTGCCGCTGCCGGCCGCCGCGGCCGCCGCACCAAGGCAAGCGCGGCCGGCGCCGGCGCCGGCGCCGGCGCCGGCGCCGGCGCCGACGACGACGACCCTGTCGCCGTGGCGCTCGCGGCGGCCGCGACAGAGGTCCGCGAGGGCGCCGAGGCGGTGGCCGAGGCCGAGGCTTCGGTCGGCGGAGGGAGGTAACACGTGGATAGTCGACAGATGGGTCGCTAGCCAAACAACCATCCAAAAAAAAATCATATTACAACAAAGAAAACGAAAATTGGGGATGGCGTGCGTTGTCAGGCCGGCGCGACGCGCGGTTTTTCCTGCCCCCCCCGTTCCGCCTCTTCCTCCTCACGCCACCCGCTCCGCCTCGACGCTCACGACCACGCCCCCGGGCAGGTGCCGCCGCACACTTGTCACCCTCAACCCCGGCGTGCGCTCCACCATGCCCACCACGTCCTGCGCCCACGCGCACCCCTTGCTGGCGGCGGCCACCGCGCGCTCCGTCGCGCGCTGATAGGCGGCGAGCGGAGGCAGGTCCGAGGCGGTGTGCTCGAGCAGCAGCACGCGTCCGCCCGGGCGCGTCACGCGCGCGAGCTCGGCGAGCGCCTTCTCCGGGTCGGGCAGGACGCACAGGGAAAAGGTGTCGAGGCTGGTGTCGAAGGAGGCGTCGGGGAAGGGCAGGCGCGTGGCGTCGGCGCGCACGAGGCGCAGCGGCACGACGGACGAGTCCAGCGCGCCGGCCGAGGCGTGGCGCGCGGTGGCGTCGCCGTCGGCCGCGACGAGCGCCATCGGGCGGCGGCGAGATACGGAGGCACCGTCGGCCGCCGCCGTCGGCCGCTCCTGCCCGAGCGCCTCGGCGCGCCGCGCCGCCTCAGCCAGCATGCCACGCGACAGGTCGACGCCCGTCACGCTGCACAGCGCTGGGGCGCCCGGAGAAGAAACGCTTGCTGCCGCGAAGGAGGGGCCGAACAAACCGCTGACGCCGTCGCCGCCGCCGCCGCACGCGTCCGCCGCCGCCGCCGCGCCGCCGCCCGCCGCCGTGTCGTAAAGAGGCAGGTTGAGGCCCGTTCCCACGGCCAGCTCCAGCACGTGCCCCCTCGCGCGCCCCAGCAGGTCGCGGCGCAGGTCGGGGAAGCCCAGGGCCGCGGCGGGCGCGGCGCCGTCGAGGCCGTCGTACGCGGCGGCGTAGGGGTCGTAGTCGACGTTTGGGGAGGTTCCAGGGGGTGGGGCCATCGCCGCCGGCAGGGCGGCGGCGGCGGCGGCGCCGGCCGACAGCAGCAGCACGGCGCGGCGGGGCAGCGCGGCGGCGGCGGCGGCGGCGGCGGTGAGCGCGGTGGCGTCGTCCGGGGTGGCGCACAACGCCACCCGGCAGACGGAGGCAGGGCGGGCTCTGGTCGCGGCGGCGGCCGTGGCGTGAGCCGTCGCGGGAGGCGCGCGGGAGAGCAGCATGACGGGGACGAAAGGAGAGGTGCGAACTGTTCCTCTCTCTATGTGTGGAGATCTGCGCGCGATGAGGTGGCCAGGATCGGGGCTGTGGATCGTTGGTCTGCACGTCGTCACAGGCAGGGGAGCGACAGAGACATGAGACAATTCGACAAGGCGACAGGAGGCGACAAGGCGAGAACGTCAGGCCAGACGATCGGCGGGCCCGACGGCGCCGACGCTGCCGAGTCTCTGAGAGAGAGAGGGAGAGACAAGAGGCCAAAACAAAAACAGCGCGAGAAGTGATACAGCCACAGCCATCAAGAGGACGACAAAAGGAGCCTCACCCGGCCGCCGCCGCCGCCGCCACCACCACCCGGAACAGCACCATCGGCTCGCCGTCGCCGTCGCCCTCCATCTCGCCGCCGCCGCATTGCAGCGACGCCAGGCGCGCCGTCATTTGCTCGTCGGCGCGCAGCTCGAGGCCCTCGCCGGCGAAGGCCGCGTGCATGGCCGCGTCCACCTGGCGCGAGCGGGGGCGGTGCGCCAGCAGCACCGTGGGACGGGAAGCAGGAGAAGAAGGAGGAGGAGGAGGCGAGGGGCCCACGACCCATCGCCCGGTCACGTCGCCGCTGCCGTCGGCTGCGGCCACCGCCGCCCCTTCCCCCATCGCCGCCCGCACCGTGCGCGCCAGAGGCGCCATCGCCGCGGCCGCGTACGTGAGGTCCGCCCCGAGGATCCAGTCAAAGGTGCCGCCCCCGCCTTCCCCGATTTCCCCGCCCCCGCCTTCCCCGCCGCCGCCGCCGCCGCCGCCGCTGCCGCCGCCCGCCGGCAGGTGCTCCTCCACCACCCGCGCGACGCCCGTCGCGCCCTCGGCCCAGTCCAGGGCGGCCACGCGTAGACAGCCCTGCAGCCCCTCGCCTTCCCTCCACAGCGGCCCGCCCGGCCGCCGGTTGAGCTCGACGTTGCGCCGGGCGGCCGCGAGGCGAGAGGGCGCGTCCGTCGCGACCACGAGGCGGGCGCCGGCGGCGGCGGCGGCGATCGAGACGACGGCGGTCCCCGCGCCGAGTTCGAGGACGGTGCGGCCCTCGAGTTCGGCGCGGAGGTCGCGCCAGAGCAGCGCGGCCAGGCTCGCGCCGGCGCCCCACACGAAGGAGCCCGTGCGGTCGTCGGCCGACGCGCCTGCCGGCGGGGCGCCGTCGGCGCCGTCCTGGTCCTCGCCGCCGTCGCCGCCGCCGCATTCGAGAACCAAGCCGGGCAAGCCGATGGCTTCGGCGGTGCTCTCGGACTGGCGGCCCAGGGACTGCCGCAGGATCTGGGCAAACTGAGACGAGAACTCAATGGGCGACTGGCTGCTGCGCGCGCACGTCGTCGCCCTCATCCCGCGCTCCTCCTGGTGTCGTCGCATCGACCGCCTCTTTTTCGCCGATGGGGGGCGGGACATGGGACGGCCATGGGGTGCCGCAGAGGGCCGTGGTAGTAGTGATCGTGTCAGCATCATGTTTGCGACTCGAGAGAAAATGCGAGTGGGGAGTGAGCGCCGCTTCTGTAGCAGCGACGGGGCGTCTCGCGCGGCGCGCGCATTCGAGTCGGCGGAGAGTCTCCGCCGGAGACCGTGTCTCACCACTCCTCGTCAAGGGCGACGTTCCCATCTCGGCTGATCCCAATCCACCACCCATTGCTTGTCACTACCACTCATTCACTCATGCGCTGGCGCGCCCTGCGCTGCCTGGCCTCGTCCTCCTCCTCGCTCTTCCTCCTCCCCTCCCCCCTCCTCCTCCCTCGGTCGTCCCTCGATCGCCTAGGCGCGCGCTCGGTCGCGGCGAGGGGCCCAATCGCCACAGGGGCAGTTTCCCGGTTCCTCTGGCTGTCGAGCGCCTTGGCGGCGATGTCGGCGGCGGCGAAAACGGCACCAGCTGCAACGACGGCCGTTGGACGAGCGGCGACGCCTTTCCTCGCGCCGACGCCGCTCCCCCGAGCGCCCTCCTCCGCCCGGCCCCTCGTCCCCCTCCTCCTCCTCGCCCGCGGTCGCGGCATCAGCAGCAGCAGCGGCGCCCGCCCCCTCTCGGGCTCGGCGCCCCGCGCCGCCGCCGCGTCCGGCGGCCCCGCCCCCGCCGTAAAATCGTCCCTGCCCCCGCAGCGCCACCTGCCCGAGCTGCCGCAGCTGCCGGCGCCCGTCGCGCTGCGGCCGCTGGCCCGGGCGGACGTCTCTGTCTCGTTCAGCCGCTCGTCCGGCGCGGGCGGGCAGAACGTCAACAAGGTGTCGACCAAGGTGGACATGCGGTGGGACGTGAGCGCGGCGGACTGGGTCCCCGAGGAGGTCAAAGGGGCGCTGAGGCACATGGAAAAAAACAGGTTTGCGGGGGGCAGGGCGAAGAAGAGCGGCGCGGGCGAAGAGGACGGAAGCGGCGAGGAGGGCGGCGGCGGCGGCGGCTCGGGCGGCGGCGGCGCCCCCTCGTCCTCCTCCTCGTCTGCGGTGATCGTCGTCACGGCATCGCGGCACCGCACGCAGCTCGCCAACCTGGACGACGCGCTCGAGCGGCTGCAGGCGATGCTGGACGCGGCGGTGGCGGCGGTGACGCCGCGCGAGTCCGACCCGGCGGCGGTCAAGCGCGTGGCCAAGGCGTGAGTGGATTTGTTTGATTTGTCGAGGGGGTTCGTTTGGTCGCCAATCGTGCCCGCCTCGCGTCTCGCCGAGCTCTCCCCGCCTCTCTCCCTCCTCCTTCTCCTCGTATCGCGATCGCCGCCGCCGCCGCCGCCCCGCACAAAAAAAAAGCTCAGCGCCGCCCTCGCACCCCACAAAAACCGCCACCACCACGACCCGTACGACAGCGTCAAGGTGGGCAACGAGAAGCGCCTCGACGCCAAGAAGAAGGACGCGAAGAAGAAGACCGAGCGGAGGAAAAAGGGCGACTGGGACTGAGACGAGAATTCTCGGGTCGGGACTTTTTCTTCCGGGTCCGGGGGCGCGCGGCGCCCGCAGCGCCTGTCTGCCGCCGTCGCCGTCGCCGTCGCCGTCGGGCTGTCGCGCCGTGTGCTTTTCGTGTTTCTTTTTTGACTTTGGCTCTTTTTTAGTGCTTGGCAGGGTCCTCCCCCAACCGTGAGCTTTCGCCCCCGCTGCTGCTCTCGTCATATCTCTTGGCCCTGCGCCGCCGCCGTCGCCTCCTCGCAACGACCAACCACGCCCGACCCTCATCATTTGTGCGCTCCCCCCCTTGTGCGCGCGCGCCGCCGTCCTCGCTCCGAAAAAAAAAAAGCTTTGACAAAACAAGGGGCCTTCTCGACGTCATGTCGGGCGCCGCGTCTCCCGAGCCGCTGGCGGCCCAGCAGGCGCAGCAAGAGCCTCAGCATCAGCCGCCCTCCTGCCCCGCCTCGTCTCCGCCGCGCCCAACTCAGCCCGCCGTCGCCGCCGCCTTCGCCGCCGGCAGCCTTTCCGCCGCCGCCGCCGCCGCCGCCGCCGCCGCTCCCGCCAAGAAACGAAGCGCCACCGTCCCCTTTTTGTCGGCGCCGCCGTCCGTCCACCGCCTGCATCGCAGGGAGTTCTCGCTCGCGACCAAGGTCTCCGCCCCGCCCCCGGTCTACTCGATGGACAACGCCGAGGGCGGTCCGCAGACGGCCGAGGCGGCGGCGGCCGCCGCCGCCTCCGCCTCCGCCGACCCTGCCGCCGCCGCCGGCCGCCCCGGGCGGCCTCGCCTCCCGGCCGCGGCCGCTGTCGCCGCCATGCACGGGCCCACGCCCGAGGAGGTCGCGCAGCGCCGCGAGTGGGACGATCGGCGCGAGGCCCTGAGGCAGCGCCGCGAGCGCGCCGAGGCGTCGCGCGCGAGCGCGGGCGAGGCGGCGCGCCGCGAGGCCGACGAGGCGGCCCGCGCGGCCCGCGGCGCCGCCGCCGCCGAGCGGCACGCCAGGCGCGAGGCCGACCGCGAGCGCGAGCGGCGCGAAGCCGAGGAGCAGGCGGCGGCGTGCCGCGCGCGCGCCGAGCGCTGGCGGAGCGGCGGCGGCGGCGGCGGCTCCGTGCCGCCTACTGCAGGTGCTGCTGCTGGTGCTGCTGACATTGCTTCCGCCGCCTCGCCCGCAGCAGCCAAGACGAGGCCCGCCGGCGCCGCCGCCCGGACGGCGCACCTCCCGCTGCACGTGCGCATGGCAGCGGCGTTCGCGGCGCGCGAGTCGGCCGACCGGATGGCGCGCCGCGCGGCGTACGAGGTGGTCGCGTCGACGTCTGGCCGCCGCCCGGGGGCGTCCCGGAGCGGCAGCGGCGGCGGCGGCGGCGCGGGCGGCAGCAGCACTGGCGGCGGCGGCAGCGGGGGGACTGCTTCCGCGCCGGCGGCGACGGCGGCGTCGGTGCCGGCGGGCGCGCGGCACGTCAAGAAGGCGGCGCTCCGGCGCTCGTCACTGCCCAAGCAGCAGCAGCAGAAGCAGCGGCAGCAGCAGCAGCCCCGCGCCCCCGTGCGCCCGCGGCCTGTGCCCGTCGCCGCTGCCGTTGCTCCTGCTGCGGTTGCCGCAGCTGCTGCCGCTGCTGCTGCCGCTGCGGTTGCTGCTGCTGCTGCGGCGGCTGCCGCTGCTGCGCCCGCCGCTGAGGCGCCGGTGACCAAGGTCGCGCCGCCGTCGCCCACGCTGCTGGCTGCCCCGACGCCTGTTCCTGCCGCGGCCGACGAGCCCGAGGCCGACGAGGCCGACGAGGCCGCTGAGGCCGCCCAGCCCGCCGTGGCCGTCGAGTTAGTCGAGGCCGCGGAGACCGTCGTGGCCGTCGAGCCCGCGGAGGCCGCCGTGGCCGTCGAGACCGCGGCCGCCGAGAGCACCCCGCTGGAGACCCCTCACACGGCCGGCGCGTCGCTCGCCCCCGGCGCGTCGCCCCCGCCGCCCGAGGCGTCGCCCGAGGTGCCGGGAGCTGCCGCCGCGGCCGAGGCCGAGGCCGAGGCCGAGGTCCGGCTGCCCGCCAGCAGCGCCGGCGACGTAGAAGAGCCCCAGGAGCTGGGGCAGGTGCTGCAGCTGGAGGACGACGGGGCGGGGGCAAAGGAGGAAGGCGAGTGTTAGGCCGAGCGAGGTTTCGTTGCCCCCAACCCCCACCGTGGCGACGTCCCCCCCCCCCGCATCTCGTGGGGGGGGGGACTGGTTCGCGTTGCGCACGGCGCCCGTCGCCGCCTCTCCCGCCCCCGTCGTCGTCGGCGGCGACGGCCAAGACGGTGACGGCGACGGCGACGGCAATGAGGACGCCGCCTGATCAGAGACGTCCCAGAAAGAGGGGGGACAAAAGAGAGTGCGCCCTGTCTGTTTACAAAAAAGACTCGTACAAAAGTCATGCGCTTGCTGCCAAACCCAACCTGTGCGCGCTAAATAAAACATGCGTGGCAAAAAACCGACAAAAAAAACGTCGCCGTCGCCGTCGCTCTCTCTTTGTCTCTCTCTCGTGCGCCGTCCCCGCTCGCCCCGCCCCGCCCGTCAAAGCCTGTCCCCCGTCGTCGTCACGCCGCGTCGAACCGCGCGTAAAAGTGCGAGCGCGCCGTCATCAGCGCCACCGCCGTCGACGCGTCCACAGGCCCCGGCAGCCGCCACTCGTGCCGGTAGGCCCGTCCGCCAAACGCGGCCGCCTCGGCGGCGTCGAGCGGCGACGCTGTCAGGCGCACCAGGCCCCTCGGCCCGTCGACAAAGACGGAGACCTCGGGCCAGTGCATGAGGGGCACGTGGCCCAGGACCTCCCAGCCGGCGGGGGCGGGCGGGCCGGGGCCGGCGCGGCGCAGCTCGCGGACGCGCCAGGAGCCCTCGGGCAAGGGGACGGCGCCGGGGGGCGTCGGGGGGAGGGCGTCGGCGTCGCCGGGGTTGTGTGGGGGCGTCGGGGGGAGGGCGCCGGCGGCGTCGTTCGCGTTGGCGTTTGCGCTTGCGGCGGCGGCGAGCGCGGGGTCGGCCGGGGAGGGGGCGGCGGCGGCCGGCGGCGGCGGGGCGTGTGCTGATGGCCCCGGGGGGCGCGAGGGTGGAGGAGGGGCCATGATCGGGACGGCGGCGGCGCCGAGGGCCGGGTGCCAGGAGGGGCCTTGGTAGGGCGCGTGCTCGCGGATGGCGCCGGGCGGCGACGGCAGGAAACCCGCGGGCGGGGGAAGCGGCGGCGGCCCGGCAGCAGGAAGGGGCGGGGCCGGCGGAAACGGCGTGCGCGTTGCGGCCGTTGTTGTTGCCGGCGTCGTGACCGCCGCCGCGCCCCACCCGTGGGCGCCGCCGCCGCCTCCTCCTCCCTGCTGCTGCTGCTGCTGCTGCTGCTGCAGCTGCACGTAAGAGAGCGACGGTCCCGCCGTGACGACGGGCGGCAGGAGGTGCGCCGGCATCCCGCGCGAGAGGGGGGGCATCTGCGCCGACGGGTGGCGGGCGGGCGACGGAGATAGCGTGGCCATGGCGGCGGCTGCAGTCGCTGCGGCGGCGGCGACGGCGCCGATAGGCCGCCCGCGGGACGGTAAGGGAGGGCCGGGGCCGCCGCCGCCCGCAGACCCCGTGCCCCGCGCCGCGCCTTGCAGCGTTAGGGGGATGCGCACGCGGTGCGTCTGCTGCGAATGCTGTTGCGCGGGAGGGGGCGCGGGGGGCGGCGGCGGGGCGCGTGAGGCCAGCCAGGCGGGCAGGGGGACGAGGATGAGCGTCGGCGTCGTCGCCGTCGGCGGCAACGGCGTCGGCAACGGCGGCGGCGGCTGGCCCTGCTGCTGCTGCTGCTGGTGGTGGTGCTGCTCCATCTGGTGCTGCTGCTTCGGCAGCTGCCACGACTCGACAAAGATGGCGCCGGCTCCGCCAGGCCCGGAGACGCCCGCGTGCTCCAAAAAATCGGCGGGCGTGAAGGAGGGCAATTGCGGGCGCGGCGGCGGCGGCGGCGGCGGCGGCGGCGGGGCCGGCGCGCTCGCGGCCGCCGCCTTTTTCTTCGTCTTTGGCTTTGGCGCAACGGGCTGCTCCTGCTCCGCCTCCTCCTCCTCTTCCTCCTCCTGCACCTGCTTTCGCCGCTGCCGCGCCTTGGTCGGCGGCTGCTGCTTCTTCCGCGCGTACTTCTTGCCGCCCTTCTTCTTGACGGGCGCGGCCTCCTCCTCCTCCTCCTCGTCCTCCTCGTCCTCCTCGTCGCCCCGCGCGCGCTTGGGCGATTCTTGCCCCTTTGTCCCCTTTTTCCTGGCCGCCGCCGCCGCCGCCGCCGCCGCAGCAGCAGCCGCCGCTTTCGCCTCGGCCGCCTCGGCCGCCGCCGCCGCCTCGGCCGCGGCCTTGGCGGCGGCGCGCCTCTGCACCGTGGCCTCCTCGCGGCCCGCGAAGGACAGCGCGTGGATGGACGCCATGGCCGCCTCCTTGGTGGCCCTTGGCGCGCGGCCACCCCCCGCCGGGCGCGGCGGCGGCGGCGGCGGCGGCGGCGGCGGCTTTTGGGGCGGGGGCTTGAGAGACGCCCGGCCCTCGGGGCGCGCGGCGGCCGTGGCCCGCGGCGTCGGCTGCCCGGGCGACGGCGGGAGCGGTGGCGGAGGCGGCTCGGATGCCGACGTTCGCAGCAGCTGCCGGGTCGGCTGGGACGCCGACGCCTCTTGCTGCGGCTGCGGGTGCGGCGGAATGGCGGGGGGCGGCAGAGAGAGCGCAAGAGCCGGCGGCAACGGCTGCGGCGGCGGCGACGACGCCACTGCCGCCGCCCCGCCGCCCTCCTCTGCCTCTTCCTCGGGCGGCACGCACTCGCGGCACGCGCAAAACACCCGCCTGGACACGGGACAGAACCACCCGCGACGCCGCAGCAGCGACCCGCCACCGCCGCCGCCGCCGCCCGCCCGCCCGCCCCCTGTCGTAGCCGCTGCCGCCGCCGGCTGGGGCGCCACCGCCGCCACGACGGGCACGAGCCGCGGCATCGCCTCGTCCCGCCAGAGGTCGGCGGGCACGGCCGCGGACGCCGGGCTGCTCGCGCCCCCGGGCGCCTCGGCCTCCCCTCGGCCCGCGGGAAAGGCGTCGTGCAGCATGAGGAGCGCCACTCGGCCGCCGCCGCCGCCGCCGCCGCCGCCGCCGCCGCCGCCGCCGCCGCCCGAGCGCGAGCGCGAGCGCGCCCGCGCCGAGGCGTCCGCCAGCAGCGCGGCCGCGCGCGGCGCCGTGCGGCGGAGGGCGAGGCGCAGGGCCGCCGCCGCCTCGCCCGGGCGCGGGTGCAGAAGCACGCGCGCGCCGTTGTACAGGGCGCGCGACTCGTCGTCCGTGGGCTGGGAGGGCAGCAAGGGCGGCTGCTGCCGGGAAGGGGCGGGCGTCCGCAGCCACGCGCGCGCCGAGACCCAGGCGGCCGTCGTCGTCGCCGTTGTCGTCGCCCCGGCGGGAGCAGAGGCCGAGCTCGAGGGCGGCGCGGCGGCGGCGATCGCGGCCCCCGTGGGAATCTCCGCGGCGACCGCCGCCCAGCGGTGCGGCGAGCCCCCCGCGTGGTAGGGAGCGCTTCCTCCGTCGGCCCCGCCGGACTCGGGATGCAGCTCGAGGGCGGCCAGAGGGGGCGCGCCGCCGCCGTCCTCGAACGCGAGCGCGACCGTCGGCGGTGAGGCGCCGCCGTCGCTGCCAACGCCGACGACCGTCGCGCGCCGCCATCGCGGCTGCTCCTGCTGCTGGTGCTGCTGCTGCTGCTCTTGTGCCGGTTGCTGCTGCTGCTGCTGCTCGCGCTCCTGCTGCTGCCCCTCGAGCTCCTGGTCCGCAAACGCCGCCAGCACCATGACGCGCCGCCCGACGAGGCCGGCCCCGACTCGGGCGGCGGGCGGGCGCGCGAGCATCGGCCGCGGCGACGCGGGCGGCGCCAGAGGGGACAGCTCTATTGGTGGTGTTGCCGTTGCTGCTCCTGCGCCTCCTGCTCCGAACGACGCCGGTCGCGCGCCCGCGGACGCGGGGCCGGGACCCCACTCGAGCATCGCCGCCGCGTCCTCCGACTGCTCCTCCATGTCGCGAGGGGGGGAGGCGTTCGCAAGAGAGGGAGAGCTGTTTTTAAGAAGGGGGGAAAGGGAGGAGGCGGGCGGGAGGGGCGGCCGGCGGCCGGCGGTCGGCGCAAGGGCTCCTGTCTTGTTTTGCTGTGTTGTGGGAGCGTGGCAAGGTGCTGCGCGCGCGCCGGACGGATCGGTAGGCAAGGGGGGGCAGACTTGCGATTCTGAAAAGTTGCGCGAGCGTTTCTGGAGTAGTTTGGCGAGACGGGACGCGAGTGTCAAGAAGAGGGGGGAGGGAGGGGAGGCACAAGGGGAGGACGGCAGCAGCGACAGCGACGAGGACGGCGACGAGGACGAGGCCGCCGGCCGCCGCCGCGCCGGCCGCAACAAAAAGGCCCACGGCCCCGCCGCCGTCGCCGCGACCGACAATCGCGACGAC
>Ga0105053_10004266_pt1 | contig 21235 bp, 3 predicted proteins | sample BON01_FD_78093 | JGI IMG/M metagenome (GOLD analysis project Ga0105053, IMG submission 78093) | Freshwater microbial communities from Lake Bonney liftoff mats and glacier meltwater in Antarctica - BON-01 | ecosystem: Environmental > Aquatic > Freshwater > Ice > Glacier meltwater | place: Lake...
TCATATGTATCATGACTTTTATTCATCTAGCTTACTTGCTAATCACATACAAAAACCACCCCGAATTTTCAGAGTCTCGCTTCTGGCCGTGGTTTCGTCAGCTTGAATTTTGGCGAGCATTTCAAATGTATTTTGACCAGCATCTCATATTTGATGGCGAAGATATAAACACGTTCGATTCTGAAGAAGGTCATCTGTCATGGGGGAAGAACTCCAGTAATTTGAATTTCAAGCCTGAACGTGATGGACATCCGATTTCAAAAGTAATTGGTTTTCATCCACATGGAATATTTCCAGCGTCAATGATACATTATCATTGTACACCTTTATGGTACCAACTTACCGGTGACCTCATGCCTCGCTGTCACGTAGATTCATTTGTACATGTTGTGCCTTTTCTTCGAGATATGGCGCAATGGAGCGGAAGCAAAGAAGTTTCGAGAGAAGCAGTCAGTAAATCTCTTAGTGACGGCCACACCATTGTAATTGCTCCCGGTGGGCAGGCTGAGATCCTTCTTCATACCAAAGAAAATTCAAAACGAAAGGTTGTGCAATTGAATGCACGACATTCCGGATTTGTGAGAATTGCAATGGAACATCAAGCTGAATTAGTTCCCAGCTTCTCATTTGGAGAGCTTCAAGTGACGCGTAACATTGATTTGTTACCATGGTTACAGCGGTTTACTCGCAAGTATATCGGATGTCCTCTTCCGTTTTTGCCCGTTGGTCTTTTTGGCTTCTTGCCGATTCCGAATCCTACTCAAAGCACATGGTGTCTAGGCAAACCAATTGTCTTTCAATGCGAAACGGCTGGCGAGCCAACCAAGGAAGAAGTTTTAAAAGGTCAGCATCAATATTTCGAGGCATTGATCACTCTTTTTGATAAATACAAAGCAACCGCTGGATATCCGGATTGGAAGATGGAATTGTTAACTAAATAGATTTCAATTTTCACTATTTTATTATCTAATAAATCAATTACATTATTGAAATTACACTCTGGCCATGTTTGGCTCATCCCCGGAGTCATGAATGGGATTAAACAATCCGTTGTTGGAGTACATGATAACTGATTGGACAGTCGAGTACGCGAACAGTACCCATGCAAAAAACATAAAAGCCGCAGCAGAAGACGCAAGGCCGGAATTAGCGCTTATTGAAAAAGTTGCTCCGCTTGAAAATGCTGAAATTGTGAGGAACACGAATATCAGATCGCCAATCAAGGAGGCCTTGGTGAAAGCTGCAGATAACTCTGGTTTCTTGTTGATAACCAAAAAGCACAAAGCAAAGATACCTCCGACGTACAACCAGGAAATGATACCAACAGACAGAAGCCACCTTGGACCAGAGCAAGCCCCTTGAACGCATTCATTGAAACCAAAAGTTTTAGCACTGCCGATCTTCGCGAGGTAGGAGGCTTCGCACGACCAAGATATCAAAAGAGTGACGAACAAACATATACGAATAATCAGATTGAAGTTGGCCACCTCGTGGATGTCAGACTGATCAACCGGCTTATTGTTAAGGCCGAACTTTCTGTACTCGATCTTGGGACCAGAAGCAGCATCCCCTTGAGGAAGACGAGGTTTCGGATCGATCTCTACTTTCTCATTTTGATCCGTCTCGATATCACAGTTCTCATCCACCTTTGCGACTGGTAAATCATGCGTGCTCATTTGTAACGTAATTGACGTTTTGAAGCAATTCTAAAGTAGTTTTGCGTGGAAAGTTAAGTGCGATCGCTGCCATGATTCATGCTGAATATAAAAAACCAGAATAAGTGTATTTATTAGATAAATCCATTAGAAAATACTGGTTCTTGTGCTTGGCAAAAATTTCGGTGACGCTGGCTCTTTTCCAAAACACGCCGGTTTTTTTATGACTAAAGTTCGGGGTAGTTTGTCCCAGCTTTACACCATCTTGGTGGGGTCTGTTTCAAGTTTTCTGTATCAATGTTCATTATCTTCACAAATTGCTCCCGCGTTCTGGCAGTACCAATTTGGTAGCGTTCTTGCAACGTGAATACGGATTCATCAGATTCGGATTCTTCCTTCCACTTGACCAATGCCTGTACACGAGGAATGATTAAATCTGTCAAGCCATTATGCATGTTTCCGTTTCCAAATACCATACCCACACTCTCCCAGAACTTCGGACTTTCTTTTCTAACATATTCATGTCTAAGGAAATCGTAAGATGGGGCGTATATGTCGAACCCGCTTGTCCAAAAGCGAATACTAAGAGATATTTCTTCCCCCATAAACAAATACGGCATAAACGGATCAAATGGAACTGCATCTACAATTTTCCCGTGCGCCGAGAAAAATCCAGCAGCAACGAATGCTGAATGGTGAGGCACATCACTTCGAACATTCTTATCAAACCTTCTTGAATTTTGTCCCAACCGTACAGTATAGTGCTTACCCCCAGCATCTTCAAAGGTTAGCCCGCATAAGGCGGATGGGGTCAGGCTAGTACTCTTGGATGCAGGCCATGCCTTATCGTTATCTGCCAAACCATCTGGGGGATAGTTTGATATCACCGAATACGGATAGCTCGGTGTCGCTCGCATTTGTTCCACAACCGACACATCCCAATCTTGACGAAATTCAGTGTGAGCATCGATTTGTAAATAGATGTTCTCTCCGCGCCATAGTTTGCTGTTGAGATACCTTGAAAAAAATGGTCCGTAAGCCTCTCGTTCGGAAAGTCGAAGCACTCGAATATTAGTTTCGCATAATTGCGGATTTTCTTCACAAAACTCTTCGAGGCAATCCAGATCCGGACCATCTTGCTTAATCCATCTTCTTGTATTTCCCCAACCTGTACCCGTCATACAGTTTTGAACATTGCAATTCTGCTGCACCAATCCAACAAAAACAAGTCCTGGGTTTTGAGCACGCATGAACAAGTGCTTAAGAGTGTCTCTGCAAGTATTATCCCGATAACTCGATATAGATACGTATATAGAACCATCCTCTCTTGCTGGAGCATAGCTAGTATCTAGATTTAACTCGGGATCATCTAGACTCTCTTCAATCGAATCTCGAAACGCATCCCATACATCTGAAGGCGTTGAGCGTCGGGAACAGGAAGTTCGAACGTATGATTGTTCATCTACCAATGACCCACGAATCTTGAAACCAGATCTCATTTCAAACATGCCACCACTATGCACGACGCCCCCGCAATCAGATTCCCGTTCGCATGCAACCTTTGCTTCCTCCAACGATGTAAACTGTCTACATCCTCGCATTGGACAACCAGGAACAAAACCAGTAGTTGGTCCTGTCCAAACAATAGGATTGCAATCGGGTACGGGCTCGCCAATGGATTTAAGATACTGGGTTTGAAAGGGAGACAATGCATCCCTCAAACGCTTCAGAAGCTCCTCCAGATCAGGAGCCGCCTTATCAGAAAGAGCATCCATATTAATTGGTTCAGTGGGCGATCGACGCGGAGGCATCATAACTTCATCCTGAATACCAGGCCTTAAAAGTGGTCGTACCTCCCTGGACGACTTTGAGTTGAACATCTTGAAAGCTAGGTAGAAGACCACAAATATAACTACGACCCCAGAGATGGCAATGCAAGTGAGTAATGGCATTTTACGGTTTCTACGAGATCTCGCCACCTCAGCCTGTTTCTTCCTCCATCGCTCGAGATTGCTGCTTGCCATAACACAGCACTAAAAAATTGATTGTTGTTGGGTTAAAAAAGGAAAGATTTTTTATTTCTATTCACAACGTACTTGCTTGATGGATAGTTCTATCTTGGGCGTTGTGGAAGCATTTGTGCAATCACCACTGCCACCATGCATAGATGACACTTGGCTGCATCCTTTGGAAAAGGCCATGAAGGCTCAAGAAAAAAAAACTCGTAAACAGCCTGAAGTTAAATCTGAATCGGTTCTTCCGTCACTCGTTTCTTTGTCAGAGATCTTTTTGGCATTTGATGACGGGGCGAGATTGCCGAGTACATGTGTTAATGATTCGTCTGATTTAAAACTTTCTGCATCGCCTCCCATTAGTAAAAGCAACCTGTCAAGGTTGTTTTTCACCAATGCCTTGCAAGGTGCTTTGAAACGAATGAATCATTCAAAAATTGCAGACATCTGTAGTGCGGGAACGAACCTGGAGTCATTGCTGCAAATGGCTTACCCGAAAGAAAATTCCGAGTTTATTCAACGTGTTCTTCGAAATATCGGTGATAACGAAGAAGACTATATCACCGAGTTGGAAAAACGACTAGGGATGCAGTCTTTGAAGGAGAAGGTTAACCAGGGTCCACCACAGGCATTTCTCGCCATGGCAATCGTTGATTTGCAAATCAATTCCTTGGAATATTCCATTTCTAGTGCTTCTCCGACGGCAGCCATGGCCATGTTGAAGAATACCTGTAGTGGAATGAACCAGTTATTTCATCACATGCCACTAGGTAGTCTTTGTTCTCTAGCTGAATGGGAGCATACAACTATTGAAAAGATCACAAGTAAACTAGTCAAACTTGGAGAACAAATTGGGGGTGGAAATGATCAGATTAGTTTGTTACTCCTTGGTCTTGCGGTGCAACGGGGATCGCTCAAATCAGCTGTGGCTGCTATAGAACGACTCATGAAGTGTCCTGAGCCACTTGAAGAGATGGATCCAATCTTAATTGGTGTTTTTGAAAGGCTGCTGAAATGCGGTTACTCCAGCACTCTCGATTTGAATTTTGAAGAACACAGTGCGTCGGTTCACGTACTAGTGGAACAAGAACCGAAAGGGAAACGAGATGTAGATATTGTTCACTCCCCTTTGAACAACGATGAATTAAACACTCGGCAAGGACTTCATGAAACAGCGGATAGCATTGCAGTAAGCGCTGATGGGAAGTACTTATACATTTGTGGTAGATCTGTCAATGGGTTGATGAAAATTGGTTCCGGTATGAATTCGTGGGGAACATCACCGACATTGCCTGGACGAGTGTACGCTCGAAACCAATTTTCGATGAACTCCTGCTACAAGAAACGGTGCAATATATCAGCCGTTGTTGTCGTGAAGGACCGTGTGTTGGTGCTTCGTAGGAAGGCAGGCAGCATGTATTTGACAATGGATTCGTACGATGAGTCCACCCTACTACGCAAAAATCTTATGAATAAATCTACTCGCCATAGACTTCATATGGATACTGCTTTTGCTGAGCAATTTGTGCCACTAAAAAGCAACACCTCGGTAGATATTCATCTAGGTTCTAAGTCTGGCCACGTGGACATTGAAACTGCAGAAGATGCTGTCGTGGCTTGGTGTGGAAATGGATCTTCCTGGTTGAGTGGAAGTGGCTGCTGGTACTTTGAAACCACCATTGTCACTGGTAGTGATATCTCAATCGGATGGGCAACACCTGCCTTCTTCAATGCTGAACGCAATCAATCGTTCGACTCTGCTTGGATGTTCAAAGTTTACGAGTCTTGTATTATTGATGAATTCGGCAATCATAAGTCCTTCGGTGCCAAAATAGAAGCAGGAGATGTGATTGGGTGTGCAATCAGCATCGACTCCGAAACATCAAAAGTTGAAATATCTTTTTCATGCAATGGTAATTGGCAAGAGCCAATGGGGCGGGCATTTGAAATTGATAGCCCAATTCTTTTTGTGCGACCTGTTTTTCTGCTGCAGGGCGGACCAGCCAGTATTCGCGTTCTATGCGGGGGAGTAAAAGAATTTTCAGAAGAAAATGTTTTGGATGATCTACCTTTTGAATATCAAGCTCCCAACCAGTCCTTCAATCCAGTAGCATGGAACAGTGGTAGCGGCGATAAGGATGATTCTGATGAGGATGATTCTGACAGCCAAGTATCTGAAGAAGAGTTTCAATTCGATGAGGCTGTATTGGGGCCATTGCCACCTATATGTAGCGATGGCAGATTCATATATTTGATTCAAGTCGAGGAATCACTTCTCCCAATTGAAACTGAGGAGCGGGAAGTTGTCGTTGACATTCTCGACCCCATCGATCGTTTAAACCTAGTGAAACGCAAACGCTTTCCTCTGATTGCTGGGTTTCCCGATCCCAATGAATTCTTACAATGGAAAGTTCTTTGCAATGGTGACAACATTTTGGTAACCTACGACTTGTCCACCGAAAAAGATGGCGTGCAAGATATAGAGCGAGTGTCTGCTGTTTTGCACCTTGGTAGCGTCGGGAACATATGGAGAGAACGACCCGTCCCGGATTCAATACGAGTACTTGAGAAGCAAGTCAGTATTCCATCGAGTATTGATGCGGCGGTATTTGATAGATACCATAACTCTGCGTGGAGTTGGAATGAACAGAACAACACCCTTGAGCGAACGGAAAACAGCGGATTTGTTTCAATGGCACCCGATGAGATATTCGGTAAACACACGAGTGCATCGCTTCTTGGTGATCGAGTAGATCTCTGCTCCTCCGTCCTCCAGGTCATTGCTAGACTAAGTTCTCCTCTCCAACCTGTATGTGCTGCAGGTGGTATATTCTCCAGTAAGCTCAGGGGAAAGTTTGCCCCAATAAAATCGCATGTTCTTGCCATCACCGGTAAAGATGCAAAACCAGATGCATCATTGGATCTATTCCTTAATGTGAGCCCTGACGTGTTTAAAGGATTGTGGTCTTTGTTAACATTGTATAAGCCGTTGAAAAAGAACAATGCGCTTCGAAACAACGCTATTACTGCGTGCATGGACCTGCTAGCAGTAAATTTGAATCTATTGGATGTGCTACATAGAGCAAATCCTGTCAAAGTGAAACATTCGGTGTACTTTCTCCAGGCTGATGAAGTGTTTGATATGTGCTGCCAGTTTATATGGGATAAAGAAGAACCCGAGCAGTTGCAAACGAAAGTTGCGACCGCTCTTTTGAAATGCATTGACAGCCTTCTTCCGTCTGTTCAAAAGAAGGTCGCTTTCCTATCTAAAGATCGAATCCATTCGATGCCACCAAATGGCATGAGATTGCTTAGCGGTATCTTACAGAGCCTCGCGGTGGATGCTGTATCGACTTCCTTTGGAGATTTCATTGTGCAGCTAAAACCTGTACTGGCTGACCTATTACATCTAGCTACTCGGTCGACGTTTAAAGAACTAGATCACATTCACTCGTTAGAATTTGGTAAAGACCCTGTTCCTTGTGGAATGGTACGAGATTCCGTGTGTTCGTTGTTTGGGGCGTGCTTGCTTACCGGATTTCAAAGTGTGGATAATGCTGATTTGGGACTTTTGATAAATCAGATATTTGAGCAGGCGTCTTCGATTCTGGAATCAGGATGCAATGTGGCGCTTCTTGCATCTGCCATGCCAATAACACAACCTCGTATTAAAGCTCTCTCGGATGTGTTGTTGTCCAGTATTGTTGGGAGATTAGTGCCCACAGTGTTCAGCTGGCTGGAGTTTCATTTTAGATCCAATGATCGGACCGCAGTGACATCGTTTACCATGTCACTTGAAGGATCATTAGGATATTTAGCGATGCTCATCTCGCAGTTGCTCAAATTGTCATCCGCTCTGGGTACCAATGGAGAGTCTCTAATGGAAAAATCGGTGCATCCTTCCAAAAGTCACAGGAAACGTCGAAGTACTCTTGTGGCAGCTGCTAATACAGCAGTGGCTCAAACCACCTTTGGGGGATTAAGGAAACCCACTAACGTGAAATGGGCATCCGCGAAAAACCACGTCCAGGTATACGAATCGAATCATCAATACGACAACGACACGCAAGAAGAATGGTTGGTCAGTTTTCCAGGGGCTGATTTCTTAGTTGTTGAATTTGATGCAAGAACATCGACTGAACACGAACGCGATTACCTGCAATTTCTTGCAGACAATGACGAAAGAATATCCTATGGGGAACCCACATACAGTGGCAGCACCAACTGGCCCGGAACTGGAACGACCCCCGCTTTGCGTATTCCAGCAGATCGTTTTGTATGTAAATTTGTTACGGATCGCAGTGATGTTGATTGGGGATACAAATTTACAGTTCGAGCCCATTTATTAGAATCCAGTTCGGTTACCTGTATACCATGGTTTCTCCATGTTAGTTCCTTGTGTCAAGATTTAGTAGCATCTATGGTACATGCAATGTTAGGTTCACAATTGCATGATGCCGAAGTAAAACAACTTCGATGGATCCAAAACCCCATTATGAGTGGTGGTTTAAAAACGAATGTTGGAATGACTATCTTCACAGAGCAAAGCACTCCGTTGCTGTCAGGTAGAAGACTTCGGAATCGCAGCAGAGCCCATTCTTTGACAGACGACGATCGCCGAACTGCTGAAACGATGCTTGTAGACTTGCTATCAGACCAGGTCCCACCTCCAAACTTGGGAGGAGCCTTGTTCAAATTACTGCGTGAAAAGCGAGTACCAATGGATCAAGGGCTGTTTACTCACAGAGCAGCTGCATGCATGCTGGCTTCGTTGATTCATGTCAAGGGGATTGAGAAAGAAGCTCTTAATGCAGCCAAAGCATCGATTTCTGGGATAATAGAGCCAGTACCTGCCCGTCTATTACGGTTGTGGTCTGCTTGTCAAGGTATTCGTTCGTGGATTAATGATCTTGTCATTAACAACCAAGTGCACCATCATATTGAATCTAGTCTTCCGTTGTCATCGTCGCTTCGTTGCAGGCTGTTGGAAATGCTTTCTCTTCCAGCTGAGGATCCTGATGAAACAGCATATGCCGCAATGTGCGACCTGGTGGCGGTGCGTGCGCAGTTCTTGATCACTGAACTAGCACAGCCTACTTTGAAGATGCTCGCTTTGAGATCGAATCGCCAGGATGCAGCTCGTGCCAGATGGCACCGTTTGCGCAAACATTTCTGCCCAAAGACCCAGAATATGATCCAGGTACAAAAGGGATGGAATTTTCTTTTGCGCGGTATTGGAGCTCTATCTGGTCTTCGTAGGGTGGTAGATCGACGGGCAGCGCAAAAGATGGCCTTACCACTATCTCGCACAACTCGAAGTTTAACTCGACAGAGATCTGTTGACTCGGATGGGGAACTGCGAGATAGAGCTGTTAGTTGGACCCAAGAAGAAGACAAACCAAGGTTGCAGCCGCTTTTTAGACCATCTCGATCATCCAGTTATTGTCTCGAAAGCCCCATGGCATCACCGAATCTTCACTCAACGAAGTCGTCTTCTACATGTGGGTCCACGACTTCGTTGGGATCAAAATCATCCCATTTCAACTTTCAAGGCCCTTTCAGGAGGAGAGAAAGAGTAAGCGGAGGGCTTCGAAGAAGTTATTCGGTTTCAGAAGCTCCTGATGTAGATATTACGACACAAGAGCAGGAGCAATCATTGGCAGAATCAGTGGCCACCTTTTTACAAGCGGCATCGCCTGTGGACACAGAAACATTGAGGGTAGGTTTGATGCGCAGGAATGAGCGAGCGACTGTGAAGAGTGCTGGTTGGTCGTTTGTGAATGCGCTGTTAGGGTTTGCAAGGTCTCACCATCGATACTTGGAGGGTAAACAGATGTTGGAAACGTTATTGTTATGTATTGCTCGTGCCTTGAGAGGCTTTAGTATAGGACATTCTCTGACTATCGAAACAGGAACAATAGTGGCAGAGTGGCTTCTTAATCCTAGTGAAGAACATTTGATCCAGTTTGGTAATTTAGGAGCCGCAGTTTTAGGCAACGCCATTGATGCCAACACCATTTCAGAAACACATTTCTTGACTGATCTTGCAGGGTGTTCTGCGTCTATGCGAGATATGGTATCCAATGAATTCTATAAATTCCTGCATTCCGTTTCGAGCTTCTTGAAACTTGCCGTGCGCCAGCATGAAATTGTAGTCGCGCACAATACAGACGACGCGAATGTAGCATTGTTGTCGACAGAATTGGACAGTCAAATCAAGCATTTGCTTAGCTCGATGTCTCTGGATTACGTTGAAAGCGATTTCGAAATTCTTGAAGCTAGTGACATCGTTAGTGCCCTTCGTTCGGCTTTGGTAAATGGTGGGAGTTGGACGATTGTGGAAGATTTAGCCTGGAAGACCTTTGTTTTGTTAGTGAGAAGATGTGTTTGTGAAAGTGGGCACACTGGTAGTCGGTTTACGTCTGGTAACAGTGTACAGCAATCGCTACTGGATGTGCTTGTTGAAGTATTGGAGAAGTCCCTTTCGAAATCCTCTAGTACGAATACAGGTACCATTATTCATTTCAAGCATAGCATGGTTGGAATGGTAGGGGCGCCTCATCGATTTGAAGGCAGCATGAGATTCGGTTTCTCATTAACCGCTGAAGAACATTTCAGCTCGGGAAGGTTGTTTTCATTCGGCAATCCACAGGTCGGAACCACTAGTTTGTCATCACATGTAGCGGTCGAAAAACCAACTGTCTTTTCTTGGATAGAAGTGTCAGTTGATTCCGATAGGAGATTAACGGTGAGCAGTGGAGACATGGATGGGGTCACTGCGCAAGCTGTCTCTCAGTTTACTATTTCAGAAACAACCGCCTACGAAATATGCCTCCGTCCTTCTGGCACGGTCAATATCATCACCAAGATCAGCAGTGGTATAGCGGAAGAAGTGTTCAAGCATGTCTTCTATGAAACTGGACTTGCTCCCCCTTGTGTCGTAGGAGACTTGGTTAGAATACTTGAGCCAACTGGGTACGGTCTTTGCGGCACTGTAATTGGAAAGAAAACTCCAGATGTTTGCTTGGTGGTGCATTTTCCCGACGAGGGAACTATTGTAATGGTGATGAACGAATCTAAAGTCAGATCAGTCCCAGCTGGCAGCCGGCATTTCACTAATTCGCTTAACCCTCGTTTGAAGAAACTTTTTGTGAAAAGCCAAGATTCACCAATGGAAGATCAAATTACAAGCGCATTGGAGAGGCTGGATTTGAGTAAGGTAGATATATCAAGGGCGTTACAATTGTTCAGGAGCAACTGTGTTAATGATATTGACGACGACATTCATCATGGGATGGTGCTCTTGGAAGCCCCCTTGTACATGGGTCCATGCCCCAATTGGGGAATGGGACTCCATCGATCAACTGCTTCCCATATTTCCCTTGAAGGGTTCACAATATCTCCTCTGTCAAGTCTACCTGAAACTATTTATGAGGTGAATGTTGATGGATCGCAATGTGTACTAGTCGGCGAGGAGCAGCTAGAAAGTGGTGCTAGTGTTCATGTATTCCATGCCGCTTTCAATGTTGACAACAACGAAATTAGTGAAAGGGAACCCAGCAGAGAAACAGAGCATGCACTTGAAATTCTGAAAGCAGTTTCAGAAGTGAGTTGTTGTGCAGTAGGCCGTAGTAGGCTGACTGCGCCGCATCCGATGTCTTTGCTGCTGAAGACTGTCCTATCCGAAGAGATCTCCATGCAAGTTCGTGTTGCATCTATCCGTATTCTTGAGGTTCTTTTATTAGACGTGACCCCCTTGAATGCAGGGGAGTGTGCATCAGCCCTGATGAAAGAGAAACATTTCACTCTAGACGAGAAGCAGAATACTTTTGTGGATCTTGTGTGTCGTACGATTGGCGAAGCATTCTCTCTTTCTTCCCGTTGTACGTCGTTTCGACAAGTGGGCGATAATGCAGTGGCCATAGCCATGCATTTAGTTGAGATGCTGCATACTTTGTGTGCCAAAGATGCTTGGGTAACATGTATTTCGAAATGGGTGCATGTGAGTTTGTCGAAAGTCAACTCTCCTAGCGACCCTAATGCACTATCGGATCTCGTTGCTGCTCTGTCTGCGCTTGGAGGTGTCTATGAGCATCCTCGTATTGGTTGCAGGGCGTTTACGGTTTCCGATGGTTTCGTTTCCAAGGATGAAGTAGTTATCCTGGGTAGAGCCCCTCAGGAACCTGGTTTTTCAAAATGGCTTGAACCCGAAGTCGAAAGTGAAATTACAGACATTTCTAGCAAGATGAAAGTGGCTGCATCCAGTGGACAAACGGGTGATACCGGGAACCCTTCTATGGTGATTGATGGAAATGCTGAAACGTACTGGGAATCTAACGGATACATTCCACATTGGATCCAACTGACAAGTCCCAATACGTTTAGTTTCCACTCGATTAGCATCCATACGAATGGCGATTTTGAAAGCTACTCTCCTGAGAAAATTGAATTGAGACTAGGACCTACACCGGAGAATTTACGGTCCATTCGGACCATGGGTTTACCGCTGGAGAGCCGATGGATCGTGTTGGTTAACGATCAAGACATTCACAGCACAGATAGGGTATTTCGAATGGAGATCACCTCAAACTACTCTGGTGGTTGTGACTCTAGAGTGCGCCAGTTCAAGATATTCGGTAAGCGTCCCATGGATGATCGATGGGATCTGCCAACCATATCAGTGGAGAAGTACATGGTGCGCCAAGTATACGGAGGAACCAGCGAAGAAGAGAGCCATCAGAGAATGTCTGACAGTATTTCTGTTTTGAGCGGGTCCGAGCTGCTTCCAATACCACGTAGTACACCCAATGTTTTGTTGGAAAGTTTGTCGGTGGAAGCGGCACAGTGTTTGTATCAGGCGTTACAACTGGATACATCGTCGCTGCTGTGTATGGATGTCAGAGCCAGGGCATCCAAGGTAGTATCCATTATTATGGAGCGCCAAAGGCTGGTCAATACCTTGGGCGATGTGATGCTCCCATTCTTACTGGAGAAAGCCATGCGATCAAACGAACATGCGTTGTATCCTAATGACGCTGTTGGATGGAATATATCCCAGGCGAATGCCGCCAAGTTGCGGATATCTGTTCATTTCTCTCATCCGGAATCGTCCAATGAACCTTCAGAAAAGTTGATTAAGACTAGGGAACGAACTTATTCACTCCCCAGCTCGTACCAGAAAACTGGGAAATTTTTAACATTCGAGCCAGCAGGAAAAGTTGACAGAATGGTTTCTGCATCAAATGGTCCAATGTTGAGAGGTAGATTTCGGTGGGTGATCAAACTGCATGAAGATACCCTAGATGATGAAACCTCGCTCATAGGCATCACCTCCAACATCCGCTCGGATTCTAAACTTTCCTTGTTAAAACCATGTAGTGACATGTGGCTGATTCAACCATTCAGCGGCAAACGTATTCATAAAGGCGTCAGCTCGGAATGGGAAGGCGAGTCTATTTCAAAAATCCATCCTGGCGACCTGGCGATATTCACCCTTGACATGGACAAAGGAGTTTTGAGTGTCAGTGTCAACTATAAACCGTTTGTTCGCGTGTTTGAAGGTATCTCCAAGGAGGCGGTGTGGGGTGTCTATCCTTGCGTAGGATCCTATGGGAATCCTTCGAGGGTGTGTGCTGAGTTGGTTTTGTTGGAGTGTGAGCAGGACTACTTGAAAGAAACTGTTCCCTTCAAAGAATTCATGCTCAAAGGAAGCTTGTCTATGCTGGAAGCCAGAGTTGCCAAGCTAAGTACGGTTTTATATGAAGGAACTGCGTTTATCAAGGACACCGATGGGGTGGCACTGTTCACGAAAACTGAACCAGATGTGGAGCCAGTTGAATCAAAGGTGATCGAGATAGGCTGCGAGAGCTTACTGTCAGAAGAGGAGGGATCATTCGGTATTGACTACGAGGAAGATGATGGTTTCTTTGTCGAACCACTTGTAACAAACAAGAAGTCTTCAGTTCTTTCGAGCCAGCAGATGATTCAGAAAATCAATACTTTGTATGAAGTTGTGGATGTTTCAAGTGAGCAGACAGTCGCTGTTACCAAACCTGTGGATGCGGAACACGACACGCAATCCCTCTCAATGGCAATCATTTCAGATCCTAGTCTTGCCATGAGCGCCAACTGGGTCCAGCGAATTTGTGGGGAGACCTTTGAAACCATTTTTCATCGCTACGTGAAAGAAAGTTTGCGTAGTATCGTCGCAGAGTGGTCAGTGTCTACCGGTAGGGTACTTCCCAGTTTCCTTCTATCCAGCTCCCGGAACTGCGAAATGACTTTGCATCTAATATTCTCTGCAGGTAAACAGTCCATTGAGAAAGCTAGGAACGCAATTATGCTATTACAGGACACGGATGCCATTAGCAGGTTTCGTGTCATGAGTTGCAATACTTTTTCAACTGTTGGTAGTCTCCTGAATTCTGTTGTTAGTCAGAAAAAGGCAGAGTTAGAAGCTGGTGAATATCGTTCGCATGCGCCATCGTTGGAGCCGGAGTCGAATCCTGAAGCATTACGATCTTCCTCGTGTCCTCCAGTGTCCCCTTCAGCTGCTGCTATTGTAATAGGCGATGTTGTGAACGCTATGGATGCAGGTCAGTGGAAATTGGCTACGGTGAAGCATGTTAACACCGACGGAACATACTGTGTTGAATTTCATCATCACCCGAGATTCACTAAAGATCGAATTCCTTTGTCAGACGTAGAGCCTCTTCGCGCGGAAAGGGAGGATGATGTTGTGTTCGTGGTAGGAGAACGAGTGGTGGCAAGGTTCAATGGTGATGTTAAATGGTTCCCGGGTAGGGTTTCCAGGGTGCGTCGGGGTCCTCTTGGGAACATATCGTGTGACATCCGTTACGAGGACGGAGATTTCGAGCAATTCGTCCCAAGCTCTTTAATCAAACGTAGTGCTATTACAGCGAATTCGCCATCGGAAGACAATCAAAGACCTCGTGGTTTATCCCGACAAGCTTCGTCAGAATACCCCCTCCCTGTAGCTCCATTTACGGACCAAGCCACCGCTGGCAACTGTGTTCTTATTGCTGATCGATACAGGGGCGATATTCCTGCAAGCGGTAAAGCCGATTCTGCACAAGTGAGTATTATCAATGCCCCTGTTGCTAGTGATGGATTGATCAAGAGCGTCACGCTTCGACTTGCAGAGCCTCCTGCAGGTGCTGGTACCTGGGATGTTATGGTTTTTCAAAGGGCAGGTGAAACCGGTACTTTCTTTGTGGTAGAAAGCACGCCTTCTCGTCCAACTCACACTACGTTGAAATTTGACCCACATTCTGTGGAACTCCAAACTGTTGAAATTGAAGGGGATCTATACATTCAGCAAGGACAATATCTCGGCGTCATTAACCCTAATGGGCGCTTGAACGTTGCTTATACACCTGGCAAAAAGAAATGTGGTGAGTCCTGGGCGGTGAAACCAGTTGAAGTATTCTATTTGATGCCCAAGGACTTGAAAGAACCTCTGGGTAGCGGTCCGAATAAAACAAGAAAGTGGCATGGAAGAGCAGGGTGGTGCGCGACAATGCTAGTCACTGCTGCTAAATCCACTAAAAGTCATCCAGGACTTCTTCAGCAATCGGCCGAAAATGTTTTGGATAGCTTCACCGCCTCTGGACTCACTTTAGAACAAGTATTGGTCCAATCTTGCTGGTTCTTACGTTTGGCAGTGAAGGAGCAATTGGTAGATGTTATGTCTCTCATGTCGACACCAGGCTTCATCACAGCCATTTCGAAGGTGCTAGAATACGGGGTATTTCATGTTGAAGGCGATGTAGACAATAGCTCCTCACTTTTGTCCGCATGGCTCCCTGTTATCGAACTAACAACAGATTTATCGTTAGCGTTGGTATCTGCTGGAACTCCTGCTGTTAGTCCTTTGAACAGAGAATGTACTCGATCTCTTTTTCGTTTACAAGCTGTACTGGAATCTAAGGTTAACATAATGAACTTGAAGGGCCAGCGCAAAGGCAAGGACATTCCAAAGGTGAATAGCGAGGTGGAACACGCTGAAGTTGTAAGTGATGACGAAGATGGTACTAGCAGTAGGTCGTCACATTTGATGGTCTCGGGACGAACAGTCGTCTCGGATTCTAGAGAACCTGGCATCTCATCGAACAACAATCTTATTAAAATTTCAGAATCCACCCAGGAATCTAGTATTAACGATGGGAATCTCACAGCCAGTGTGCATTTTCAACGATTGTTGCAGTGCTTGGTTGCCATAGATGATTTGACTCGCAAGGACGGGCTTGACGGTGAGATCTTAATTGTTGATTCACCGAGAAGAACCGGACGTCAAGGACCTCAGAGATGTGAGTACGTAGTTCAATTGCAGGTCCAGAATGAAGCCTCTCCTAGTGTGTTGATGTTCGAATATAATGACGGAATGCTGGCGGTGAACCACATCAACTCGTCGCTGGAGTCTAGTTTGAATACGTGGAACGATCTGGGGCTGGAACATAACGTCAGTACCATATTGTCCCAGGTGGTTCTTGGAGACGAGCTTGTCGCCGTGCAATCCACTCGACTGGATGATGTTTCAGTTCATCCAGTGTTGAGAGATCAGCTTGTGCAACTTGGAATCAATGGTCTGCCGCGTAAAACACGCTCTGAACAAACAACTATCGATCTTGGGACCGATCTCTCTAAAGTATTCGTGATTAACGGAGTGACGTTTCCTCCTATGGCTGATCTTGTTCTTCCGCGTCCTCAGTCTTTGCCGTTACAACTTGGTTCTGATGTTCTTGAGTTGATCTTTGTTCGATCTGGTACAGATAGACAAACAAGTGACGTTGCATCTAGTCAAGGAGTGTCTTACAAAGGGGTGAAAGGTTCCATAGAGAAATTCTCGCCGTGTTTCGCAGCCGATGAAACATCACTTATGGATGATTCGGATTGGTTGGATTCCTTAGTCACCTCCACGGAGCTTCTCAAAGCTTTCGCTGGTCATAGTTTACCCCCTTCGCGATTCCTGAAAGAGCAATACGTATTATGGAGTCAACGTAAAATGCAAGCTGTTCTAGAGAGCGAGCACCCTTTTCATCCAAGGCAGGCAATGCAAACTCTCAACATTCCAAACGCCACTGCTCTCAAAATCAAATGGGACTCTCGAAGTTCCGTAAGTAAGCGAGGCAGTGAATCCGGAGCCCAAATTATTGTTTCCACCCCCACTTCCACCCAAAACTCGCTTGCCGGTTTTGGGGGATATCCACCAAACATCAGTCTTGTTCACGGGTCTACGGTGAGCTTGTCGATCTGCAATCCTTCGTCTGAAGAAGAATACGTCTCAACGGTTATTGTAGGACTTCAAAACCGATCTGGTGCTTATATTTGGCTCGGAACGAAGCCGGGATTTCGAACGAAGTTTTTTTGCGGTCGTCCTTGGTCATTAGTAGTTGGTTGGGCTGAACACAATGGGCGTTGTGGGCCTCAAGGCGGCAGTCAGTGTCCTGATTGTGCGGTGTTTGTGCCGCGGAATAGCGCAGGAAATGAATTACACTGTGGGACGTCGGAAACCACCCATGATACTAAATCGCAATTGAGGGATCTACTGTACTGTAAACTATGCTCTTCAGGTGGATTAGTACCATGTGTCCCTTGTAGACGATTCATGACGGTGCTTCAGAGAACTAAATGCATGACAGATGTTCACTTAAAGCGCCGAAGTGATTTTGAATCGAACGTGGAATATGCAAGATATGTTTCCGGGATTATCGTGGTTGGTCTTTATGTTCGGGTGACCGCTGGGCCTTCTCGTCTTTACTCTGGAATTGGAATGGTTTTGAAAATTTCCTACTCGAAACTGAGTTGTTCGCTCAGATTGGGTTCCACCACAGGCGACGTACCTTTGCACTTGGTAGAGCTTTTGCTGCAGCGAGAATTCGATGGAAAAGATTTTCGAATGACCCAAGAACCTGCGGTTTCATCATCGAATACTCCTCAATCGGCGCAATTGTTTCCGGAACTGTCGGACTTTTTTCCAGTCACTGCCTATCACAAGTTTATGAACCAACACTGCGAATTAGGCGCCCGTGTACGATGCAGTCGCACTTACGAAAGCGTGGAAGAAGGTGATATCGGTACTGTTAGTCGTGTTGATGTAGGGGATGACCTTCCTTGTCAAGTGATGTGGGAAAGTCTCGGAGCGTATTACTGGCTGCCGTGGGAGCATCTCAGTCTCAATGAAAAACCAATGAAGGCTAGCTCATCTGCTTCGTTCACTGAACAGCAGTTGGATGATGACTTGAGCGTTTCGTTCAATGTACCTGGATGGGTTGGTGATGCTATCGATGTATTTAGTGCTGGTCGATCCATCTCACGAAAGAAACGCGAGGGGGCTGGGACACAACGAGTAAATGTTTTCGTCGACAATGTGAACTCAAAGTTCGTTGGAGAACTAAGTGTTGAATGTCCAGATCTCAGTAACCACATATATCTTGGTGTTATGTCAGAGCACTTTGCGAATGGAGATGATGCCATTAAAACTCCTTTGAATGTTCAAGGTACATGGTCGTTGCGTTCTGATGGTGCGTTGTTTGTTGATGGAAAGGAAACTCGCGGGGCCCATCCGCCATCTGCATTCAAGTCCGCAGACCTCATTTCAGTATCAATAGATGTCGATAATTCCAGTTTAACTTTCAGACGAGGGGAGGATCAGTTGCTAGAATCTATCACAGGTATCCCTGGAAGAGTGGCAGTAGCGGCAACCCTGACAAGTAGTGATCAAAAGGTGTCATTAGTTCGAGTAGTTCGAGGCAAGCAAGCAGTTATCAAGCCAATTGACCGATGGGGCTATCGTGTCGTAGTGCAGCCTCTATTTGACGCGTCTCAAATTGGCTCGGACGATACCAACGACCTCGACAAAGGTTTTCAGATATTTCTGTCCAAACAGAACTCATGGACTAGAAAACAGGACGAAATTCTGGTGTCCTTTGTGAATGATGTGGTTGAGAAATGCGCACTAGAATTACCTGCACTGTTTATTATGACATGGGAAGATGTGCTCGCAATTTCTGATGCGCATCTCTCATGTTTCGAAAATGAGTTCAAGAGCAACAGCAGTGTGTTGACTGACTTGGTGAAAGAACGGTCTGCTCTGATACGTGACGAAACGCAAGTAGTGGGTTTAATGAGTGATATCTTGGATGACGTCTCTCAGCGTTTTGATCTCATCAGGGCTCTGAATAAGTCTGTGCACGATTCACTGGGTCTTCTTGACTTAAGTTCTTGGCGAACTCCTGGCTCAAGTGCTGCACATCTTTCTGAATGCTGTGCTCTTATATTCCGCAAGTTCAAGGTGCCATTATGGACTGATGCACTAACTTCTACGCAAGCGGAAGATATTCACAAATTCGAAGTAGTACTGGATTTCGGTCGAGCTGCTTCCCGAGCTCATTTTCCAGACATTCATGGGCGTCACACTGTTTTCGCACAGGCGTTCAGGGCGATCCACCCTATTGCCCCAAAGACGCTTAGGGCCCATGGTAAGCTGTACAGGTGTGTCATGAGGGGAATGGCAAGCCACGATGATGGCGGACCATACCGCCAGAGTTTTACTCAATACTGCGCCGAACTTCAAACACTTCCTGGTGTCGGGTTACTTCTTCCATGTTCCAATCGAGCTAACGGTCTCCATATTAACAGAGACCGTTGGTTGCCAAACCCGTCTGCCAATTCACCTGTTCAAATATCCATGTTTGAATTTCTAGGCAAACTTCTTGGAATTGCGATTCGAAACAATGAGTTGTTGGACCTGCGACTTCCAAGTTTGGTTTGGAAGCCGTTGGTGAACCATATGGCAACGGTGGAAGATCTTCGAGCAGTGGATTTGCTGACGGTCACCAATTGTGATCCAAATCGAGAAGCTTTTTATCTGACAGAAGAAGCATTTTTTACGGTTATTTCTCTTGATGGAAAAGAGATGGAACTAGTGCCTGGTGGGTCAGATATCGTCGTCAACACAACTAACTTTGACGAATGGTCACATCGAGTGCTGGAATTTAAGTTGCATGAATTCGACGTTCAAATCGATGCCATGCGAAGAGGGCTCGCTACAATAGTTCCTCAGAAACTGCTGATGGTTTTCAAATGGGATGAACTAGAATTGATGGTGTGTGGGCGACCCAAATTAGATCTTGCTCTTTTGCGTAAGATGACAGTTTATGCCGATTGCAGAGAGACGGATTCTCATGTACAGTTTTTTTGGGCTGTACTGGAAGCCTTTACAGAGGAACAAAGATCAGAGTACATTAAATTTGTTTGGGGTCGTGCGAGATTGCCCAGTGAAGAGAGGCACTGGGAGCATATGCATCGCGTCTGCACTCTTCATGCGCCTAGGTCATCTGGTAGACAGGTCACGCCTATTGACAGCATGCTGCCGTATGCGCACACGTGCTATTTCACTATTGATATACCTCAATACTCCAGCGAAGAGATCACTAGAACCAGACTTCTATACGCCATAGAGAATTGCGCCGAGATTGATGGCGATCAAACCACGACGGGTAGGAGAGCAGCAGCCATGGGTTTCGCGATTGATGACGATGACGACAATGAAGAAGATGACGACGACGAGTACCAGGACGATGATAGTATGATCGGTCAGCCAGTGCCTCCTCTGTCAGGCGATCGCTTTGTGTCCACGGACCCCAGATTGAGCACTATTAGAGAGGCATTGTCTCCTGGAAATGCCATTCCTATGGTCAATGCATATCTGTCGAGGAGAAATGGGGGACGACTGCCTGATATTAGCTCCCTCATTGAAAATGCCCTAGATCTTCAAGCGGATCCATTCGCCGAATTTTTAGACGGGGTAGAAACTTCCAGTGATGTTAGTTCTCAGAATTAATCAATTTTTATTTTACAATAAAGAGCGACTCTAAGCTCGCACATGACACTTGTATATCCTCACTGAGAGCTTGATGTCCTCCGATGTGAGAAGTTGGTTTAACTCGATGGTTTCCATAACAAGACCTTTTCTTTCCGCCAGAGTAAAGAAATGGTACAATGTTGGTGAAACATATTCATCAATATCTCGATTGGATACGTCAAACCTAAAATCAATCGCAAAGTATATTTCTGCATTCACTTTTCCGAGCTTCGCGATGGAATCGATCAAGGAAGCATTGGCTTCATCGTGATACACACATCCGCTAGCAACAACTATATCGAAAGACCCTAGCATTGATTCATCAATACTAGATCCCCAAGAATGATCCCAGAACTCGCACTGGTTAATTACATGGTTCGCTTCTATGTTGTGTACAATTAAGTCCTTCATTACTGACCTGTCCGATATGACTACTTTATCAGCAGTACCTAATTTACCCAAAGCCACTCCAAGAAATCCAGTTCCAGCTCCTAATTCCACCACACGTTTCATCTTCAAGTCGATATTCCTTCGAAGGAACTTGGATAGTACTACTGCATCGTCCCATACAACCGCTCCAGTCAAATCAGTTTCTTTCGTGTGCAAAAACTTTCCCTGGAGCACCTTCACATCCTCCCATTCGAACATCTCTTTTGAATGGTCGGTGAACATTTGAGCATCCA
>Ga0105053_10004280_pt1 | contig 21179 bp, 19 predicted proteins | sample BON01_FD_78093 | JGI IMG/M metagenome (GOLD analysis project Ga0105053, IMG submission 78093) | Freshwater microbial communities from Lake Bonney liftoff mats and glacier meltwater in Antarctica - BON-01 | ecosystem: Environmental > Aquatic > Freshwater > Ice > Glacier meltwater | place: Lake...
AATGCTAATTTCTTAATAAACAAGAGTATCTTGTTGAAAGAAAAGAGCCTGATGGCAATCCGTGAGGTAATCAGAAGCAAGAACATTATGTGGAATCACTGAAAATAAGTTTTTTTGAACATCATAATTCAAACGGTAAATTAAATTAATTTATTTCCCAGCGAACCACAGAAATAACTCTAATTGTCCATGTACCATGGTCATCGAAACTTCATAATTTTAGAATTAAAAGCTTGCACAATTGTTGTACAACTGTAGCAACTATTTTTTTGACACAAAGAGGGATTTAACCTTTTGAGTAATTCCACGATACATTCTACGAACCGAATTGACGATTCCTGCGGCAATGGAAAGCAACACTATCTTTCCTATGAATTTCCCTATAGATTTCGCATTTTCTCTATTGGCCTCTCTGATCTTCCTATTCAGTTCGTCATCTCCAGGTTGCTGGGCACCACGGAAGAATGTGTTATCGGTTGATTGGTCTTCGACAGATACTTCATCGGTTCCGTCAGAAAACCGAGTCCTCGTGGTGGTTCGCATAGTGGGTCGACCTTGAGAATCGAGTATCGTAGAACGTTGTGTGGATACGCTAACAGGTACCTTGCCTCGGAATTTGCTGCTTGAATTACTTTGATGGGCTCTTTTGAAAAGCTCCTCAAATCCACGAACAAATTCAGGGTCGATATTTACATGCTGTTGACCTCTTCTGAACATAGATTCCTCTCGAAACATATGGCGAAAGAGTTCTTCGGGATCCACCTGTTGAAAGCCACCTTGTTGAAAGCCACTTTGTTGAAAGCCACCTTGTTGAAAGCCACCTTGTTGAAAGCCACCAGGATTGAATCCACCGCCTTCTCCTTTAATAATAGAATTGTATGCTTCCGAAATTTCCTTGAATTTCTCCTCCGTTTTCGTTTTTTCCGCTTCAGAACCACCCATGTGACGGTCAGGATGATATTTCAGCGCCATCTTTTTGTACGCCTTCTTAACCTCATCCTCATTGGCATCTCTGCTGACCCCTAGCACATCATATGGGCTTCGATACGAACTGAAACCTCTCCTGAAACTTCCCCTATAAATTCCGAACCCCACCAATCGACCAAACATCGTGTAATACAGGGTCTACCTTCAAGATCGCAGTTGATGGAAGAGCGTAGAGTGGAGTTACGAGCACTTAATACTTGTGTTAAAGAGAGTAGAGCTTCAGTGGAGGGGAATAAATCCAAACTAGACCCCAATGTGAAGAAAACAACAGGTTTAGTAAAAAAGGTCAAGGCCTTGAGTGAGGAAAATGCGGCCCAAATTGGTCAAGAGATTGTGAAGCTCAACCTAAAGCGTTACGTCAGCGAAATAGTAACTGGAATATTAGAAGCTCCTTTGAAAATGAAGGACATTCCTGCCGTTGTTGAAGTGATCAGTCTGATGCATCAGCGCTACGATTCATTCACGGCTCCTTTTTCAAAAGGACTCTTCGTGTCTTTGGAAAACATCGAATCTTCTACGGAGAGCAAAGACATTGCAAGACGTCGTATTCTTATTCGATTAATAGGCGAGTTGGTTTTGGTCGGTATCATAGACTCGCCTGGTATTGCGTTGAAGTCCCTAAGGAAGTTGACTCTGATAGCTAGTAGAGACGATAAGACCAAAGACGATGTAGTCATCGCCTCCCCATTGGCTCTGAGTAATTTGACTGGAATATGTGGATTTATTCGAGCTATAGGATCAGAGTTTACAGGAATAGGGACTGAGCCAGCTTTAGTTGTACCGTCCGAAATCCAAGTCAGGTATCTTGCTATGTTTCGTGCCTACGCACTTTCAGTGTTTGAAAGAGTGAAAAAGGAGCATGAATTGTTGCATTTGAAACAGAAGAGGGCGAGAGAAGAGATGATGAATCGAGGATCTTTGTCAGAGAAAACAACTGATACATTGGAGCAGCGAGAGTCTGAGCTATCGAAGTTGAAAATTGGTGCTGACTCGCTTGCGGAGCTGCTAGGGATGGATTCATTGGTACTTGAAGAGGCAGAGGAGGAGGGAAAAGACATAGGTGGCATTGCATTGTGGGATAATAGACGTGGCAATGTTGAAGAAGAAGAAATGTCAAGCGAAACGTGGGCATATGGTGACGAAGAAACAAAGAACTTTTACTGTGGTATTCCTGATCTAAATGTGCTTCTTCCTCAAGGTCTCTTTCATGCTGCTCCCAAGAAGCAAAATGAATCTGAAAACAAAGTTCGATATATGCCAACCGCCCCCGAAACCGTTTCTCGAGGCACACTAGACAATGCATTGGAGCAACTCTCTGGCAAACCCGGTAAACCTGTTCACACTGTTGCATTTGCTGAAACTGCCCCCATTGAAGAGGTGGAATGTGAAGATGCTGTTCAAGAAGATGAAGAATACTTCGACGAACAAGAGGACGATGAGGAAGTTGGCGTTGGGGCTTCAGTGGAGGTTGATGAGATGATGAATCATTTGAAGAATGTTCTAAGCATGTCTGCTGCGGATAAATTCTCCTTGGATTTCTGCCGTGTGAGTAATAAGAAAGTGATATCTCGATTGATATCAGAACTGGCACGAGCACCATGGAGTCGATGTGAACTGTTACCATATTATTCTCGTATCGCGGTCACATTGTCAAACGTGTTTCCCCAAATAGGCAAAGGGCTAATGGAGTATCTAGAAAGAGAGTTTCGAGGTTTACTTCGGCGAAATGATAATAAGCGTCTAGAAAGTCGATTACGCAATGTCCGATATATCGCTGAGTTAGTCAAATTCAATCAAGGGGATTTCGCCCCGCCTGAGAAAGCATTCTACGTCTTGACCACTTGCTTCAAAGATTTTTCAGGACAAAATATTGATTGTGTTTGTGCACTACTTGAAGGCTGCGGTAGGTACTTGTACCGCTTGGAAGAGACCCACAAAGAAACTGCGAGGTTTTTAGAAGTCTTGATGCGACATAAAATGATGAGGAATCTAAGTCCAGCTTACTGCACTATGGTAGATAATGCATTCTATTTTATCATTCCACCCCAAAATGGCGGGAAACGGAAAGTGAAACGGGTAAAATCGAATGAAGAGTTGTTTGTGCGATATTTGCTTTTTGAATATATGGACTCCGAATTGCCTTGTGACAATTTCTCGGCTAAAGTTCAAGAGAAGGAAGAACCAATCAATGCGGTGAAACGTCGTAAATCTAAAAGCGCAATGGAAAATGATAAACTCATTGTTATTGTAAAAATGCTCAACAAATTAAATTGGAGTCTTGCTGAAACTGCTGATCTGGTGACCAAGTCATTTATTTCAGCGGTGAAAAAACGAAATCACGTTACACCCAAACTATGCGAGTGTCTGATTTCATTCCCTACTATTGCTGTACAAATAGAGGATAACATCTTGGCCTGCATTGAAATGGCGCTTGACTTCAACGACTACCGTGACTATCAAAAGCAACTTAGTTTCGCTCGAATGTTTGCCGATATGTTTTGCTATAAAATGGTAGACGCAAACACTTTGTTTGATACATTGTATTTTATTATTCAGTATGGGCATTCCACCCAGCAATCGGACACGAACGAAAGGCTGGTTTGTCCAAGGGGTCCATCAAATTGTATTGAGAATGATGCTTCAACATTTCATCCACGTGTACCGTTCATTCACGACCCCCCGCATGAATGTTTTAGACTCAGATTAGTGTGTACTATCCTGGATCCAGTCTGCGAGTTCCTTAAAAAAGGTCCATTGCAACCTAGATTAAAAAAATTCCTTGTGTACCTGGAGAGATATATACTTTCCAAGTCGTATGTACCTTTGGCGATGGAATACGTTTTACAAGATACATTTGAGAAAATGAACGTAACAAGGGCCTCCATCTCTTGGGAGGAAGCCAATGAGAAAGTTGCTCAGTTGGAGAGAGAAGCGTCGGTAATGCAAACAATTAGCGAGTCAGATATTGAAGAATATGAAAGTGAAATAGTCTCAGAAGAGGAAGAAGAAGAGTCAGATGATGAAGACATCGAGGAGGAGGAAGAGGACGATGATGACGATGATGAAAGTATTGAAGAGGAAGAGAATTTCTCAGAGGAGGATTCTGACTCGTATCTCAACCAGAGAACCGCTGAAGATGAGGCGTTTGAACAAGAATTCGCGAAACTGATGCAAGACACCATGAGAAGCGCTAAGCCATCTAACGCGAAAACTGTCAATGTCGACAAGATGTCCATCCCTCGACATTTATTCGCCAAAGATGACGCCCCGCCTGTGGATGGGGTCGTTGCTTTCAAGCTACTCAAACGAGTCAAAGGGGGTAAAACAGGAACTGCCACTATCAACGTCCCAGAAGGATCCAAAATTGCCAAGGGAATTCAGAAGGACAAGGAAGAAAAAGAACTGGAAATTCAGCTGCTCAAACGCAGACTAGTGGAATTCGAACATCGTGAAAAGGAACTCCATTGAATATTCAATAAACAATTATTCGAATTTTATTTTTGGTGGAACTGACAATAGAAATCTGGTAGTTTGCAACGAATCAATTTTCCAGTTGATGTCCTGGGAGTTTCGGATAGTTCGTCTTTATTTAATATCCAACATTTCTGCGGTAAACATTCTCTTAAACAATTGAGAGTACATACTTGTAAAATGTCCTCCAGTTCTACCTTTGCACCCGGTTTCACTTCAACGGCAATCACCAATTCATTCAAGTAATTACTTTGAAACAAAAACGCTTGAATCATATTCTCAACTTGCAATACATAATTCTCTATTTCAGCGGGAAAAAAACTGCGTCCTGATGCAAGGTCTTTTAATATTTAGATACCTTGCAATCAGAAATGCTGCGTACACAATATGAACTCACCTATTCTATCATCAATTCTCCCTGAAAGATACAAGAATCCGTCGTTCCCTTTGTACCCCAAGTCGCCTGTTTTGAAGTACCCTTGACCTGTTCTGCACCTGTTATTGAGGTCACTTCTTTCGAAGAACTCTAGAAATAACATTGGAGTGTATACCAGAATTTCCCCGGGCTGATCCTTGGAAGTTATTGCCATGAGCTTTTCATCTACGGGATGAACAAATTGAACCTCCAAATTACCAGCAGGCTCGATTCCAACGGACCCAGGATGTAACAGCTGCTGTTCAGGGGATAACAAAGTGATAAGACCTGCCTCCGTGCTTCCATAAATTTCAAACACTTTAGCAGTGGCAAAGAATAAACGGATGCGGTTCTGAACCACTTCTTTAGTAACTGCTCCACTGACGAGGATCCTTGATAAGGAAGCCGGACATTGAATTCCTGTTTTAATCATGCAAGAAACTTGCATCGGTCCAGCAGTGGTAAACGTGATTTTTTGACTGTGTAACACATGCATTAAGATCTCAGGAACATGCGAATCTACTCGTGACAACATGCAACAACTTGCCCCGAAATAAAGGTGCATGAAAACGAAGAAAAACGATGAGATGGCGTGTAAGGGGTAGATAGCAAGGAATATATCTTCGGAGCAGAAATGCATATCAGGGCAATGAGAAAAGAATCCCGCTACTGACCCTAATTCAGTTCTCACCACCCCTTTTTTTACCCCGGTAGTTGTCCCAGATGTAAATAGAACCACCCAAGGCTCAACAGTGCAACATAATTCATGGACAATTTCCGCCCCGTTACAACATGATTGCATCTCATTCAGATCCAACATGACAGCGTTGCTAAACTTTTCGCTCACACATTTCTGAAGGGATACATCAGCCAACAGGATCCAACGAGGACGCACTTGTTGCAGAATATCTAAGACGGCGCCTAGTGGAGCCAAATAATCGATCGGAATGCAAACTGTCTTAGTTGCCAGTGATGCTGCATACATGCAAATAAGTTCAACGGAGTTATCCAAACACACACAAAACCGTTCCCCTTGTTTTAAACCACAGACGTGTTCAAGATAGTTTGAAAATTGCATGATCATCCTCCATAATTCTGAATACGTGACTTCGTTGACTACTTTTTCTTTCCCTCCCAACACGCGCAAAGCCGTTTTATCTCCTCGTACTTTTGCATGCAAGCAAAGTTGACTAAGAATACCAGCGTACATTTTGAAATTGTCAAGAGAACTGCGTTTCTCATTCATGAAACACCAATGAGTGAAGTTTTGGACAAGTTAATCAACGAAGGGAAGGAGTGCCGAAAGAATTCCTGGGCAGGCATAGTGATTGGCTCTGTCACTGGATTCATGTTTGGAACCGGTAAGTGATATAGTAGCTTGGCACAATAGAATCTTACTTGCTGTGAAGTTGATTCTGCCAAGACATCTGGATTATCAACGGACTTGGCCAGTCTTGGTAAAAACATACGGGACCCTGTAGTCATGAAATTCTTCTTTAGAAACCAAATTCAAACCACCTTGGTATTTACCGGCATGTTCACAATATATCAAACCACTAGGTGCCTCTTGATGGATAAGAACCTGGATGTTCCGGTTGTTGCTGGAGTAGCTGCAGCAGCAGGAATTGTTCCCTTTCTTCCTAACAGAATGTTTAGAAGAAACTTACCATGGGCTTGCGTTCTTATAGGTATGGATATCTACGGAGGTGGTATTAGCAAATAGTATATCGACCTAGTAGCCACCTAGAGTTACAAACCTGACTTGTATGGAGATTTAGAACCCGTCGAGATTTATTTATACATTCAAAGAAAATTATTATTAGTCAATTTTATTTAGGAGGGGAAGGAGAAGTCTTGTCGTGACTGATTTGCAACCGATAATAAATGAAGTCGCTGAATAGCTCCATGGAAATCAGAAGAATGGCCAATAAAACCGCATCCGTTGTAAAGTCATTCAAAAAGTACTTTAATATTGGCAACAAAAGGAACCCGAAAGCAGCCATAGACAATGCTCTCAAGGTCCACACCATGCTCCCATTCCATCCCCAAATGACGCCTTTGCAGGACATAATAACAGCCATCAAGCCAGTAGCAAACCACCATACAGCCCATACACCTGCAAGTATCACCACACCTGTGCCTGCTATAGTACCCAATTGACTGTCTTGGATAGCAACAACTGTCACTGCTGTTCCCACCGCCGACGAAGCAAACAACGAGTGGACCACTGTTTTGGTAGCTTTACTATCCACGAAGAGATGCACTGCAACCATGATAGGTACAAAGAGAAAAGTAGCAAACCCGAAGCTAACATGGAGAACAATACCGTTGATGTTGTCACCTACTGTGTACACGGGAGGATTCAAGTACCCGGATTCATCATGGGTGAAATACACAAGCACTCGAAGGAAAGCAAGCACCGCCAAGCTGCATAGGAACAGCAGGTACACAGAGGCAACCAATAACTGTCCTTTGGGCGTATCTTTTACTGCCTGACGCAACTGGTCCCACATCGAACCAAGAATTCAATACAAAAACAGCTACTTCACCTATCGATTACTCTAACCTTCACATTTTTCGAAATCAAGTTTTGGATCACTGAAATTCAAGTTTCGAAAAGATGATTTTTTAAAAAAAACATTCATTTGGTTACAATCGCGACGGCGTAGCAACAATCTTTGACGCAATGATCTCCTTTATTTTGCTGTCTGAAAACCCATACTCTCGGAGCACTGTTTCGACATCCTCACCTGAACTAGGACTTGGTCTTGGGTTGAACCCTGGTGTCCGAGACAACACAGGAGCAGGTCGAGGTTCCATTCCATCGGTATCAGCAGATTGTACAAAGGTACCTCGCTTTACATTGTGACTATACTGGTGAGCTTCATTGATACTCAGAATTGGAAATGCGCAAGCGTCAGTACCGTCAAACACTTTCGTCCATTCATCTCTGGTCTTTTTCATAAATGTAGTCTTGAAAACTTCGCGCATATAGTCCCATTGAGTTTTCTCAGATTGACTGGGCAGCTTGCTTGCATCGAGTTCGAGACCCTGTAACAAGGCCTTGTAAAACTGCGGTTCAATGGAACCTACGGAGAAATAATTGCCACATTTGCATTCATAGGTTGCGTAGAATGGCGCTCCACCATCTAACACGTTTGTTCCCTACACAACTACATGAGAGAAACCGTAACAAAACAATTTTCAACTTACCACAGTGTCAAGATCATTTTTCCATTGACCAAACAAATGAGCCCGGTAAACAAACGATGACACATATGCTGCTCCATCAGTCATTGCTGCATCCACAACTTGTCCTTGGCCTGAATTGTGCCTCTCCAGCAACGCCAACAGGACCCCCATCGCACACATTAGTCCGCCTCCAGCAAAATCACCAAGTAGATTGATTGGTGGCTGCGGTGCTTGGCCATGCGACCTAAGAGTGCTGAGCGCCCCTGATACCGCAATGTAATTAATATCATGTCCTGCCGCTTTCTCAACACCTGATTCACCACCTTGTCCGAATCCTGTCATCCTTGCATAAATTAAACGAGGGTTCAGTCCACATAATACATCAGGTCCCAATCCAAGTCTCTCCATAACACCTGGTCGAAATCTGTTTGGATGTTTAAAACAATGGACATGCAAAACAAAAACTTACGGTTCGATCACCACATCACATTGTTTGACAAGCTCTTTGAATAGCTCAATGCCTTTCGGAGACTTCAAATTGATAGCAATTGACTTCTTACCTCGAGCAAGTGTGTCTGTATTGACAGCTGCATCTCCATCCTTGTCCACACGATCTACTCGGACAACGTCAGCACCGAAATCAGCCAAAACCATACCTAGTAACGTTCAATCAAGTCATTGATTCCAATGCATAACGTACCTGCAAATGATCAATAGAGCCACTGGTTTAAAGAATGAAACCTACCTGCAAATGGAGCTGGGGCTAGCCCCGCAATTTCAAGGACTTTGACACCACTCAATGGCTTCGACATTTGATATATGTATCCTCAGTCCGCTCTTGATTTTTTATTTACCATGGTCTTGTTAATACATTGTTAATACCATTGTGTGATGTTGCAATTAGAGGTGGTTAAACGCTATAGTGGTGTTCATCAAATACTAGGTCGATTGAGATCCAGAGATGTCGTTCAAGATAGTGCCATCTTTGAAGATCCTTTCACAGATGAGATATTTCATGTTACTACATCTGGTGAAAATGAGGCAGTGTATACAATAGGTAGTTTGTACTTCGTTATTGGAATGAAAGTAGGGCAACATGTAAGCGATTTGTTTTCAATAGTAGTGATGTATTCATTTATGTATAGGACCATCTTGGCGTTCCTAAACTCCAAGCGTCTGTAATAGCGTCTGCCAAGGGAATCAATCTGGAGCTTTATCGCAAAGCGTACTCGCTTCTCCATAAAGAAAACATAACGGAAGTGATCCTATTGGACTAGGTTAATATGTTGATCCTATTGGACTAGGTTAATATGTTGTTAATAAACCTTATTAAGGCCAATGGTTTGACTGGATTTGGTCCACACATTGACCATGACTGTGGGACCCAAATTTTCAATGTGGTGGAACCATCCAGCAGGCATATACAATATCTGTCCTGGCTTCACATCAATGATTATCTTATTTATGTGCGACGTGTCCGCCTTCCCTGGGTCTTCAATATTAGCCCAGCATAAACTCGATCTCTTTCCAATGCACTGAGGTTTTAAAGGATGCCAATCTGTTGTAGGAGCTAGAGTAAAGCGTTTGGTTCCAGTAATCATCATCACAAAATTGTCACAGCAGTCGTGATGAAATCGAGTTCCTGAGGAGCTAGTGCCCATCCAGAGAGAAGGTGTCTGGTACTTTGAAATATCAGGAATCAAAGGAGGTGGCTGAATACCTAACTCATGAATTGCCTCTTCTTTCACTTTCATGTTCCTAGGAAAGTTCCTGGTGTTCTTCTTCTTGCTAAGGGCTCCATCGTTCATGATACTGACAAGAGCAGGGCCCAAATCTAGTTCGTCGTCTCGACGTCCGTTAGCTTGATACGCTTGAACTATCCCCGGTGCATCTGAACTGTTATAAGGATACTTTTCTTGAAGCTGCGCTATCGTGAATGCCTGTGTAGTAAAGCCTGTGTCTCGAAGACTTTCGAAATCAAAAACCACAGGTTGACCATGTCGTCTGAATTTGAGTCTGAAATTTTCCATCGTGAGGCGAATATTCTTTCTTAGCACAGGAACGCATGTTTTGACGGGATTAGTAGAATAAGCAGTGTAATAGTTTCGTAATTGCCACCACTCCTTTTTCTTTTTCGCAACTTTTGGGATTTTCAAAAACGGGCAAGATTCCATTTCTTCGTAGTTCTCGTAAAGTTGCTCTGGAGTCAGATCATCCAAGTCCTTTGGTTCTACTTGTGCATGAGGATCTTCTGCAGCATCTGGATCAGCCACCCCTCCATCATCTGAAGAAGACAAGTCATCAGTGGGTTTGGAATCGTATAAATCACGTTGTGAAGGCTCCTCATCTGGGGAATCAAAATTAATAGGCGCTTCGTCATCTATAAACTGCTCCTCGTTGCTGCTCTCTTGGAAATCAACAACTATAGATGAACTTGAGTTTCGGGAGGACGACACCCACAGGACAGTCAGTAGAAATAGAGATAGTAGCATAACTCGTTTTTCATTCTTTCTGGCCCATACAAATGCCATGGATGAATATCGCTTCGACATCGTTCCCGCACTTTGACGATGGTACTTGGATTCATCATCATCCATGTTTTACAACAATACTGATTTACGCAAATCGGCTCTAGGTACCAACGAGACGTCACCATTTTAATACAGGTATTAATTATGATAGTCGCATGCTCTTTTTAGATGGTATTGGAGGCATCGATACAAAGGGGATCTTCGGTATATCGGAATCATGGGTTGATACATCAAAGCCACCAGGATGCTCCAGTCAAAGAGAGGCTGTTGGATGGACTGCATCCATCGAAGACATCCTTTCACTCAGGTACTTCTTTTTCTCACCCAACTTACTCTGGTTCCTTTTGGCGTTTGCATACTATGTAGCATATCCATATGATATGGAATCTCAACTCGACTTTGATGCATTTTTATCTCGTTTCACAATCAATTTCGTTTTTGCATTTGTGTATCATGCTTTTTTCTTTGCGGCGTTGTATATTTTCCATTTATCCAGTAGAAAGTATGTTCCAAACAACCTTCCAACTGTTGGAAATATGGTAAGTTCTTTTAGTCTAGAATATAAAAAATAACCTCGAAAAAAGGTCCATAATCTGACCTACTGGACCTTGGCTATTGCTCAGTGGACGACGTGGGAATTCGTTATGTTGACGTTGTGGTCCTCAAAAAAAGTTCCTCTGGTGACGACTGATGAGTTGCTAGATAATAAATCAATGATTGCAAAACACATATTCTGGGTCATGGCAGTTCCAATATGGCGAGACCTTCATTTTTATGTGTGCCATCGATACATTCATATTCGAGCAATTTACAAATACGTCCATTCTTTGCATCATCGAAATACAGATCCAGAGCCATTCAGTGGCATCACTATGCATCCCATCGAGCACATGTACTACTTTAGCAATGTGTTGGTTCCACTCTTGTACACTCCGATGCATCCTTTTGTCTTCATGTGGTTGTTTGTTCACTTAATACTATCCCCTGCTGCTGCGCATTCAGGTTTCGAAGATCACTTTCAGTCAGATCAATACCATTACATTCATCATGCCAAATTTGAATGTAATTATGGGTCACCAGGAACTGCATTCTTGGACATTTATTGCGGAACGTTCCGAGAACAGCTGTCTTATAAAACGATTCCAAGCAGGACCAAAGAATGGGCTCGCGAAAGTTACTTGGGTCTCCCACAGACTGCGACGCACGCGGTGTATTCGTTGTTCACTATTTGTCTGGTGCCGCTGATTGTCTGGGGTTCAAATCACCGTTCATTTGCTATGTCAATAGCAAGTACAGTAGCTGTTGGACCTATTGTATTGGCCATGCTACTTTGTTACCTTTCCGGTGATAGATTTAGCTGGAGATGGCCATTTCAAAAAGAATCTCTTTTTGGAACATTTGGAGTTTTCTTCGCTGCTGGAACATTGTTTTGCGTGGTTCCTCTGTTTCATGCCGTCTTTTTGTTTCTTTCCTAAATCGTTATCATTTGGATCGGTATTTCTTGTTTCTAACCACTCCTTAGTTACTTGTGAGCAAATCAACTCGAAAGAAAGTAATCCTTTTTGGAATTGCGACCGCCATTTCCCGAAACAGTGATACAAGATTCTATCGTATTGTAGACGGTACCATCTGTATGGATCCATGGTGACCATAAAAACCCGCCAACATTCCGTTGCAACTCTTTGGATCGCGGCCTCCCCAGTCCGCTATTCATTTCAAGAAGCTTGAAACATGCATCATCCACAAACATGAAATCAAACCCATACCGTTCAAAGGCGTTCTGAGTGGGAAGGAACATATTTGAACCATTCAGTATGAAGAAAACATTCTTCACGTGGGCTTTCAAGTATTCCTCCAGACTTTCAGATGTCATGTGTACTTTGAATTACATTTTTCGTGACGTGAGAGAACGAATTGGACACATGAATCATCTCGAATGCGTCTGGACACATTAATATTCTCGAATGCGTCTGTAACCACGTGAAATGCTGGTGAATTGTGAATAAAAACGGTTAGTCTTCCAACAGGAAGAGCATGGCATCGTACATGAAATTTTCGTTTGTCTATATCGTGGATCATCAATACGCCTTGCGGCATTCATGGTCCTGTTTTTGAATCAATGAAGCTCTCTATCGGTTCTCTTTTACTTTCTAGGTCATCATGCTCGTTGATAAAATATATTTGCGACGACTAGTTGCATTTTTTAAAACCCAAGTATCATTTGAGAAGCAATTGCACATGTTTAAAATGCATAATTAATGTTTTCAACTCGGGAATATCTTCCATGCAATACTTGAGATTTTCCATGAGATATATTTTATCCACAAGACCTTATGGATAGTAATAACTCGTTTCATTCCGTTCAAGAGTCTTCTACTCCAGTTCGGTTTTGAATAAGATGGCCATGTTGTATCACGCAACTCTTGAGTTTCGTCAGTATTGCGTAAAGTCCCTTTTCTCTAAACCCCGGCATTAATTGTTAGTTTAAATCCATGAAATGGGATAGGCGTGGGCCACCTTCATCCATCTTCAAATATCAACGGTACTGTCCCCTGTTTTCAGATGTTTCTGTTACATCTGATAAGGTGCTGTTGGTTCTGTTGTTCTGTTGAACTGTTATTGTTTTCAGGCGTACTTTGTATCGGTGGAGCACCACGCATCCTTACCTATAAGGTTATTCGCACATTACCACACTCTACCACTGCGTTCACAGAAGGATTGGCATTCCGAGATGCCGATGGGTTCATGATTGAAAGCACCGGGATAGCAGGCAAGTCGTTTGTGAATGTATTTAAAGTAAACATGACATCAAACTCCTTGGAAACAATGAAAACCGTTGAATTTCCAAATGGGCAATTTGGAGAAGGGCTCGTGTTTCATCGAGATCACTTGATGACTCTAACGTGGCTCAAGAACAAAGTCAATGTCTACGATGCTCATACACTTGAATTTAGAGAGTCAATCCCATATGCATCTGAAGTCAAAGAAGGTTGGGGGTTTGCGTCTGACAAGTACGGGCTCATTACAAGCGACGGGTCCAGTATGCTGCACAGAGTAGTTCACACTCCTGGCCGTGTGTCGATGGAAACACATGTCCGAGTTCATGATTGTTATTCCGGAATGGAAGACGTTATCGGGCTTAATGAACTTGAAACAATACCACCCTTTGTTTCGAACCCAGAATCAAAGCTGCATTGGGAATATGGACCTCCATCTTTGGAAGAAGAGTTTCACAAAAGTTCCCTAAATGCTTCGGAGTATATTTGGGCCAATGTTATTTCTACTCTATGCATCGCTGTGGTGAATCCTGTCGATGGCCAGGTGAAAGCATGGGTGCTATTGGATGGGATCTATCCTGGATGGGATAAAACCAATAAAGTTGCCAATGGAATTGCTTACAGGGCACTGGATGGGACTCTGTGGGTGACTGGAAAATTATGGAACTCTCTCTTTCAAATTGAACTCGCTGAGCATCTGAATCCGCTTTCTGTGGATATCAAGAAGAAATGCTCGACGTCTTGGAGACTGACCTACAACTACAAGGAGTCTCCTGGGTATGCTTCAAGCCCAGAACCTTGTAACAAAACTGTTTCTGTGTAATACAATTTTTGAATTATTGATTTAAATATCCGCTTATAAAATGCGATCTTGTGTTAACATTGTTGGTTTCGAAATAAACAATTGTTGTTTTCGAAAAAAACTAGTATACTTATCCTAAAAAGCTATCAAGAGAACTTTCCCCAGCCTGATTTGGGTTTCTCCGGTTCAGTAGTTGACGAGGTAGTTGTTGCAAACGCGCCCCAAGCAGATACTTTAGGTTGAATTGCAGGTTGATTGAATTTCGGCATGCCTCTAAAAGTGGCTTTAACAGTAGTTTCATCAGGTGGTGCTGGTGGAGCTGAAGGTGGCGGTGGAGGCGTAGGTTCTTCTGGCGGTGGTGGGGGGCGCTGATCGATTCGAGAACGTTTAATCTGATCATCATGCCTGTCTTCATTTGCCCTCTTTCCAAGGTCCACCACATCTGCTGAAGACTGTTTGGCACGATTCAGTGAGGCCATCAAACTACTCGTGTCTAAGTCCCTGCCTCGAGACTCGTCTTTGTTTGAATAATCTGATCTCCCTCGAGAATCATCTTTACTTGGATAGTTTGATCTTTCTTGATTATCTATGTCAAAAGAAACTTTGAGACCCTTAGACTCCTTGGGTTTCTTCAAACTAAGAGATGTCAGCGTCATCGCATCGCGTCCGAAAGTGTCCAACTTGGATTGACTAAAGATGGCGTGCTTCTTCCAGCGGGCAATAACCTTGCCTACCTGTACGCGTTCTTTTTCAGTTGCGTCTCTAAATGTCTCCAGTATACTTCTCAAATGGTCGCCAAATAAATCTGCAAGATAATGTTGCTTAAGTTTCTTCTTTTCAGTGGTGAGAACCGCATCAATCACATAAATTGCAGATAAGCGAGTGTCAGAAGATTCAAAGAAGAAATCGGCCAATCTCTTCACTACGTCCTCGCTGTGAGTAGACAACTTGATTGCTGCATCAGCTGCTGCTTGAACCTGCGAAAGAAGAATATGTCAGATATGACAGTCAACAATGAGTTTTCTACATACCTTAGATGCTGACGGGTTAGGGGACCGGGACAATCGGGCAAGGGCTAGATCCAACTTTTCCAGCCTCATTCTTTCTTCACACCAACAACGAGCTTCCAAGTATAAAAAAACACCTCTTTTTATCCTTGTGTTCTAAATATCTTTGAATTTAATTAAACTTCGAAAAACTCTAATTTTTAAATGTGTTTTGAGAAGCGAGACCTCAATTATTCTAATTGTGGGGGACTAATTTGAGCGACACGAACTTTGCCAAAGCATCAAATGAATCATTCACATGGTTACTGCGCAAATAAATGCTGGATTCTTTGAATTGCTTTCGACGAAGATGATCGAGATATGTCAGTTGAAAAGATGATTCACTGTCATCCACATCGAGAAGAAATGCTTCCATGTGGTTGTCCAGTTGTCCTTCTTCCACGATTTCGAGAATCCGGTGAGGCTTTTGCAATTTCATAAAATATTTGAACACATGTCTCGGCAATAAGTTCCAGTCTTCAGCATGTAATAATGCAACAACAGTAGACTCATTGGGCTGCAACGCAAGTGAGATGGCTCCATGTGATATGACGGAACAACCTTCACTATGTCGCAGAGTAAAAAAATGTTTTGTTCGGGAAAGGCACCACGCATTTTTAGTCATGTTTAAAAACCATCCTCGGTACTCATAACTAACCGAACTGCGTTCATAGGTTTGAATCCAACAAAACTCGGGAATTTCTTGTGGCCTTGCTTTTAAAGAAAATAGGTCACCCACTAATAAATGAACCCCTCCAATTGACGAAATAGACACCAGTCCGTCTCGCTCAACGATATTCAATAGACTGCTGGAAGATATCTCCAAATACCTCTGCAACGCTTTGTTCGGGGACTCGGCCCTCTCAGTGACCTGTATAAGACCTTCCAAACATACATACCTTTCACTCATCAGCGTGGCGTATTCCAAATCATCGCAGTGCAGTGCAACATTCACAAATCTTCCTGTGTCTTCCTGGCTTAAACTTCCAATGGTAGATTTGGATGTCAAGTAGACCAAGACCAATTCTTTGAAAAGTTGAAACAAAGTGGCATAAGTAGATCGAGAAATATTTTTCGAAAGCAGATGGGTTTCAAGACTCTCTACACAACGCCTTACACTGTCTATAACCTCCTCGCTATCATACCACATTACTGCATCGAATCCACAGCAAGGGACTCGATTCAGTACAGCAATCATAATTTGTGCAGTGAGAATCAAACTGTCCGTAGAATGAAGGTCCCATTGTTCAAGCACCAAATCCGCTACCTGCGATACATTCGAATAAAACAAGAACGGTACTGACACTCCGGAATCTTCCAGTTTCTCTTCTAACACATCCACATCGGTGATATCCAAACGACGTTTCAACACTTGATCGAGCCTCTCCACTAACATTTGATTCATCGATTTCGTCAACGAACCTTGAAAATCACATAAACGAAGAAGCGATCCAAGCTTGGAGTACATTTCGTTCCGTTTAAATAAAGTTCGTTCTGGCCACGTGTCAAGAATTCCGATACTGGAAAAGAATTCGTCCAGATTGTTTTGTTTGGTGACAAGATGACGTCGTACAATAGGTTGCGAGAAATAGTGTTTGGTCCATTCATCGTTGTTGCTCCATTTCTCAGCCCACATAGACTGCGGTCGCCTATCTAATTCTTGCTGGAGAAGATCTACAATGGCTCGATGCATCAAGTGAAGCGGCGTGGTCTGAAGAGAATCCCATTTTGAATCATCCTTTGCAACGGCTATTCCGTTTTTCAAATAGCTACGAAACATTCGTTTTAAAACATCAATTGCTTCGTCTTCTCCCAATGTAGCTACGTTCTTCAATGATGAATCCTGTATGGAGCTGCTTGAAGCGGATACGTCCGTGTAGAGGCCTAGAATGCATGTCGCCGAAACAACCATCGCGTGTGTTTTGATCGACGACGAAACCTGCAGGCCAAACCACCCATTTGTTATATCATTAAGTTTCGTAGTATTCCAAGAGTCCAGTGTATTCAACTCAATGGAAGCAAGCCAAAGAATAAAGTTCGTTTCGTCTTCCACTTCAAAGCAAATGTATAAGAGAGGCTCTTTATCACATACGACAACAGTCTTTAAGCTACCAAGTTGTGAACCAGAAGGAGTTTCGAGGCCCTTGGAGGAAGTGTACTCTCCGTTCATCGACACACAATGAACTTGCAAAGTCCCGTTTTCTGTGCAAGTCACAATAACAGGAATATATTCATCGCCACGTTGCATAACATCAACAGCCAATGGCACAGCTTGGAACGTTGATTGAATATCGTCGACGACAACATCAAGGAGACTGCCTTTACTATCCCACCCGAACACGTCTACAAGATGCCTGAGACTTGTTTTGTTTTCAGAATCGCGAACAAGGAAAAACAGAGAATTTTTCCATATTCCAACTTGGGATACCTTCACGTCTAGTTGCTTCATCCACCTGACTCGAAGAGCTACGAAGTTAACTTCCAAACGAATGGCGATCTCAGATTCTAGCACGACCACGAAATTGGAATCATTGACAGCTCGTATAGACTTAATCTTTTGATTTCGAACATTCAACGTATGGTCTTCATATGGTGCAGAGTTCAATGACTGCCAAACGCATACACCGCCCGAACCAGTTACCAAAACGACTCCTGCCTTCATCAGCATGACACTGGCTCCGTCTTCAAGAGATAAAGTAGGAGGTACAGACAATCGAGCGCATGAATTACCTGTCACTGCGTCCCATACGTATAGATGTCTCCCGAACAAACCCCAGGCTTGCTCCGTGGTGGAAATACCATAACTCAGTGGATGGTGTAACGCAAGGACCTCCCGAGGTAGGGCGTTCATCGACCACACTGCAATGCGACTGTTTACATTTCCAACCCGTTGACGTTTCGACGAAGCATTATCTGCAGGGTCTGGTCGTCGAACCCACAATTGACTCAACATGTTCATAGTGACCAAGAGATCTTCTAAAAAAAAATTCAAATAAGAGCTTCCAATTTTCGAATGATTCATCAAACAAGGTACATTGTATGCTACTAATAATAAACGCAAGGATGCTTTAAAAAAGAAAGAACTTTTATCGAGACGTTTTGGGTTACAGGATGAAACGGAATTCTTACTCAATAGTCCCAAAAGTTAAAATTGATGTTGTGCCAAGCGGTAGATTAAAGTGGCATTGAGAATGTCTGCTATGACTTAGATCCCATGACAAAGAAAGCTGAGGATCCATCAGCTAAATAATAGTTGCATCCGATTTGAAGTGACACAAATTGACTATTGGAACGACTGTCTTTTCGGTTAGATTCCCGGAACTAGGGTTTTCTAAATAATGGGAATATGCCATGTTATATTTTAATAACTGTTGACCACCCCTACTAAAATCACTCCTAAAATCACACAGGAACGAAAAATCAATGCTGTTCTTTCTAAATTCCTCTTGGATTTCCATTAAGCTCCTTTTCTTTCTTTTAAATTAACAGGATACTCGTTCTCCTGTTCTACTGTTACCAGGAAAAGAATTAAGCGACGGATGTAGCATTTATAAAATAAAATCTTGTGGTTTTAACAATATTCAAAATACCTTGAATCGCTTCAAAGTACTCAGCAGCGCTTGCTTTCGAGGATTAGATTCCTTGACATTACGAAGAAAGCCATAGAGGTTCTTGGCTCCTTGTTGGAGTATTAAAACATCGTCCTTCCTCAAGGAACCTCTTACCTCCGCGGAATTCTTCTTCTTCTTCATGAGCAACTCTTCCGTAAATCTCATAAGTAGCTCATACTTCAGTGATAAAGAAGGACCACTGTTAAATATAACGGGTAAGCGTGCTTCCGCGAAGAGCAACCTCCAAATTTCTCGCGTCGACAACAGAGATATATATTCCGGAACGATTTCGATCCAAGCATGAATCTTCCTGTGCAACATTCTCAAAAAAGCCAACTCCGGAACAAGGACAACGAAATGATCCGCTTGATCGATGAGATTTTGAAATTCATCAAAGTCGCACTTTTCAAATTCATACACTGAATTGTCCACTGATACTTTCCCAGCAGGACGCTTCTGTAGTCCAAGTTCCTCATAGTGATTCAGCGCAGCAAGATATCCATGCTCGCCATTCGGTTCGATGTATGGAAGATCTCTCTCCGCACAGCAATTGTCGCACTGGTACGAGCTCTGCGGATGGTACTTCATTTTGATGCAGTCCGGATGGAACCAATCCCTGCATGTTTCGCAACCAACCATTTCCGTCTTGTAACATGAAGTGCCAAAATCAGGTCGGCGGCAAACGCAATAGACCGAAATCTGAGGACGTGAATGTTCCCGAATGCAACAGTCAGGACATTTATACTTTTCAAACTGCTTTGCCTCAAATTCAGAGATGCCCACGCAAATGGGATGGAACCAATTGACGCACTCATCACATTCGATCATGAACCTTGTATCGTTTTCGCTGCATCCACAATAACAATATTCGCCAACTTTCCCATTCAACTTGATTCGTTTCCCATCGAGTATGCAAGTGGGACACCAGAAACCCGCCAATGTTTTCAAATGTTCCAATGAAGAGGCCAGGCACTCAGGATGATACATTTCTGAGCATCCCGTACAACATATCATCGTTGTACCTTTGGACTTTGGCTGCCTGCATAAACACACTAGCGGAGTTGCTTTCTCATTAATTTCATTTCGAGTCATTTGGCGAAGAAACTTTGCCACCAATTCCTCACGGGATGAAAATACATCTTGACTTTTCAAATCTTTTTGGTTTGAAAACGAATGCGCTAATCTTGATCTCCATTCCATGGGGGCTTTTCTCGCCACTTGATTCAATGCATCAAATACATCGTCTGTCTCGCACCGCAGACTTAACGCGATTCCTTCTTCAAGTAGCTTCTCTGCCTGACTTTCCTTGACAATAACATTTCCAGTAAGCCTGTCGAGCATTGACCTTGTGGTTTTTCTCCAAGTTTCCACAGGCTCAATATCCATCTTCAATGCTTCAACATCCGCTGGATCCACAAAGACAAGTTGCGACACGTCATTGCGAGCGTACAACGCAGCCAAATCACCCATGCTACGTTGATGAGTAAATTTCACATAATCCGACATCCAACAATCAGACATGCTTACCTTGTTTTTGAAACTGTTCACAAAGGCAATTTGTCCGTTAGTGAACTCGAATTGCCCTCCTGTTATTTCGCAGTTTTCTAACACTGAAACGTGATCTTTGGCTACAGAAAGCGATCCTTCATTTGAGAGGAGGGACAGAGCTGTCTCTACCCATTCATGAGACCGAAGTCGCTTGCACAACAGGTCGTATACATCAGTCCTTATTCTCCAATTCAATTTCACTTGATCCACTGCAACTTGTACCTCCGATGGCTCTGTTAATCTGTCATTCCTTCTATCCCAATCTTCCATTGGAAAAATCAACTCATTCAAAACAATGTGGTCATTCGTTTCCAGCACCACATTCAAATCATCGATTCGAATTCGCGCTTCTTTCAACTCGACCAAATATGGCCACTCATCCTCCGAACAGCCACGGCGTCGGAGAAGTGATGCTATCTCAATCGATACATTGTTCGCCTTATCAATCCAGCTTCGTAACAGATTAAACTCCTTGAGAACCGAGGTCCCTAGATCGCCTGCACTTTTTATCGTATTTTGCAATGTCTCATAAGTGGGTTTCAACTTCCGTGGGGACTGAAGCAATTCCATCAGGTCCACAACCCCACTTAATGAAGTTTCTGTTAACAAGAAGTCTTCGAAAGAGAGGGTCGCGGAGGAAGGATCTGTCAAAATAAGCGAGACGTAACGAAGCCACCTAACAGGTTTCTCGGCACAACGACGAATGTCATCCAAGAATTTTGCAAGTTCGTTTTCCGAATATAATACCACTAACTCCATCTCGGAACCTTGGGCATGTTCCAAACACCAATATTTGCCT
>Ga0105053_10004292_pt1 | contig 21128 bp, 21 predicted proteins | sample BON01_FD_78093 | JGI IMG/M metagenome (GOLD analysis project Ga0105053, IMG submission 78093) | Freshwater microbial communities from Lake Bonney liftoff mats and glacier meltwater in Antarctica - BON-01 | ecosystem: Environmental > Aquatic > Freshwater > Ice > Glacier meltwater | place: Lake...
ATGGCGAAGATTTTGAGACCTGCGCAATTGTGACAACCGCCGCCAACACCAAGTTGCATAACCTGCATGCGCGGATGCCGCTGATTATTGCGCCAAATGATTTTGCATTGTGGCTGGGCGAGGCCGGGCATGGTGCCGCCAAACTCATGGTGCCCGCTCCCGATGACGTGCTGGACTATTACCGCGTTGAGCGGACAATCAATGGGGCAAAAGACAATGACTCTGGCTTCATACAACCCTTGGGTTAGGTTACCTAACGTCAACTTGGTGGGTTTAGATCAATATTTGCACGCGCCTTGTTTTGACCTAAATTGAGCCACACTTTTGCCCTAGTTCCCCAATAATTATATACCTGCACACGGGATCTTGTTAGCGAGTGCCGCCGTCAGTGAGTTTGGATCTCGTGTGCACTTTAGTATTTAATGATTTATTGATAATGAAGCGCGCAGGGCATTTTTAAGAGTGCCGCCGACTATTGGTTCCGCTCTGCGCGCACTCATTGCTGTGTTTGGCCGTAAATATACGCAGCCCCGGCCGCAACAATAACCCCCGCCACGACTGCCAGCGCAATTTTCCACGCTGAATAGGGCCGTTCACCCTGCACCTTGCCCGTCAACCCGTTCACCACAAATCGGAAAGATTTTCCGCGATATTTATAAGCAGCCATCCAGATTGGTAGCAAAATATGTTTGAAGGTTACATCGCTATGGGTTGTGTCGAGCGCGTGGATCCTTTGCACATCGCCGCCAATATCTCGGCGTACATCGCCACGGATTATGCCATCCATAATGTCGCGCGCCTCGTTAAACCCTTCGGGCAATTCAACCGAATATGCCTCGGCGCGAAACCCCGCTAGCCAAGCTGGCGCGTAGGGTTCAAGCGCTTGCAAATCCCATGGTGACAAATTGTCAGTAAATCGTTTGGGAAGGCTGTGACTGGCCAGCACCAACACATCATCAAAATCCCGCGCAACAGTGCCGTTTCTGTGGCTCCACCGCGTGCGCCTTTGGCGCTGTGATTTTCCGTTAACCGTAACGGTGACATAGTAATGGTCGCCCCGTTCGCCGGAATATTGGCTGGTTGTGTCGGAATCATAGGTCCAATAGGGCACATAAATACCCTGTAACCGACGGCCCTTGCGCGCATATTCTTTTAGCCCATTAGGCGCGAACCACAGCCTGCCAAGCCAATGGCCTACAGCGTCCCGGGCTTTGGATTCGGACCATTTGAACGGCAATACGGCACGGGGTTTTAGGTGCCGATGCGTGCCAGTGCCAACAACAACCGGGCTGGCGCAAAACGGGCATTCGGCAGCATGGTCGCCGCCATTAAGTTCAACCTGAGCCCCGCAGCTTTCACAGGCAACTACGCGGGTCACCTCAATTTCACTTTCGGGAATATCGGCCTCAATTGCGGCAAGGTAACTTAGCTCTTCGCGGGCATCTTCAAGCGTTAACAATGGCTCCAACGCGGCTTCAGCCCCGCAATGGTCGCATTTCAGGCGGCCATTGTCAGGGCTGTAACGTAAGTCAGAGCCACATTCCACGCAGGGAAAACGGTGTTCAGCCTCTTGCTCGCTCATCGGTTCGGCCTATTAGGCGCCGGGTGGCGGTGGTGGTGGCGGGGGTGGCAAAACGGTAAATAGCTGCGCCATTTCAGAAACATCATTGGCCTTCTTCCAACCATCCTGCCCGGCTGTCCACACCAATGTATCCCGTCCAAAACTGCCTGCACCGGCCATGCGGCCCAAAGCGGCCTTGGAAAACGGCCCCTTGGTTTCGCCGTTAACCGCAATATGCCAAACATGTTCAGCTGGTGGCGGTGGCGGCGCTGCCGCTGCTGCGGCGGGTGCTGCACCCCATGGGCCGCCCGCGCCGCCCATTTGGTTAGCCATTGCCATGCCCATACCCATGCCCAGCCCCGCACCGAGGCCCGCACCAGCCCCACCGGGGTTTTCGGCGGCTTTACCCATCGCTTCGGCGGCAGAAAATTGCGTAAACTTGTTCAGATCGCCAATAATCCCCATCGAAGTGCGCTTATCTAGCATCCCTTCAACCTCGGGCGGCAATGAGATGTTTTCAATGTAAAAGGCCGGCATTTCCAGCCCAAATTCGGCCAATTCGGGGCTCACCTTACCTGCGATCAGCTTACCAAGGTCTTCGGTATTAGCAGCCATATCCAGCACTGGAATGCCGCTGGCCGCAATCGAGTTTGAAAACCGCGCCACAATCACATTGCGGATTTGCATCGAAATTTCATCGGTCGTGAACTCGCCATCCGTGCCGACAATCTCGGTCATGAATTTGGCGGCCTCTTTAACGCGGATTGTATAGGTGCCAAAGGCCCGAAGCCGCACGGCGCCAAATTCAGGGTCGCGGCACATAATCGGGTTTTTGGTGCCCCATTTCAGGTCTTGGAAACGGGTGGTGTTGATGAAGTAGATTTCCGATTTGAATGGCGATTTAAACCCATGGTCCCAATGCTGCAACGAGGTCATAATCGGCATGTTATTGGTTTCGAGCAGATAAAGCCCGGGCGTGAAAACATCAGCCAGTTGGCCTTCATGCACAAAGGCTGCAACCTGGCCTTCACGCACGGTCAGCTTGGCACCGTATTTGATTTCGTGACCCTCACGCTCAAACCGCCAAACCAGCGTATCGCGCGTGTCATCGGTCCAGTGAATAACGTCAATAAATTGACCGGCTAGAAAATCAAAAATACCCATGCGAAGACTCCCTGCTAACAATGTCGGGAATGTAAAGGTTAGCGCGGCCCATGGCTAGGGCCACGCTGAATTTTCATGCTAAATACTGGCGCGAGCGGTCTTTTTGATAAGCTTGCTCAGCCCCTCAATTGCTTTGCCCATCTGCTCAACCGAGGTCAAAATATATTTGCCATCCTTGCTGCCTTGCATTGTTTTTAGATCATGCGAATTTGTTTTGCCGATCTCACGCGCATAGGGCGCATGCGCTTTCTTCATGTCGGCTAGGTTTTGCATCGCATCAGAAATGCAACCGTCGGCCTCCTTTAGCTCTTTGTTTTTAAAATGCTTTTCGGCCTGCATCAGTGAATCACGCGCCTCGTTTAAGCCTTTGACCGCGTTATCATAAGCTTTCTTAACGAGCCGCAGGTCCAGTGCGCGATTGTCATTTTCACCTTGATCGCGGGCTTTACGATCACTTTTGGTTTTCGCAACTTCGCTTGTGACCTGCTTATCAAACATTTTACGAATGCCGGCGAGCGACCATTCGGTAATGTCGATGTCATCAATAACGTCGGTGCTCAGATCCGTGCGCGCTTTTTGGAGCGTGACAACAAGTTTTTCCATTTCAGGCAGTGATTTGGAATCAACGGCCAGAACCTTGCGATCTTGTTTTTTCTTTCGATCGGTTATTTCTTTGTTGATCGTCGCCAATAAATTGTCAGTCTCAGCCAAGGTTGATTTGCTGTCTGACTTGATTTTCGTTAGATTGGATTCTTCTTTGCCGGTTGCGCCAAGCGAGGCTTGAACCGTTTTCATAACGCCAAGAACACCAGCTTCCTTCAAAAAGTCTTTCAGCGCGGTGCCATCAACACCGTTATCTTTGGATTTCTGCACCTCACGCCCAATTTCGTTTGCCGCTTCCCAAAGCATATCGCGGTGGTGTTGGGCATTGGTGGAGTGGCGCTTGTAGTCTGTCTGGATTTTGGAGACCGCTTTGATTAATGGGGCGGCATCTTTTTTGAACTTGTCAAATTCTTTAGCCATCTAATACTCCGGGGTTGAATATATGGCTTAGTTTTGCACGGGACGTGGCGGCAAACAATAACCCCGCCGGTTGTATTTTCCGGCGGGGTCATATCGAATTTGGCGTCCCAGCTTAGTTTGCAGATTCACCAATATTATGGCCCGAAGCTGACCCTTTGGCTTTGGCGGCGGCCAGCGTGTTTTTCAACTCGCTCTCCATCACTTTCAGCTCTTTTTCGGCTTCGGCACGCTTGGCTTTGCCTTCATCGGCAATGCGCAGGCTGTCTTCAATGGTTTCAATCAGGTCAGCATTGGCTTTCTTGATGGCTTCAATATCGAATATTCCACGTTCCATTTCTTCACGTATTTCGCGGTTGGCCATTTTCAGGTTTTCGGCGTTTTTGGTCAGCAAGTCATTCGTCAGGTCATTGGCTTCACGCACAACTTTTGCCGCATCGCGCGACCGTTGGATAGTGATGGCCTGAGCCAATTGGGTTTCCCAAAGCGGCACGGTATTGACCAATGTGCTGTTGATTTTGGTCACCAGTGATTTGTCGTTTTCCTGAACCAACCGGATCGAGGGCAGCGACTGCATGGTTACCTGGCGGGTGAGCTTCAGGTCATGCACGCGGCGTTCCAAATCATCGCGCGCGGCGCGCAGGTCGCGCAATTCTTGGGCGCGGATCACACCATCTTTTTCAGGGGCTGCGGCAACCTCGGCTTCCTTGGCGGGGATGTCGGTTCCATCCAGCATGCGCAGTTTTTCTTCACCGGCGGCAATATAAAGCGCTAGTTCGTCATAGAAATCGAGCGTCTTTATATACAATTTATCCAGTGATTTTATATCTTTTAGTAGCCCGTGCTCATGCTCCAACAAACGGTTGGTGATATTATCAATCTGGCTCTGCACTGTTTCATAGCGCGCCATGAATTCGGCGACAGGTTTGGCGCGGCCAAGCAAACGCTCCCACCAGCTTTGCTTGCGGTTTGGGTCCAACTCATCTACCGAAAAGCCACGCAGTGATGTTACCATTTCGCGCAATGATGCACCGGCTGGGCCGACATCTTTGTTGCGCACACCGGCCAGCATTTCTTGCGAAATCACCTGTAACTCGCTTTGCGCAGCCGACCCGAATTCGATGATCGACTGGGTGTTGGTCATGTCCAGCTCGGCGACCCGTTTGGCTATGGAAGCCTTGTCGTCTTCGCTGGCTTGATCAATTACAATAAGCTCGCCCTTGGGTTCGGGCAGCAAAACTTTGGTTACTTTTTCAACTTCGGCAAGGGCTGTTTCGGCCTTAGCGCGCACTTCGTCTGACATGGGTATCCCCCTAATTATTGGGCGTTAACGCCCTCTCGTTGCAATCGTTCACGTAACACTTCTATTTCGACATCGAGGTCGCTGCGATTATCTAGTAACAGCTTTTCACGCTGGGCTTCAAAACTGGTTTCTAGGTCGCTCAGCAGAGCCTCAAAATCGTTGCGGGCGCCATAGCTGCTGCCGCCCCGGCGCGTTAGCTCGGCATATTGCATTGTCGCATCGCGTGCGCCGGTTAAATACACGGTCATAAATTTGCGGGCAGCGGCTAGGTCACGCGGGTCGTCTTCAACAACACGAAACATTTCGCGGGCGGCCACGGCCAGCGCATCAACCCGGCCTTCCAACACCCGGTCTGGAATGCGTGCTGCAGCGTCAATCATCTGGCGCACAGTTCCTTCGGCGGTTTCAACGGCATTGGCGACACGGTTCAATTCAAATTCATCTACGCCGGTCATGCCTTTTTTGCGCATTGGGTCCATCCCAAAGCTAAGCATGGTTGCGCCAAAAGCAGCGCCTGCAAAGATAATGGTGTTGATAACCCCAAGCCCCCAGCCAAGTAGTGTTGCCGCGCCAACTCCAAGCCCAATTGCAATTGCACCAAACAGCTTGCGCGGAATGGCAGGCGGGCGGGCCAGTTTGCGGGCGTTATAGGCGGTTTCAGCCTTCATCCCTTCGCCAATAAGCGCAGCGCCACCAACAATCAGCGCAAAGCCGAGCAGGTTGGCCAGCATAGCGGTGGCATTTCCGCTGACCATGCGCGTAAACGCCGCCAGTAAAAGCGGCATCGCGGCCATATAAATCAGCGTAATCCGCATGCGAGAGGGCTGCACCGCACGCCCAGCAAAGGGGCGCGTTGCCGGCGGTGTGCCTGTTTGCACCGCGCCTTTTGGGCTATGCTCACCGCCAAATCGCTTTGCCATCAGATGTTTCCCAACCCGGCTAGATCACCCGACCAGCCACCAAATATAGCGCCAAAGCCGACTGTTACGATCAGCCCAAGCAGAACGATATAGGCAAGTGTCTGGCTGTTTTTTCCAAGCATAGCTTTATCGAGCCCTTTGTTAACTTTCAGCGCAATATAGGCAGTGAATCCCTGTGACGCTAGTCTGGCTGATGTGATTTAGCTGTTCGCTGCCGTTCGCTGCCGTTCTGCTGCGAGTTTGCGCTTATAACGAGATTGCACGAGTTCGACCAACACAAGCACGACAACCGAGAAATAGAAGGTCGTTTTGCTCATCGCTTCGACACTAAAGCCGAATAGCTTGAGATGCGCCAAGTGGCCGCCTTCGCCCAACAGGACAACACCGACGATGAGCAGAATGAACAGGCCAAGCACTTCATACGTGCGGTTTTTCTTAAGGAATTCGGTAACCCCATCCGCCAATGCCAACATAGCAATACCCGAGGCGATGATTGCAATTGCCAGCACGAAAAATACCTTGGTAATAGCCAGTGCCGACAAAACGGAATCAAAGCTGAAAATCAGATTTATGAAAACAATCGTGCCCACGACCTGCGCCGCCGATTTGCGCGGTTTATTGTGAACATCCTTCCCCAAATGCTCAATCGCCATCATATGGGAAATTTCTTTGACAGCGGTGTACATGATGAACACGCCGCCAAACAAAAATACGATCACGGCAAAGGTAAATTCTCCCTCAATAACACCAGTCCAATACAGGCTAAAAAACGGGGTTTGCAGCGCTTCAATCAGGTTGACCATGATGAACAGCAGCACGATCCGTGCGGCTACCGCAATTAATATGCCCCAGCGCCGCACCTTTTTTTGGCTTTCAACCGGCGCGCGTTGGCTTTCGATGGAAATATAAAGCAGGTTATCAAACCCCAGTACCGCTTGGAGGAAAATCAACACGCCCAAATTGGCAAGATTAGTCAGTGTAAGTAGCTCGTCCATATTATCCCCCTAAATGCAGTTTGCATCCTTTACGGCTCATGCAGACATTGATGCAACCCTATCCTCCGACGCGAAATCGTTGAAATTTGGGCCATTTTCATGTAGGGTCGAATTGTTTTCGAGTTAGATTGCCCGCCGTGAACCTTACTGCGCGCTGATAGATACCCGACAACGCAGAAGCTGGGGCAGCGGGCTCTGGTCATCTTTAAGGACTGTCAGCGATGGCAAAAGGAATAGTAAAGTGGTTCAACGCTGAAAAAGGCTACGGTTTTATTCAGCCCGAGGGTGGCGGCAATGACATATTTGTTCATGTAACTGCAGTTCAGCAGGCCGGATTGACAACCCTCAATGACAATCAACCCATTGAGTTTGAGTTGGTGGCAGGGCGCGATGGGCGGCAAACTGCCGGAGAATTGAAGGTTTCGGGCCAATAGCCGCGTAAAAAAAGCGCCCTACGGGGCGCTTTTATTGCTAGTTGCGGAAGGGTGTTGGATACCAGCTACATGCAAACCCATCACCGTCTGAATCCAAATTCAATGGGTCTTCGGCAGGCCCACCACGCTGCAAGAACACAGTTTGGGCAGCATCGGCGCTGCCATAGAGCGCGCAGGCAGCACGGGCATCTTCGCGCGAGATTTGCAATCGGCGATAAATTTTCTCACCGACATCATTGCTTGTCGCGCGCGCATAAGTCGCCAAAACATCACGGTTCACGCTGACATTTGCCGCAGCGGGTGCTGGTGCGGGCGCAGGGGCCGCAGCGGGGGCAGGGGCAGGCGCGGGTGTTTCCACAGCGGGTGCCGCTGTGGTGCGCGCCGTTGAACCTGGAATGGGCTCAAGCAAGCTTGGGTCAATATCTTCAACCGGATCAAGTGCAGTTTCTTGCACCGATTCAAACTCCGCCGGGGGCAGTGTTGAAAACTGGCTGCCCGGCGCAACAGTCGGCGAGGGCAGGCCCATCACCGGGAAATTAGCGCTAAATCCGGCTTCTTGGCGACATCCGGTCACCAAAATGGTTGAAACGAGTAGTGCCAAAATGGCAGGAATCCGCGCCGAATAAGTCATGTCTACCACCATTTTTCTGGTTTAGCTGTATAGCCAGCTTCACGTTCCAGCGCATAGGCCACGTTCATCATATCGCCTTCTTCCCACGGGCGACCAATAATTTGTAATCCAAGTGGCAGATTTTCGCTGCTTTGCCCGGTAGGAACGGCAATTCCGGGTAGGCCTGCAAGGTTTACCGTTACTGTGAATACATCATTTAGATACATTTCAATCGGGTCGGCATCGGCCTTTTCACCCAAGCCAAAGGCAGCAGTGGGTGTGGCCGGGGTTAGAATCGCATCAATGCCGGCCGCAAAAGCCTGTTCAAAATCTTGGCGGATAAGTGTGCGCACCTTTTGGGCGCGCAGGTAATAGGCATCATAAAACCCGGCTGACAAAACGTAAGAACCGATCATCACACGGCGCTGCACTTCGCGGCCAAAACCCTCGGCGCGGGTGCGCTCATACATTTCTGTAATGCCTTCACTGGCTTTAATTTTAGCCCGGTGGCCAAAACGCACGCCGTCATAGCGCGCAAGGTTGGATGAAGCTTCGGCAGGGGCAATTACATAATAAGCGGGCAGGGCGTATTTTGTATGTGGCAGCGAAATATCAACAATCTCAGCGCCCGCATCGCGCAGCATGGCGCGGCCGTTTTCCCACAGTTTGTCAATTTCAACGGGCATACCATCCAGCCGATATTCGCGCGGGATGCCAATTTTTTTGCCGCGAATATCGCCAGTTAGGGCCGCTTCAAAATCGGGCACAGCAATATCAGCGCTTGTGCTGTCCTTGGGGTCATGGCCAGCCATAACACCGAGCATTATCGCGGCATCACGCACCGATTTGGTCATCGGGCCGGCTTGGTCAAGGCTGCTCGCAAAGGCAACAACGCCCCAACGTGAACAGCGCCCATAGGTTGGTTTAACGCCGGTTATCCCAACAAATGCTGCGGGCTGGCGAATAGACCCACCCGTATCTGTGCCAGTTGCTGCAAGGCAGCTATCAGCCGCCACAGCCGCCGCCGAACCACCCGAACTGCCACCCGGTGTTAGCGCCGCATCGCTTCCTTCGCGCCGCCATGGGCTGGTCACCGGGCCATAGGCCGAGGTTTCATTGGAGCTGCCCATGGCGAATTCGTCCATGTTCAGCTTGCCAATCATCACCGCGCCATTGTCCCACAAGTTTTGCGTGACGGTTGATTCGTAGGGCGGTTTGAAGCCCTTCAGGATGTTTGAGGCCGCTTGGGTTTGCACGCCCTTGGTGGCAAACAAGTCTTTAATCCCAAGTGGAATGCCAGTCATTCCCGGCGCATCGCCCTTGGCCAATGTCGCATCGGCCAGCTTTGCACGTTCGCGCGCGGCATCGGTGGTTAGGACTGTCCAAGCGTTCAGCGGGGCGGCGGCCACGGCCGCTGAAATGCAGGCTTCGGTCAATTCAACCGCGGTAAATTCGCCTTTGCGCAGCCCGCTGCGCGCGGCGGCGATGGTTAGTTTGTTCAGGTCAGCCATTATTCAACTACCTTTGGCACAGCAAAAAACCCTTCGCGGGCATCGGGCGCATTCGCCAATATATCGTCACGCTTATTGCCATCGGTTACGATATCTGCGCGGCGTTTCAACGCCATAGGGGTGACCGAGGTCATCGGTTCAACCCCCTCGATATCCACCTCGTTTAGCTGTTCCATAAAGGCCAGAATGCCCGAAAGCTCGGCGGCCAATGGCTCCAGCGCGGCTTCGCTCACTTCGATGCGGGCCAAATGCGCCACCCGGCGCGCGGTGTTTTTGTCGATTGACATCAAATGTCCTGTCGTCGTGGTTGTGCCAGTATTTCGCCGCAGGTTTAGCCGCCCCGGCCCAAGGGCGCAAGCTGCCGATGGGCAATCAGTATATGGATCATCCATCCAAGCATTGTGGCGTTGAGCAAGTGCCACAAAAAATGCGTGCCAAAGGGGACGGCATAACAGAGCGGCGCATCGAGCGTGCGAAACGTCAGCGATAGCGCCAATATCCCCGCACCAATGCCCAAGCCCCGCGCCGTTTGCGGGCTGCGCTTGATCAAAAATACAGCATAAAGGGCGATCATCAGCACGACAGGTATGTAGCTGGCCGAGCCATTGAGGGGGCCGAACACCGCAACGATCGCGCGTGAAACGAGGCCAGACAGCGGTAAAAACAATACTGTAGCGCCAAGCGCAACCCACCAGCGCTGGTTTAAATAGTGGGCTGTCGCTGCGTAAATATAGACAAGAATGAAAATCATTATTGGCAGCACATCGGCCAACCCCGCCCAGCGTTGCGCGAATGTATGAAAAAGCAACGAGCCGATGCCAATTAGAAAAAGAATAACAACCAGCGCCATGGCCAGTGCATCACCGCGCGCGCGGCGCAGCATTAACAATGCGGCCAGCATGAAAGCGAAATTCGTAACCGCGTTCAAAGGCTCAGCCCAAAGGCCTGGCATTAGCCGCTCACAATAATTATCAACCTCAACAAGCCAGTTCATTTGGGACTCCGCGTGCAATTCACGCCTAGTATGAGGTTAATGAACGAGGAGTCGAATATGAATATCATTTGGTTGGGCCATTCTGGGTTTCGGATTGAAATTGCAGGGCAGGTATTGCTGATTGACCCGTGGCTAACAGGTAATCCGATGTTCCCCGCTGACAAGCGGGCCGAGGCATTGGCGGGGGTGACGCATATTCTGATCAGCCATGGCCATGGCGACCATGCCGGCAATGCCGTTGAAATTGCGCGTGAATTGAATGTGCCAATTCTTGCTGTGTTTGAACTGGCTGAAATTCTGTCAGAACTCGCGGGCGTTGGAGGTATTGCCATCGGGCGCGGCGGCACAGCCAAATTGGGCGATGTGCAGGTTAGCCTTGTGGCCGCCTCGCATTCATCATCCTTCCCCGATTCGGGGCTACGCGGCGTAGCGGGCAGCGAATGCGGTTTTATGATCGCCGGTGAGGGCCGCAAAATCTATTTCTCGGGTGACACAGATATTATGGCCGATATGGATTGGTTTGGCGATTATCACCGCCCGGATATTGGTATCATGTCAGCCGGTGGCGTTTATACGATGGATATGGCCGCAGTTGCCTATGCGGCCAAACGCTATTTCAATTTCAAAACCCTGATCCCTTGCCATTACAGAACATTTGGCGCGCTGGAACAAAACGCGGATAGCCTGAAGGCTGCATTGCCGAATGTGGACGTGGTTGAGCCTGAAGTGATGCAGCCGATCGTGCTCTAACCCCGGCGCTGCGCAAAGAATTCACGAAGCATGGCCGCGCATTGTGCTTCAGCGATGCCCGCATAAATTTCGGGTTTGTGGTGGGCTTGCGGGTGGGAAAGCACACGCGGGCCCTGTTCAACGCCACCTGATTTTGGGTCAGATGCCCCGTAATATAGCCGCCGAATACGGGCAGCTGAAATGATCATGGCGCAGGCTGGGCAGGGTTCCAGCGTAACGTATAAATCACAGCCCGGCAAAACAGGTTGACCCAGCTTTTGGCAGGCTGCGCGAATGGCCAGCACTTCGGCATGCGAACTTGGGTCAAGCATTTCACGGGTGCGGTTACCTTCTGCGGCCAGAACAAGCCCATCCGGCGCAACAATAACAGCACCAACTGGCACTTCGCCGCGTGTGGCTGCAAGGCGCGCTTGGGCTAAAGCCTGCTCCATATGGCTGGTAAATCCGCTCATCCCCCGTGTTTCACCCGGTTTGGCGCATTGCGCAAGCAAATTGCCTTGGCGCGGTGTTCATGGCGGTGTATGGCAGCGCCATGAACACATCTCCACATGATGGCGAACGCATCGCCAAACGAATGGCCCGCGCTGGCGTAGCATCGCGTCGCGAAGCTGAACGCATGATCGCCGATGGCCGGGTTAGCGTGAATGGCGCGACGATTGAAAGCCCAGCACTGAATGTGGTCGCGAGCGATAAAATCGTCGTTGATGGCAAGCCGCTTGCCGCCCAAGAGCCCGTGCGCGTTTGGCGCTATCATAAACCCTCCGGCCTGGTGACATCGAATGCCGATGAAAAAGGCCGTGATACGGTGTTTGATAAATTGCCCCCTGATATGCCGCGCGTGATGAGCATTGGGCGGCTTGACCTCAATTCCGAAGGGCTGTTGCTGCTGACCAATGATGGCGATTTGAAGCGCCGCTTGGAGCTGCCCTCAACCGGGTGGACCCGTAAATATCGTGTGCGGTGTAATGGCCGGATTGAAGATGCAGCCCTTGCGCCGTTGCGCAATGGTGTCACCGTTGATGGCGAGCGTTTCCAACCCATGGTGATTGATATTGACCGGGTGCAGGGTGCCAATATTTGGCTGACTGTGGCGATCAAAGAAGGCAAAAACCGTGAAATTCGTCGCGCGGTGGAGCATATTGGCCTTAAGGTAAACCGGCTCATCCGCATTTCATACGGGCCTTTTCAATTGGCTGAATTGGCGCGCGGCGCGGTGGAAGAAATTCGCCCCAAAATTTTGCGCGACCAGCTGGGCGTTGAGCGGGTGCCAGAACCTGAATTGCGCGCACAGGCTGCCGCACGGGTGGATGCGCGTAGCCGCAAACGACCGGCGCAGAAAAGCGGTGCTTCATTACGGCCCAAGGGCGGTAAGGTGCGCTAAATATGAACATCATCCAGTGGCCCTCGCCCAATTTTGGTCCGCGACGGGTGGGCACGGTGATTGATCTGGTGGTGCTGCATTATACGGGTATGGAGACAGCCGAGGCCGCGCTTAACAGGTTATGCGACCCGGCTGTTGAAGTGTCATGCCATTATTTCATCGGCCGTCAAGGCGCGGTATATCAATTGGTGGATGACGATGCGCGCGCGTGGCATGCCGGGGCAGGGCGCTGGGGTGCGGTTGACGATGTGAACAGCCATTCCATTGGGATTGAGCTGTGCAATTCCGGCCCACTGAACGCCTTGCCTCCTTTTCCCCACGCACAAATGACCGCGCTAATCGCCCTATTGGCCGCCATAAGGGCGCGCCATTGTATTCCGCCCGAACGCGTTATCGCCCATAGTGATATGGCACCCGGTCGCAAGGTTGATCCCGGCCGAGCCTTTGATTGGCGGTGGCTGGGCCTTGTGGGCCAGTCGGTATGGCTGCCAAGCGCACCGGGTTTGGGGGCCGACCAACAGGAAGCGCAGCCATTCTTGAAGCGCTTTCAGCGCGCGGCGTGCGTATTCGGTTACAGCCCGACCGTGGCGGATGACGCAATGTTGCATGCGTTTCGCCTGCGATTTGCCCCCGGCAGGTTGGGCCAACCGCTAAACCATGCAGATGTGAGCCAAATCGAAGCCCTCTCCGGCGCCTATCCCTGCATTGACGGCGGGCAAAACTCGGCTTAGCTAGGCGATGTGCGGAGGGCTGGATGGCCGCGTGTGGGTTCGCCCATCCGAGGAAAGTCCGGACTCCAGAAGTAAACGGCGCCGGTTAATGGCCGGCCGGGGTAACCCGAGGGATAGCGCCACAGAGAATAAACCGCCCCAGCCTGCTGGGGTAAGGGTGAAACGGTGGGGTAAGAGCCCACCGCCGGACTGGTAACAGAACGGGCACGGCAAGCCCCGCTGGGAGCAAGGCCAAATAGGGATCACGTGGGCAACTGCCCGGCGCGCTTCAGCCAGTGATCCGGGTTGGCTGCTAAAGCTGTTTGGCAACAAACAGCGTAGATGAATGGTCATCACCTATGGGCAACCATGGGCACAAAATCCGGCTTATAGGCTCTCCGCACATCTTAAATATTGTTGGGTTCGGCGGCAGGGAATATCCCTGCCGTAGTGGTTAAAAGTCGATCGTTGCCACAACAGCGCGGTGGTCTGATGGCCATGGATCAACCACAATATCAGTGCGCAGCCCCGGTTCGCCGACGATTGACGCCGCGCTTACCTGCGCACCCCGCACGAACACAAAGTCTATCCTGTCATGGTGGTCTTCTGGGTCATCCTCGGTTGTCCAAATTGGCGTCCATGTAAACGCTGGTTTTGCAACAGGATCGGGCCAGATGACACGGTAGGCATCCTCAAACCCAGCATCCACTAAACGCTTGGTCGTCGGCCATTCAACTTCCACTGGTTGCAAGCCAGCGGCAACAGTGCTCGCAGTCCAATCATACATCGAAGGCTCATTGAAATCACCGGTCACAATGGCAATCGCACCCTCGGCTGCGGCCATATCAGCAAACAACAAATCCATTGCGGGGCCGCGCGTGCGGTTAGCCCAGTCAATCAACTCGGGGGCCGTGTTCACAAATGGCGCGGGGCCATATTCAATGCCTAGGGCTTGGTAAGGCTGATAGGGTTCATCATCATGATGGATGTTGAATAGCCAAACCACTGTGCCGTTCACATCAATCGGCACGCCAAGATCATTTTCTGTTGCCGCGCCGATAGGATAACGGCTGATGACAGCATTTGCCCAAAGCGCCACGTTTTCGGTTGTCTGATCATAATAATAAAAGCCAAGCGCCTCGGCGATGGCTGCGGCCACTGAAGGTCCGCCGGCAGGGCAATAGTCCGCATCGCAGATTTCGCCTTCCAAGCGAGTTTCCTGAAGACCGACAATATCGGCACCAGCGGCCAAAATGGCGGCGACAGTTTCATCAATTGGCTTTTCGTCATTCGCACCTCCGCCATAGATGTTAAAAGACATCACGGTGAGAGTTTCGGCAGAAAGCGGCGCGGCAAAGGCAATTAGAGCAGGTACAAAAAGCAGGTTTCGCATAGCTAAATACTCCGATTTTGAGGGCAACTGTTTCAGGTTAGCATTGTTTCAATAAGTTGCCACAAAATTTTAGGCCTATGTCCAACAGGGCAATTTTTGCCGAATTTTCCCCAAATTACCGGCTTATGAAGCAATTCCACGCAAGAAAGTTCCGATGGGGTAATGATATGTAGCCAAGTGTTGATCCATATATTGTGGATCGGGACATTCAGGCATCCACATATAGATACATCCCATGAATTCCCCAATATTTAGTAGTTAGTGGGGCATTTTCCCATTGATTTACTATGCCGGGTGACGTATTCCTGATGCATCGAGTGGTTCGGGATACGACATAAGGCCAAAGGCCATTAACCAGAGCAGGTTTCATACAGGCCCCGCACTATTTGACATAAAGATCCGACGCGACGTGAGCAGACACGTAAGTGGCGCGCAGTCGGGCACAGGACCCGAACGGGACAGTCGGCGGATCGTGGTGGCAGTCACGATCCGCCGTTTCCTTTTTTGGGACGGTAACAGGAGCAAGAAACGTGGAATTGCGTTTCAGAGGCGAGTCAGTCCATCGGGTGGACGCCAAGGGCCGTGTATCGGTTCCAGCGTCCTTTCGGCGTGTGCTTGAGCTTGGCGATCCTGACTGGGTTGAAAACGGCAATCCAAGCTTTGTGCTAATTTATGGGCTTGATGGCACAACCTGCCTAAACGGTTATACCAAAATTGAGGCTGATCGCCTTGGCGCGCGCATTGAAGCGATGCCTTACGGGAATTTGCGCAAAAAGCTAGAGCGCCGCCTGATGACGCAATCGGTCTATCTCACATTGGATGACAATGGCCGGTTTGTGCTGACACAGGCGCTGCGCGACCAGTTTGATATTTCGGCTGAAGCGAAATTCGCTGGTATGAACGAGAAATTTGAAATCTGGGCGCCAAGCGCCTATCTGGCGGATCAGGCGGCCCTTGATGAAGAAGATGATGCCGATGGCATGAACCTTCTTGAGGCGCTGAACGCCGTTCCGCGGGGGCATTAGCAATGGCGGGGCCAGCCCATGTGCCGGTTCTTTTAACACCCTTGCTGGCCAATGTTGCGCCGGTATCGGGCACTTGGCTTGATGGGACATTTGGTGCGGGCGGCTATTGCGCCGGTTTAATTGAAGCAGGCGCGACCCGGGTCATTGGTGTGGATCGTGACCCCTCAACCAAACCAGCAGGCGACGCATTGGCGGCGAAATACTCCGGAAAATTTATCTATATAGACGGCGAGTTCGGCGATTTGGCTGACATCGCCGCGCAATATGCGGGAGGGCAGCTCAGCGGTGTTGTGCTGGATATTGGCGTTTCATCTATGCAAATTGACCAAGCCGAGCGTGGGTTTTCATTTGCCAAGCTTGGCCCGCTTGATATGCGGATGGCGCAAACCGGGCCTAGTGCCGCTGATTTAGTTAACCGCGCCGAAGAATCCGCGCTGGCCGATATTTTGTTTCAATTCGGTGAGGAGCGCGCTAGCCGCCGCATTGCGCGTGCGATTGTGGCAGCGCGCGCGATTGAGCCGATTACCACAACCCAAGATCTTGCCGAGATTGTGTCCAAATGTCTGCCGCGCCCCAAGCCGGGCCAAATTCACCCCGCCACCCGCAGCTTTCAGGCGTTGCGCATTGCGGTGAATGATGAATTGGGCCAGTTGGCCATGGGGCTGGAAGGTGCAGAGGCCGCATTGGCCCCCGGTGGATTGTTGGCCGTGGTCACATTCCATTCATTGGAAGACCGGATGGTGAAGCGGTTCATGGCAGGTGGGGCCGATGATGGCACCCAGGTCAATCGCTATGCGCCAGCGGGCATAGAGCAAGTGCCGCGCTGGGAACGGGTTACGCGCAAGGCGATTACGGCTGATGATGCGGAATGCGCTGCAAACCCGCGCGCAAGGTCGGCCCGGTTGCGCATAGCGCGGCGCAGTGCGGCCCCGGCTGGCCCTGTTAGCGCGATGGCGCTGGGCGCACCTCGGTTGAACTTGGCCGAGGTTTGGGCATGAAGGGGTTTTTGTATCTTTGTGCGCTGGGCTTGGTGATGTTGTTTGCAACTTGGGCTTATCAGGTCAACTACCGCACTAAGGCGGAAATGGATTATGTGAGCGAGTTGCAGCGTGATATTGCCGCAGAACGCCAATCGCTAAGCGTTTTGCGGGCCGAATGGGCCTATCTGAACCGCCCTGAACGGCTGCGCGCGTTGGTGGAAATGAACTTTACCGAGCTGCGGCTCATGCCGCTCCATGCCGACCATTTTGCCGAAATACAGGATGTGGCCATGCCCTTGCCCCCGATGAGTGGTGACATCGGCGCGCTGATTAGCGGCATGATGGATACGGCTGGCCATGCTGACGCTGAGGAGGACGAGCCATGATCCGCCGCCCCCTGCGCCCCTTGGCCCGCATTTTACGCGCCCGTGCCAGCGGCCAAGACCCCAATAAAATTGAAGCTGAGGCCCGCGCTGCGCGTATGCGCGGCAAGCGAGCGGCTGAAAAGCGGCGGGCTGAAAACCGGCTATGGCTTTTGGCCGCCGTGTTTTTGGCCGCCTTTGCTGCGGTTGGCGGTAAAATGTTCATTTTGGCAACGACCGAAGCGATCGAGCCTGTTGCCAGTGTCACAACCTCGCCCATTGTAAACCAGCGTGCGGATATTGTTGATCGCAACGGTTCCATTTTGGCAACCAACCTGATTACCGCGTCGTTGTTTGCCCATCCCCAAGATATGATTGACCGCATTGCTGCCGCTGAAGGTTTGGCGCAGATATTCCCCGACCTGAATGCCGACGACCTGCTGCGCCAGTTTTCTGGGCCGCGTCGTTTTGTGTGGATCCGGCGCAAAATGTCACCTGAGCAACAGCAGGCTGTTTATGATTTGGGCGAGCCGGGGTTGCAATTTGGCCCGCGTGAACTGCGCCTTTACCCCAATGGCGCGTTCGCAGCACATATTCTTGGTGGCACCAGCTTTGGCCGCGAAGGCGTTTATGCCGCCGAAGTTATCGGCACCGCAGGCGTTGAACTACAGTTTGATACCTATTTGCGTGACCCTGCCAATGCAGGCGCGCCGTTGCAGCTTTCAATTGATATGCCGGTGCAGGCTGCGCTGGAACAGGTGCTGGCTGGCGGTATGATGCTTATGAATGCACGCGCCGCCACGGCCGTCTTGCTGGAGGCTGATACCGGACGCATCGTTGCCATGGCCAGCCTGCCCGATTTTGACCCAAACCACCGCCCATTGCCCCCCGTTTCGGGTGACCCGGCAGATAGCCCAATATTCAACCGCGCTGGGCAGGGTCAGTATGAACTGGGATCGACCTTCAAAGTATTTACAGCTGCACAGGCCATGGATAGTGGGTTTGCCAACCCGGCGACGATGGTGGATACATCCGGGCCTTTGGTTTGGGGCCGTTACCGTATTCGCGATTTTCACAATTACGGTGCGCAACTTAGCTTGATGGACGTTATCGTCAAATCGTCGAATATCGGGTCTGCACGGCTGGCAATGGGGATGGGCGCAGATGCCCAGCAAGAGTTTTTGGGCCGACTTGGCCTGTTAGAACCTCTTTCGCTCGAACTTCCGGAATCTGGGCGGTCGCGCCCAACCACGCCGCGCCGATGGTCTGAAATTTCGACGATGACCATTTCCTATGGGCACGGCATTGCCGCCACGCCTATCCATTTGGCGGCGGCTTATGCCAGTTTGGTCAATGGCGGGCTGCGCGTGCGCCCAACATTGCTGCTCGATTCACCGCTGCCAACCGAGGCCGATCGCGTTGTATCGCCCGAAACTTCGGCCAATGTGCGCGAAATGTTGCGCGCGGTTGTGCAGCGCGGCACGGCATCACTTGGCAACGTTGACGGTTATGATGTAGGCGGCAAAACCGGAACGGCAGACAAGCCTATTCCAACCGGTGGCGGCTATTACGAAGATCGCGTTATTGCGACTTTCGCTGGTGCCTTTCCTATGTCAAACCCGCAATATGTGCTGGTTGTGACCTTGGATGAACCCGAAGATACCACAGGCACTGAACCTCGCCGCACAGCAGGCTGGACAGCCGTGCCCGTTGCGGCTGAATTAATTCGTCGGATAGCACCTCTGATGGGGATGCATCCCAACTATGCAAACCCAGCGCCGGTTGTTCTGGCGCGTCAATAAACGTGGCCCCATGGACAACCCAACACGCCCCCTAACAGATTTGAAACTTGATGGGCTGGCCCGCCCCGTTGGCATGGTTGATGGGCTGATGATCAGCGGTATTTCGGTGGATAGCCGCGAAACCAAACCGGGGCATTTATTTGCTGCAATGCCCGGCACACAGGTGCATGGCGCAACCTTCGTTAGCTTTGCGCAGCGTATGGGTGCGGTTGCTGTTTTAACAGATGCGATTGGCGTTGAGGTTTTAATGGCCGAATTTGGCGCATTGCCCTTGCCGGTTTTAGTCGCCGATGATCCACGCCGCGCGCTGGCTTTTTCGGCTGCTCATTGGTTTGGTACGCAGCCGTCGCATATGGTGGCCGTTACTGGCACGAATGGCAAAACCTCGGTGTCGAGCTTTGCGCGGCAGATATTTGAATCCTTGGGAGAAGCTGCTGTTAACTTTGGCACAACTGGGGTCGAAGGCGCTGTCACCGCACCCCTTAGCCATACAACGCCAGAACCACTTACATTGCACAAGCTGTTGGCTGGGCTAGACGCGCAAGGCGTGACTCATGCTGCGATGGAGGCTTCAAGCCACGGGCTGATGCAACAGCGGCTTGCCGCCGTTCGCTTGCAAGCCGCCGCATTTTCCAACCTCACACGCGATCATTTGGATTATCACCCGACTGTTGAAAGCTATTTCGCCGCCAAAGCCCTGCTATTTACTGAAGTGCTGCCCGCAAATGGCTGCGCGGTTATCAATATAGATGACCCGTTTGGCCAAAGGCTGGCTGAAATGTCAGCCGCCCGTGGGCAGCATGTGCTGCGCGTTGGGCGCGACCCGGCGGCGGATTTACGCATTCGCGCGACACGCTTTGACGCTGACGGCCAAGATTTGCGGTTTGATTGGCAGGGCGAAAACCATGTGACTCGGTTGCGTCTTATTGGTGGGTTTCAGGCTGGTAATGCGTTGCTGGCGGCGGGCTTGGCAATAGGCTGTGGCGCCGAACCGGCTGCGGTATTTGCGGTTTTGTCGCAATTGGGCACAGTGCGTGGCCGCATGCAATTGGCCACAACCCGAAGCAATGGTGCAAAGGTCTTTGTAGATTACGCCCACACACCTGATGCGCTTCAAACCGCACTAACGGCTTTGCGGCCGCATGTGCTGGGGCGGATCATTGTTGTTTTTGGGGCCGGTGGTGACCGGGACCGTGGTAAACGCCCGTTAATGGGGGCCGCTGCGGCGGAACATGCCGATATTTGCTTTGTAACGGATGATAACCCCCGCACCGAAGACCCGGCCAGCATTCGCGCTGCGGTCATGGCCGCCTGCCCCAAAGGGATAGAAGTGGGCGACCGGGCCGAAGCCATTTTGCGTGCCATTGATGCCGCGCAAGCGGGTGATGCAGTGCTGATTGCTGGCAAGGGCCATGAAAGCGGGCAAATCATTGGCCGTGATATATTGCCGTTTGATGATGTTGAACAGGCGAGTATGGCCGCCAAAGCGCTCGATGGGCTTGGCTTATGACGGTGCTATGGACAGGTGCTGAAATTGCCGCTGCAACCGGGGCGCTTGTAGCCGATATTCAAGTGACGGGTGTTTCAATCGACACGCGATCGTTAAAGCCCGGCGATATGTTCATCGCCCTGCAAGACCAACGCGACGGACATGACTTTGTTGTGGCTGCGTTGGAAAAAGGGGCCGCAATGGCGGTGGTGGGCCGCGCAATTAACGGTGTGCCCGCAGAAAAGCTGGTTATTGTGCCTGATACTTTGACTGCGCTGAACCAGCTTGCCAAAGCAGCACGCGCCCGCACGCAGGCCCGGGTGATCGCAATTACAGGCTCGGTTGGAAAAACCGGCACCAAGGACATGTTGCGCACTGCCTTAGCCGCGCAGGGCAAGGTTCATGCTGCCGAAAAAAGCTATAATAATCATTGGGGTGTGCCGCTCACACTGGCCCGCCTGCCGCAGGATGCAGATTTTGCGATTATTGAACTGGGAATGAACCATCCCGGCGAAATTGCACCGCTTTCGCACCTGTCGCGCCCGCATGTAGCCATGATCACCACCATTGCAGCTGTGCATGCGGCCGCATTTGCAACAGTTGCAGAAATTGCTGATGAGAAGGCCACCATATTTGAAGGGCTTGAGCCCGGCGGAGTGGCAGTGCTGCCAAGCGATAACGTGTATTTTTCAAGGTTGCTTGCCAAAGCGCAGGTTTGCAACGC
>Ga0105053_10004298_pt1 | contig 21097 bp, 19 predicted proteins | sample BON01_FD_78093 | JGI IMG/M metagenome (GOLD analysis project Ga0105053, IMG submission 78093) | Freshwater microbial communities from Lake Bonney liftoff mats and glacier meltwater in Antarctica - BON-01 | ecosystem: Environmental > Aquatic > Freshwater > Ice > Glacier meltwater | place: Lake...
ATACCGAGCACATACTGGAGTAAGTCCAATTGGAATGCAGCTACTATTTTAAAAGAACTAGCGAATAGGCGGATAGATTACATCCTATTAGCGGGCTTTCTAAAGCTAGTACCATCCGAAGTTACTAGAGCCTATAAAGGAAAAATAGTCAATATACACCCTAGTATATTGCCAGCATACGGCGGTAAAGATATGTATGGTGAGCATGTACATAATGCTGTACTATCAAATAACGAAAAGTACACTGGAATTACTATTCATGAAGTGAATGAGGAGTTCGATAAGGGAAAAGTCATAGCTCAGTACTCAACTCTACTAGCTACTAATAAAGAAACACTCGATTCTGTCAAATCCAAAATACAACTACTAGAGCATACCAATTTTGCCCCTACAGTAGAAGCTTGGATTCGCTCTAAGACTTAATTATTTTAAACTCAGTTCTTCTATTTTTAGATTTACCTTCTTTGGTGTCATTTTTAGCGACTGGAGTAGTATCTCCGTATCCGTGGTAACTTAATCTTTCTACATCTACGCCGTTAACTATTAGGTACTCATACACAGACTTCGCTCTATCATTAGATAATGTTAGATTATAGGCAGATGATCCCACATTATCTGTATGACCACCTATCTCTATATACACTGTACTATTCTCTGTCATAAATCTACTAAGCTTTTCTAACTCAGTATTACTCTCAGACTTAAGGTCAAACTTATCTGTATCAAAAAATATATTATTAAGAATAACAGTTTTACCTTCTTCTAGCATTTCTAAATCTATGTGTATCTCAAACGGCTTATCGTTAGGCACATTAGGCATATCAAAATTCTCAGAGTGAAAAAGGTATCCTTTCTTATCTATAGTAAGTGCGTATTGTATATCCGCTTTAAGAGGTACTACGAAACTAGCTTTAGGCCCGTCTGCATAGGATATAGTACTTTTACTACCGTCTAATGGTGTAAGCACCACGCTAGCACTGAGTGGCTTTAGAGTAGCCGCATCCCTCACATATCCTCTCACATAACTTACTCGCTTAGCTCTCAGATTCTCTGGTAGCTGAAAGGTATATATATCAAGTCCGCCTTCGCCGTCTGGCATATTATCACTACTGTAGTAAGCACTGCTGCCATCTCTGGTCACTATCATATTCCAATCGTATCCAGTAGTATTAATCGGATATCCTAGATTTTTAGGCGCATCCCACTCACCGTCTGGCTGTAACCTGGTGATAAAGAGATCACTCTTACCCATCCCTGGATGCCCTTCTGAACTGAAGTATAACGTCACATTATCCGAGTGTATGAATGGAAACTGCTCGTCTTTGCTAGTGTTAATATCGCGACCTAGATTCACAGGAGCATTCCATCCAGAGTCACTAAACTCTGATTTCCATATGTCTGTACCTCCAAAACCTCCAGGTCTATCACTTGTGAAATAAAGTACGCGACCATTGGAAGCTATACTCGGTTGAGATTCCCAGTACTTTGTATTGATAGGAGCCTGTAGGTTAAGTGGCTCGCCCCATATTCCATTTTTATCTATAGTAAGCCAGATATCACACTGTCCTTTGCCACCTGATCTGCTGCACGAAGTGAAGAAAATATAGTGCCCATCTGCAGATACACTAAATGCTCCTTCATTTTCTACTGTATTGATAGGAGGTCCTAAATTTTTAATTTCATCCCAACCATCTTCATTTTTAGTAGCAAAGTAGAGGTCTTCATTTGGTCTTCTATCTGTTAGATCTCCAGTCCTTCTTGTTATATACATCGTATTCTCATCTATAGAGAATGCTGGACTATACTCTTGCTCAGAGGTATTTATACTTTTACCCATATTGATAGGAGTGATGTCCACTGGATTTTTCACAGCTATTTTAGCAAAAGCTATATTACTCATCTTGATCTGTGCTTCTTTAGCGTAACTATCATTGGTACGATTTACGTTTAGGAAGTTTCTATAAAAATACTCTGCAGAATCCAATGTACCTTCTTCGTGGTATATTTTTCCAAGTTCATAAAGAGCAAAATAGTGATCAGACTTAAGTGCTAAGAGCTTTTTGTACACACTAATAGCCTTTTTAGGCTCATTCTTTTTCTGATACGTATTTCCTAGAGCATCGTAGGCATCTATAAATTCGGGAGCTTTTTTGATAGCTTGCTTAAACAGCGTAATAGCCTCATTATACTCTCCATAGCCTTGCTGTTGTAGGCCTTTATTAAAGAATACTTGAGCTTTTTTAGGAATACTCCCTTGACCATTCACGGTATTAGCAGTGCCACACGCTGCGAGCAGCAGACATGTTACTATCCATATACCCACTTTACGTTTAATTTCTATCATATTCCAATACTTGTATATCAATGAGCTTGCCATTCTCTATGCCAAACTTCATCATTGTTCGTTTTTTATGAAAACCATGCATCCCTATAGCACCTGGATTGAAGTGGATTAACCCCAATTCTTTATCTCTAACTACTTTACATATATGTGAATGACCGCAGATGTATAGATCAGGCTTCACCTCTAGTAAACGTTCTTTTACTCCTTTCTCGTATCTGCCCGGGTATCCACCTATATGTGTAATATAAACAGTTAATCCTGCCACAGTGAAGTTAATCTCTTTTGGATAAATAGACCTTATGGTACTATTATCAATATTTCCATAGACTCCGCGTACCAGTTTCGTTTTAGTGAGTGCATCACTTACAGCCAAATCTCCCCAGTCTCCAGCATGCCACACTTCATCGCAATCCATTATATGCTTAGCTATTTCTGGACTTATATAACTGTGCGTGTCAGATATTAGTAAAATACGTTTGATGGGGTAAAAATAAGTAGCTTTATTCTATTATTCTTTAAAATCTACGACCTTTGAAAACAATGTCAGTAAATATGATTTTACTTATCAGCATAGGTGCTGTAAGTTATATCTCGTTTTCCAATAGAGGGCTTTTTGCCAAGCTACTTTTTAGTCCGTATCAGATAGAGCGAAGCAAGGAATGGTACCGTTTCTTAACCAGTGCTTGGTTACATGCAGACTTCAATCATTTATTCCTAAATCTGTTTGTACTCTGGGGCTTTGGAGGATTTGTAGAGAGTGTATTGGTAGCGTGGTATGGTACCGCTGGAATGGCCTATTATCTAGCCCTTTTTATAGGATCTACGCTCATAGCTCATTTACCCGGATACCTTAAAAATAGAGACAACTATGCGTACTCTGCTGTAGGTGCTAGTGGTGGGGTATCTGGTGTCTTATTTGCCAGTATCATGATACAGCCCTTAGAAAAATTATGCTTGTATTTCGTCTTATGCCTCCCAAGTGTACTTTTTGGGGTATTGTACCTCGGTTACTCTCAGTACATGAATAAGAAAGGAAATGATAACATAGGTCACGAGGCTCATATCTGGGGAGCTATAGGCGGAATCTTCTTGATTATCGCATTCAGACCCTCTATTTTTCCTGATTTCATTGCACAGCTCAGAGAAGTTCTCCCGTTTTAGAATCAAAAAAGCCACAGCTGTTAAAGCTGCGGCCGACATTACTTTATTTTTTAGATTAATTTAAAACGGTAAATCGTCACTGTCTTCACTAGTAAAGCTCACTCCAGTGACATCATCTGTAGCAGCTGGTGGAGCCGATGCCGCTGGTGCACTTCCACCGCTTACTTTATCTATTTTCCAAGCTTTCACATCTGTATACCACCTTGAGTTATACTCACGGCTTTCTATATTGATAGCTACTTTCACTTCATCTCCTTCCTTCAGTTCAGCTACTTTATCAGCCATATCCTGAAAACCAACTATTGAGATTTTCTTTGGATAGTTTTCTGACGTTTCTATAACGAAATCCTGCTTCTTCCAAGCACCTCTTGAGCTTTCGCCAGTCTGTGGAACAAGTAATTGAACTACTTTTCCTTCGAGTATTAAATTTTCCATGATTTTTATGATACAAGGTTAATGGTACTCAAGAGTTTAAACGACATTTGCTTCATCACAATTTTTAAACAACTTTTAGAATCTTGGAAATACTCATAGCATTTGGGATAGCTGCATTTTTTAGTTTTATAGGATCCGTATTTTTGGGTTTAGTTAATGCAGCCGTAATAGACACTGCGATCACTAAATCAGAAAAATCTGCGTTATGGCTGGCCTTTGGAGGTGTTTTACCTGAGATACCATATACATTGATAGCTATTTTAGGAACATCATATGTAGGGGTATTAGAAAATTACAAATTGCATCTGAGCATAGGTATGGGCATTATTTTCATCTTAATGGGAACTAACTATCTGCTAAAGAAAAAGAAAAAAATTGTGCTCGCTGAAGAGTCAAAAATTGGTGCATTTTCTAATTTTACTAAGGGTTTCCTTTTGGCTATAGCTAATCCTCAGCTTATTTTTTACTGGTCAGGTTACTTGATTTTGTTTCAAACAGGCACCTTTACAAACGGAAAGCCATTTTTTATTTTCACTGACTCACCTTGGGACCTTACTAAATGGAGTTTTGCCATTGGGGCTTCAGCTGGTGCATTTTTTATTTTATTCATTTATATTAAACTCAGCACGATTTATAAGGATCAACTTACTAAACTCATAGGAGACAAGTTTTCTAACATAATTGGAGCTCTGTTTATTGGAATAGGGTTATTTACGATTATTAAAAATATTATCTAAATTAGTATTTTTAATACTACTCCCATTTTCATTCATTGTAACTACTCAACTTTTCAATAAATTCAACTGGGAGTATTTAGGTTTCGACCATTTACTACACCTTCATCTATCGCTAATATAAACAACTGGAATGCTGCTGGTCAGTGATAGAAAGCTAGAACGTGCAGATAAACTCCGTAATGAGGTGTCACTGGTGCCGGATGTTTAAAGTACAGCTATAATCGGTACATTTAAAGTATACATAAGGACAGATAGTGGCAATATATTTACCATATCTACTACGCCACTGAAAGGCAATAACCAAATTTGCATACTATTACATCCGTGGTATATATATACAAGCCTAGACGGTACTATATTTTTAGCTTCGGAGGGAGGTATTCGTACGTTTAGATGAAGGCTCTACAAAGCAAAATAAAAGTGAGAGAGGACTTGGAGACTGAAAATTCCTAGAAAATGAAATAAAGATTAGTCTACGGTCTTAGCAACCATAAATCCTGCTTTATTAATTTGGCGTTATTGTATGCATTCAAAGCAGCTTCCTCATTACCACCAGCGTAGAACCCTATTCTATAAAGTCCATTTTCGTATTCTAATATCTCTGCACTATTAAAATCAGAGATCCACTTATTCCAATAATCATAAGCCTGAGTATAGCTGTAACTGCTCACTATAATTATATAGTACAGCCCATTTATAGGTTTAGAAATAGCACTTATACCATTATCACTTGCCGTTTTGCTAGTACTGTCAGATGTAATAAAAGATACGTCACTAGAATCTTTTTCACTTTGCGAAAATTGAATTGCGGCCGGGTATTGAGTCATCTTTACGGAACGCACTACTTCCTTTATTATTTCCACAGGCTTGACTCGAGTGAGTTGAATACTTGTATTTTCTCCTTCCGTTACACTAAATGTATTAGCCTCGTATCCTTCAGCGAACACTCTTCCGCTTATGTAATTTAAATTTTCAGGTATATTGAAGATGTAGTTTCCTTTAGTATCAGTAGCAGTAAAACCACCATTATCTTGACCTATCAGTATATAAGCACTCGATATAGGAACACCTTGCTCATCCATAACATTACCGGTTATAGTAGTCATTATAGCTTGCTTGGTCATACTGTATAATCTAGATTGTTCTTCGTGCTCTCTTTTTATGTAATATCTCGTTTCAGAAACAGGTAAAAGTGCTACTTCATTATCTATTGTATTCATTTCAGCAGCATTCAACAGAATAGTCTGCTGATCTCCTAAATCTTTAAATTTATAAATATCAAATCCACCTTTACTCGCATGACCATCTGAGCTAAAGAATAACCAGTCTTGAGTGATTATTGGGTTAATTTCATTTCCGGGAGTATTCACTTCATTACCAAGGCTTATTGGACTTTCAAATACTTCTCCATTGAAAACACTTACAAATAAGTCATATCCCCCGTGCCCATCGGGTCTATCCGATGAGAAGTATAGCTTACTATGTTGTTCATCTATCTGAGGAAAGGCACAATTACCTTCCATAGATTTAAAGAGTTTCTCTGGCTTCTTCCATTTGCCCTTTTTCTTATGGAGTAAGTAAAGAGACGATTCATTATTGACTGCATCTATAAGACTTACCACCGCATTGTTCCCATTATTATAGAATGCTACAGATCCAATAGGCATATCTGTAATCCCAATAAGTACTTCTCGGCGATTAGACATGTTGCCATCACAGTCAATATCATACTCCATTAGTTTACCATCTATGGCAGTATATATCTGTCCTCTATAATTGGTAGGGTTTGAAATCGGATAATCGGTCTTTACGAGCTTATTAATTGTAGATGAGTTGGAACCAGACTGCTGCTGAGATATAGTATTTTTGCCCGAGGTTTTCTCATACTCCTTAAGAAACTCGATAGCTAGAGAATACTTATTATCAAGTACCAACGTATTAGCGAAAAGAAGAAAATCGTGGGGCTGAAAACTCCCTTTTTCCAACTCAATATAAAATAAAGCTTCAGCATTGAGATAATCCGACTCATAATAAAATGCTCTGGCTTTTTCTATTCCTGTAGCATCTGCACTTGGCTTCAGAACTACTGATAGCTCAGGAAGTTGTGCACTTGCAGAAGTAAAAAAAAGTAGAATAGCAATTAATAATGTATTGGCTTTATTCATTGTATTGGCGAATTTCGGGTAAAAAAGGGACTTCTATGCATTAATATCTTGAGCTAGACTTTTTGCAGCCATATAGCCACCACTCCAAGCCGCTTGAAAATTAAAACCTCCAGTGATGGCATCTATATTCAGTAATTCCCCTACCGCATATAGACCCTTGTATTTGATGATTTCAAATGTATCATTATTTACCTCAGTCAAGGCTATGCCACCTGCTGTGACAAACTCTTCTTTGAACGTGCTTTTACCATTAATGGCTGATTCATAAGCACACAGTACAGTAACTAATCGTACTATTCCTTTTTTACCTATCTCAGACCAGTTAGTATAGGGCGGTAATGCTGCTGCTTCAAAGAGGTACTGCCACAGTCTCTTCGGTAAATTATGCTCTTTCCAAGACACCACCCTTTCTTTAGGTTTAGTCTCAGCATAACTTTTAAATAGAGCAGTTAGTTTTTTTGAATCATGAGCAGCCCAGTTTATTTTTAGGTTAAATGTATAATCCAAAGCACTTAATTCTCTGGCATACCACGCACTCAATCTTAAAATAGCAGGAGCAGTGTAACCCCAATGTGTGATAAGCACGGGACCTACCTCACGACTATTTTGTATTCCCATAATAGATACGTGAGCATCCGGCACACTCAGTCCAGCGAGCTCTAGCTGTGTATGCTGCTTTGCATTAAATGTAAATAAAGATGGGAGTGGGGGTACTATTTCTACATCCATAGCCGCTAGCATATCATATACTCCTTTATTACTTCCTGTAGCCAGCACTACCTTATCTACCTGCACATTTTCAGAGCCAAAATCTAGTTGCCACTTTTCTCCTTCATGAATCAAGCTTTTCAGTCGTTTGCTTAAGAGCACACTAATATTTAGTCTACGTGTTTCGTTCAGTAAGCATTTGTATATACTTTGGGAGTTATCACTTTGAGGAAATACTCTACCATCTACTTCTGTTTTGAGGGGTACTCCACGTGTAGTAAACCACTCCTGTGTATCAGAACTTGTAAATGTATGAAAAATAGGCTCTAAGAACTCTCTACCTCTGGGATAGTTAGCAGCCAGGACAGAAGGTTCGCTTATAGTATTAGTCACATTGCACCTTCCACCGCCACTTATGAGTACTTTAGCGAGTAGCTTATTACTCGCTTCATAGATAGTAATATTGGCTTGAGGGAGCTTCTCTGCTGCATTTATAGCACAAAAAAATCCTGCTGCACCTCCACCTATGATTGCTATTTTCATAGGTTATAGCCCAAAGAATGCTATGGTCTCTGTAAGTACCTCTGCAAACTGCTTTGGAATCTTACGAGCTTCTAGTGGATGTTTCGTATTAAATGTATGGTCAGCACCTTCTATCTCTACTAACAGTGCATGAGGCACTTCTTTATAGATCGTATATGCATCTGCTAAGGGTACTACACTATCTTCTTCTCCGTGGAGTATAAGAAGTGGTGTTTTTAGATTTTCCAAATTAGCCCCTAGGCTAAGCATACTCGCATTTTCTGCAAAAGCTTCTACAAACTGAAAGTAGATAGGCATCTCTTGTTTGGTTCTCCCGTTAGTAATATGATGCACACCTTCTGTTTTCCAGTCCTGGAAATCTTTCATCTCTAGATATCGCTCTAAGTCAGAAACACTGGCCCATGTAGCTATTTTAAATATTCTTTCGTCTTGACACGCTCTAAGTAGTGCTATGGCTCCACCTCGGCTGTGTCCTATCAGGTTAATTTCTCCATTCCACACGAAGGGAAATGACTCAGCTTTTAATCCTATAAAATCTAGGACTGATCCTAAGTCATCATATTCTCTCATAAAATTATTGGCACCAAACGCTTTTAAATCTGCGAACTCTTGAAGATTTTCAGGCGTAGTGCCGTTATGCGAGAAATTAAACTTGAAGAAGGGTTGTCCCTTTACAGCAAATATCTCTGCTGCTAGTGGCCAAACTCCCCAGTCTTTAAACCCTTTAAATCCGTGAGCAAAAACGGTAATAGGTACTGCGTCTTCGTACGTAGCATACGTAAGATCAGCCGTAATTAAGCGTGCGTCACTTCCTTTGAATTTATAGCTTTTATTTTGTACGGATGACTGCATTACTTCAGCTTCGTGAAGGTCTCGTTAGCATCAAATTTCTTAGCAGCATCTCCTATACGTAGGATGGATACTTTCTTCATTATGATAGGAGAGTTAGGCTTGTTGTTTCTATTTTTAGGCACACCACCCATAAGAGTTATTATGTTTTGACCCATGACTACTTCACCAAAAACATTATAAGCTCCATCTAAATGTGGAGTAGACCCGTGAGTTATAAAAAACTGACTGCCATTAGTATTAGGCCCGGAATTCGCCATACTGAATATACCTGCCTTGCTATGACTAAGCTCAGGATGGAATTCATTCTTAAATTTATATCCAGGTCCACCAGAACCGGTACCTGTAGGATCACCACCTTGTACCATGAAGTTAGGTATCACTCTGTGAAATATCAAACTATCAAAATATGGAATACCCAGCGGCCTTGCTGTATTAGCTAGAGTACCTTCTGCTAGTCCTACAAAGTTAGCCACAGTAAGTGGAGCTCTATCCATATAGAGTTTACCTACGATATCACCTACATTAGTTTGAATGTATGCGTAGATTCCATCTTCTTTTAGTACAGGAGTTTTAGCTACGACTTCAGTAAGTTTATACGCTACCTTAGATTCCCCTTCTTTAGGGTCTTCTACCATAGATTCTATTACGTTTAGTTGATATCTGTATCCTTTTTCAAATTCAAATCCTTTTATCTCAGTGCTTAACAGCGTCCACTCTTCTTTGAGTTCTTCACCTATATACACATTAAGACACTGTTTATCATCTGCACACGCTACCTGCTCACTATCTACCCATACGGTCTTAGTCTTAGGTCCTTTACCTTTAAAAATACTACAAGATGATACTACCAAGAGTATCACCATAAGCTTATATAATTTCATGGTGACAAATGTAAAAGTAGTTTGCTTAATGTGGCAGTGTATTAGATAATAATAGCGCTATAAATTGCAAGAAACTATTCTAATGTACTAATCTTGCACTGCTTTATGAGTCTAGAGAAAGAAATAGAAAAACGCAAAACTTTTGGTATCATCTCTCACCCAGATGCTGGTAAGACCACTCTTACTGAGAAGTTACTCCTTTTTGGTGGTGCTATACAAACTGCAGGTGCGGTGAAGAGCAACAAGATAGAGAAGACTGCCACCTCAGATTTTATGGAGATAGAGAAGCAGCGTGGCATCTCTGTGGCTACTTCTGTGATGAGTTTTGAGTACAAAGGCACCAAGATCAATATCCTAGATACTCCTGGTCACAAGGATTTTGCAGAAGACACCTACCGCACACTCACGGCGGTAGATAGCGTAATCTTAGTGGTAGATGTGGCTAAAGGTGTGGAGGCTCAGACACGTAAGCTGATGCAGGTATGTAGGATGAGAAATACGCCTGTTATTATTTTTGTAAATAAGATGGATAGGGAAGGTCAAGATCCGTTTGATATCCTGGAGGAACTAGAAAATGAACTTCAGATAAGTACTAGACCGCTGAGTTGGCCTATTAATATGGGCTCTCGATTTAAAGGTGTTTTTCTCCTTCATAATCAGTCACTTAACCTTTTTCAAGCAGATAAAACTAAGAAAGCATCTGATTATGTAGCCATAGAAAATCTAGAAGATAAAGCATTAGATAAAATAGTGGGAAAGGCAGATGCTAATCAGCTGCGTGAAGATGTAGAGCTCATCAATGGTGTTTTTGAGCCCTTTGATAGAGAAATGTATGAAGAAGGACTCCTAGCTCCTGTATTCTTTGGTTCTGCACTGAATAACTTTGGGGTGCAAGAGCTTCTAGACACCTTTGTGGAGATAGCACCTAGCCCTAGAACTAGACCCACAGATAAGCGAGATATCGACCCTTTGGAAAAGAAGATGACAGGATTCATTTTTAAGATCCATGCGAATCTAGACCCTAATCACAGAGATAGAATAGCATTCCTTAGAGTATGTTCAGGCACTTTTGAACGTAATAAGTTCTACGTACACGCTAAAACAGGCAAGAAAATGCGATTTAGTAATCCGTATACCTTCTTAGCAGATAGTAAAGAAGTAACTCAGTTTGCCTATCCCGGTGATGTAGTAGGTCTATATGATACGGGTAATTTTAAAATAGGTGATGGACTCACAGAAGGAGAGATACTAGAGTTTAAAGGTATTCCTAGTTTCAGTCCTGAGCTATTCCGTGAGGTGGTAAACCTAGATCCTATGAAAAGTAAGCAACTTGAAAAAGGACTCAATCAGCTCACAGATGAAGGTGTGGCACAGCTCTTTACGCAGCAACCAGGTAATCGTAAGATTATAGGTGTGGTAGGTGAACTTCAGTTTGAGGTAATACAATATAGACTAGAGCATGAGTATAATGCCAAAGCCCGTTTTGATGCGGTAAATTATCACAAAGCGTGCTGGATGACTGGTGACCAGGAGAAGATAGCAGAATTCATAAAGTATAAGCCCAGAGATGTAGTCTTAGATAAAGATGAGAACTTAGTCTTCTTGGCACAGACAGCTTACGTACTGCAAATGGCTAAGTCTAATAATCCTGATATAACCTTCCACGAGACCAGTGAGTTTAAAGTAGGAGGAGCAAAGTAGTGTCCCACTCAAGTTTACGCTTCACTGCAATAAAAAGCTTACCTAAAAGTGAAGTTCAAATACTGACTCGATCCATTGGGAGCAATGCCTTCTATACGTATTTGGCCTTTATATTCCTTTAGTAATTCTACTATTACGTTCACATTATCAATGGGCTTTCCATTAATTTTAACGAATACAAACCCTTCTCCTACATTCATTTGGCGTATTTTTCCGTTAGTGATGTTAGTGACCTTTATACCATTACTTATGCGATAGGCATCTTTTTCTAGTTTGGATATCTTTTCAAATTCAGCACCTAACTCTTCACTCACCACGCTCTCTTTTTTGAGTAGTTTAGTCGTTCCTTCTTTGTTGACCAGTGTAAGATCTACATCTCTGGGATTACCATCTCTATAGACTTCTAGTTTTACGATATCACCAGGTCTGAGGTAGGCCATACGCTCATCAAAGGTCGCTTTAGCATCAATAACCTTACCATCTATTTTAGTGATTACGTCACCTGCTTTGAGTAGGGTAGTAGCTTCTTGGTTAGTATTAGTGAATCGCTTCACTAGGACACCAGCGTTTACACCTAATTTATCTTCTATTTCACCATCTATATCTATCACATCCACACCAGCAAATCCACGCTGTACTTCGCCATATTCCTTTAGATCTTCTATAGTCTTAGATACTATATTGCTCGGTATAGCAAATCCATATCCCACATAACTACCGGTTTTACTCGCTATAGCCGTATTTACACCCACCAGATAACCACTAAGGTCTACTAATGCTCCGCCGCTATTGCCTGGGTTAATTGCTGCATCTGTCTGTATAAACGATTCTATCGGAAACTGATTATTAACGATATTTATATTTCTGCCTTTTGCGGAGACTATTCCTGCGGTCACCGTGCTGGTCAAGTTAAACGGATTTCCTACTGCTAATACCCATTGACCTATCTCTACATCATCTGAATTTCTAAACTTGATAGGAGTAAGGCTTTTCGCTTCTACCTTAAGAAGTGCCAGATCGCTACTGGGATCTGCACCTACTAGTTTTGCTATATAGGTGCGTCTATTATTACTTAATACTACCTCTATTTTATCTGCACTTTTCACCACGTGATGATTCGTTATAATATATCCATCTTTCGTTACTATCACTCCGGATCCCGTGCTTGCTACTTTTCCTATTCTACCAAAAGGATCAAAATCAAAACCCCAAAAGGAAGAGCTTCTCTGATATTGCTGAGACTCTGTTTTGATAAAAACTACGCTTGGAGTACTTATTTTAGACGCCTCTATGAAACCCTTCTCCAGGTCTAGATTGCCATTATTATGTACTCTATTCACACTATATTGTTGATCAGTTTCTACTGCGATAGTAGCAGAAGTAGTGAACAATGTCTTGTAGACATAAGCCCCTAAAAAAGATGCAAGAAAACAAATAAATAACGTGTAAACTACTTGAGTCTTTTTCATATTGAAGTGCTAATTTTTTTTACTACTAGTCGAACATCGATTACTTTACCAAAGATTTCACGACAAATGTTTGTCTTGGATTCACAGGGTCATTAGTAATTACTGTGACTACTTTACCCTGCGGTCCACTTTTATTCACAGCATCAAAGGTTACTTCTAGCGTAATTTCTTCTCCCGGCACCAACACACGCTTACTTGGAGACACTACTGTGCACGAGCAGTCAGAATCGATTTTTCGGATAGTCAAATCACTTTTACCTGTATTTTTTAGGACGATACTTTTAGTCCGTATACTACCAGCACTTATCTCACCCATGAGCAACTGGTTAGTGCTAAGAGTCAAACGTGCAGCCTTTTTTATATGTCGTTTTTTTAATTCACTGAAATTTTGCAACAGATCAATGTATACAGGAAATTCTTTCTTAGGAAAAAATCTATCATTTGTTTGGAGCAGTATATTGCCTCTATAACCGCCTAGTGTGTCTAAGTCATATAAGTTTGCTTTAACAACTATATAAGACCAAGAATCTACCGCAAGAGTAATAGGCAGATTTTCTACCGATACGAAAGGAATAGAAGATTTTGCACTTGAAATAACAATATCACTATATCCATCATTGAAAAACTTAACCGTATCAATAAGGACTTGATTTTTGAATTTTTGCCCCCAAGCGAAATTATTTACATCCATCATTAAGTAACCAAACTCGCCTTTATAATAGCGGTCTGGTGAATTATCTGCCATGGAAACTATCTCTGCTTTAAAACTCAAATCTTTCTGAAAACCATCAGAATAATTGCCCCGGATATATACCCATTTGGTGATATTCCCACTGATATTTATAGGGTTAAAATCTACCGTGATTGTGCCTATATCACCCGCTGGATAGATCTCTTTATCACTCCGTAGATTTGTACATCCACAAGCAGCTTCTAATCCTTCAATTATAAATGGATTGGCACTTGTATTGGTAAATGTGTAGACTACTGTCTTAATTCCATCTTCAGCTCCAATTACACCAAAGTTAAAATCAGTTTTTTCGAAAACTATCTCATCCATAGTCACCTGGGCGTTACTTGATAGGCAGCTAAAGATAAGTATCGTGGCTATAAAAAATGTATTTCTCATGTTTGAATTCAAATAAAACTTCATCTTAATTAGTAATCTACTTTGTTAGATGAAATGTTTATAAAAAACGTTGCCCACGTTTAAAAATCTATCTTTACTTTCGCTTGGTGAGCAATGATATTTTAGACAGCACATCTGAGGGTTTTTCAGATCAGGAAAGGGACATAGAAAAGGTCCTTAGGCCTATCTCTTTTGATGATTTTGCTGGACAGGACAAAATTTTGGATAACCTCAAAATATTTGTTCAGGCTGCTAATCAACGAGAAGAGGCTCTTGACCACGTTCTACTTCACGGACCTCCAGGGCTAGGCAAAACAACCTTAGCTAATATTATAGCACAAGAACTGAATAGTAATATACGCATCACAAGTGGACCTGTATTAGAAAAACCAGGGGATCTAGCAGGGCTGCTTACTAATCTGGATGAAGGAGATGTGCTCTTCATAGATGAGATACACCGCCTTAGTCCAGTCATAGAAGAGTATCTGTACTCTGCCATGGAAGATTATAAGATAGATATAGTACTAGATTCTGGACCGAATGCCCGCAGTGTACAGATAGGTATCAGTCCTTTTACACTCATAGGAGCTACTACGCGTAGCGGTTTACTTACGTCTCCACTCCGAGCTAGGTTTGGTATCACCAGTAGATTAGAGTATTATGATACTCCTCTATTAGCCAGTATAGTAGAGCGGAGCAGTGGTATACTGAATATGGCCATAGATCATAAAGCAGCTATAGAAATAGCCGGACGTAGCCGAGGTACTCCACGTATAGCTAATGCTCTTCTTAGAAGAACAAGAGATTTTGCTCAAATAAAAGGGGATGGAACTATATCCATAGAAATAGCTAAAATAGCTCTTGCCGCACTTAATGTAGATGCTAGAGGACTAGATGATATGGATAATAGAATACTTTGTGCCATAATAGATAAGTTCAAAGGCGGTCCGGTAGGTCTTAATACCATAGCTACAGCTGTAAGTGAGGAAGCAGGTACTATAGAGGAAGTATATGAGCCGTTTCTTATCAAAGAAGGTTTTCTTCAACGCACTGCTCGAGGCAGAGAAGCTACCGAGTTAGCATATAAACACTTAGGTAGGGTAAATCTAAAATCAAATAACCCAGGCTTATTTTAAGCGATGGATCTTCGCCAACGTCATACGCATACTATAAAAGGAATTGCTGAAAAATTAGGATTTGATTTTTGTGGAATCAGTAAAGCAGGCAAGCTAGAAGAAGATGCAATCAGATTAGAAAGCTGGCTAAATAAAGGCTATCACGGAAAGATGAAATGGATGGAAGGTCATTTTGATAAACGAGTGGACCCTACCCAGCTAGTGCCCGGAGCAAAATCAGTAATCTCTCTACTCTTTAATTACTATCCTGAAGAAAACCATGATGAGCAAGCTCTGAAAATATCAAAATATGCATACGGAGAAGACTATCATCACGTTATCAAGCGTAAACTAAAAACTTTTGTACAAAAGATAGAAGAAGATATAGGAGAAGTAGACGGTAGAGTATTCATAGATTCTGCACCAGTACTAGACAGAGCATGGGCAGCTAAAAGCGGCCTAGGCTGGATAGGAAAAAACAGTATGCTTATCACTAAGTCTAAAGGGAGTTTTTACTTTATTGCAGAGCTCATATTGGATATAGATTTGCTGGCTGATGGATCTACTACTGACCACTGTGGCACTTGTACTGCTTGCATAGATGCTTGCCCTACGGATGCTATAGTCGCAGATAAACTAATAGATAGCACGAAATGTATATCTTACCTTACTATCGAGTTAAGGGAAGAGATACCTGCATCCTTCAAAGGGCAAATGGACGGATGGGTCTTTGGTTGTGATATATGCCAAGATGTGTGCCCGTGGAATAAATTTTCTAATCAGAATGACACACCAGAACTATCTCCAACACCACACTTTAATGAAGCTGCTCAGTCAGATTGGCAAGAACTTACCGAAGATGTATTTAAGCGAGTATTTAAAAAATCTGCAGTGAAGAGAGCAGGACTTATTAAACTTAAGCAGAACATAAATTTCGCTAAAGTTTAGCACAGATAAAATAGGAACACTAATTGCACTATCCTGAATATGAAAAAATATATTCTTTTTTTAGTCGGTTTATCATTCAGTATATCAGCCATAGAAGCTCAAAGTAAGAGTGATAATATAGATCCGGATAACTTTAATCATACACTTTTTTAACAATTAATTTTTACGAAGGTGAATGAATATAGAGTCACTAATGGACGTAAAGCTCTAATACATAATTCTACAATCTATAAAGTGGCTAAAGATCACAATGATTTTTTGAAAACCAATGGTGAACTAACCCATGACCAACCATCTACTGGCAAGCGAACAGTGCAAGAAAGGTTGCTACACTATGTGAATGTAAAACAGTATGCCGTAGGTGAGAATATAGCACGCACTTTCGTACTGATACCTACATACAATTATGACGAAAAGGGGGAAACTTCGCTCAATGTGGCTAACACCTATGAAGAGGCAGCTTTTTATATGCTGAATGCGTGGATACAAAGTGATGCGCATCGTCACAATATCTTAAAAGACAAATACCAGCTAGGAGCTATAGCAGCTTATTTTAATCCCAATGACAAGTCACTAACAGCCGTACAAGTATTCGCTAAAATAAGATAACATTTTTTGAAAGGGCATAAAAAAACCAAGTGCATAAGCACTTGGTTTTTAATATTAATTAATACTTTTTATTTATTCTTGGTGACCTTCTGGACCGTGAACATGTCCGTGGCTTATTTCTTCTTCAGTAGCCTCACGCAATTCAGCTATACTTCCTATGAAATGTAAATCTTTACCAGCCAATTGGTGATTGAAATCCATAGTCACTTTGTCTTCAGATACTGTATTAACTACACCTGTCATAGGTTGACCGTCCTGATTAGTAAGTTGTAACTGAGCTCCTTCGAACACGTCAGTACTCAGACTGCCGTCTACTAAAAAGATAGATTTATCTAAATCCACTATTGCTTCTTCTTTAAACTCCCCGTAACCTTCTGCCGCAGGCACTAAGAAATCATATTTCTCACCTTCTGCTAAACCTTCTAGTTGTTTCTCAAAACCGGGTATCATCATACCGTGACCGTGAATGTATGTAAGTGGGCTATCACCACTAGCATCTAACTGCTTACCATCCACATCTAATACGTAATTTACGCCAACTACGGCGTTTTTTCCTATCTTCATTGCTTCAAAGTTACTATTCCCTTTATGAAAACCACGGATACACACGAGTTTATTGCAATTTGCTGCGGTATCCTGTCTCATAAAATAGATTTTCTGAGGATTAGCATACTTTCATTCTGTCAATACTGATAAATTTGCACCTCAATGAAATACACACGTATACCTACAGATGAGCTTGAAAAACTTGAAGAAGAATTTGTTAACTTTTTGGTGATGAACGGCATCATAGCAGACGACTGGTTAGCTATCAAAGAAAATGAACCCCTAAATGCCGATGAAATCATTAATCAATTTAGTGAAGTCGTTTGGGAGAGTATTTTACGTGGGACTAAGTATCTAAATAAAGTAGAGGAGGAGAGTGCTTACTATTTTAAATGTGATTCTGATACTATATATCTGATTAAAGTGGACAAAACAGAAGCCGCTGCAGAACAGTTTTCCACCTCTAAAGAGTATAACAAAACTAGAGAACTAGAACTTTTTGAAATGCTTCAAAGTGGCTGCACTATCAGTGAAGGTGAAGAGTACGAGAAACTTACGCTGACCTAATCTTCTACTCTAATAGCCGTATCTAAGAGTTCTTCAGCAGATATATCATACTTACCTGGACGTATTTCTTTGGCCGTATACACTACTTTGTGTGTAAAGTAATCCACCTCCATTTTAAGAAATAGCGATCCTTCGCTCTTATTCATAAAATAACTCCAGAGATTGTCGTTCACATTTGCATATAGCGCTTTGTCTACTTTCAGTTGCTCGCTATACCAGTACTTTATGGTCAGATATGTTTTAGCCTTATACCTAGTGGCGATGTCTTCTGCACCTATAGATAGATCTTTCAACTCATAACTAAGTATGGAGACCTTCTCATCCGTAGTACGGAGATCATAGAGTTTATTTTGATTTTGGGCGACCGCTTGATGCACAAAAAGTGAATCTGAGTTATTATATTTTTCGAGTATGGTCTGTGAAGCTACATCTAAGTATTGTATATCATATCCTTCTTTAGAGGTCGTGTTATACTTTCGTTGTAAATCACCATTTTTAAAAACAGTAAAGTGCATCTCAGTGCCGTAGAGTGCTTTCTTGATCTTGGTCTGTAGTTCGTCTGTATTATTGATGACCTCCACGTCATACACTATAGTTCCTTTAAAAGGAGCTACTTTTTCACCACTGGAGGTTTCTAAACTCTTGCATCCTATCACTAGAAGAGGAAGAAGGACTAAGGCTATTTTATTTATTTTGTTCATTGGCTTTGGCTTGTAATATCTCTTGTTGAGCAAGAAGTTTTTTCTGATATTTACCTTGTACTATGTCTATTACAATAAGTACACCAATCACAAAATAGAAGGTAGTCTTACTCATTTTTTCAATAGGATTACCAAAAAGGTGTAACTGTGCTAATTCACCTCCCTCAGAGATAAGCATAATACCTACGATGAATAAAATAAAGAGACCAAGAACTTCATATAGTCTATTCTTCTGTAAAAAATTAGCAACCTTATCTGCTAGCCAGATCATAAGAATACCACCTATGACGATAGCCGCAGCCATAACTACAAACACGTCTGTAAGTGCCATAGCACTTAAGATAGAATCAAAAGAGAACACTAGATTCATAAGTACTATCCACGCTATTACAGAACCTACAGATTTTGTTCCTTTCTCTTGACCATTTATATCATCTTCTATAGGAGACATCATATGAAAAATTTCCTTGACAGCTGTGTATAGTATGAATATACCACCTATTAGCACTATGATACTGTGCAGGTTGAAATGACCTTGGGCTACATCTCCTAAATCAAAACCAAATAACTCAATATCTACATATTGTATCAAGTTTACCAACCCAAAAAGCAATGCAATACGCAAGAATACAGCAATACCAATACCCAGCTTCCGTACGTAACTCTGTTTCTCTATAGGAGCACGCTTACTCTCTAGCGAGATGTAGAGCAGATTGTCAAAACCCAATACGGCTTGGAGTACAACCAGCATTAAAAGTGCTGTTAGATTTTCTAATGTAAATAAATCCATCGTCAAATTTATTATTTTTGAGATCTTATATGATTTACTTTAAAACTTTTTCAGCATTTCTTGCTGTTTGTATATTTTTCTCTGCTAATGTTTTTGCTCAAAACGCTATACCCAGTTACGATTGGAATTCTTTTAACCTAGTAAATTTAGACACTATTCCTATTAGTGAAGACTTCAAAGAACTCCCTGTGATCATAGTCTACAACTATCATAAAGAGGCATTTGGATCGCCGGATAAACCCTATACAGAATTGTATAAAGCTATTAAAATACAAAATAAACAGGGTATTGCTGAATTTGAAAAGGATAAGTTTATGATTGGCGCATTTGATAGAGTAGTGAGCTATGGAATGAGAATAACTTCTAAAAATGGTGAGTATAGAGAGATACATAAAAAAGACTTGGAACGAGAATACTCATATAAAATGAAACCTAAAAGCGATATTAGGTTTACAGGCTACAGCTCCTATGATTTTACCAGCGAGTTGTTCTACCCCAAGCCGTTAATCGAAGTTGGAGATCTAGTAGAAGTCTATTGTAAGCTTAGACCATATTCAGAGAGACTCTCGGGTCAACTTAAAGTTAATGAACTATTCCCAATAAATATAGGTGCAATAGAGGTAATGACAGCGAAATCAGAAAAACCTGGAACACGAGAATTGATGTTGCCAACTAACGATATAGTTCTGTCTTATGCAATAAAACCAAACTTAATGATCAGTGAGCAATTTTATGAAAACAACAAATATGCGTTTCAAACATTTCACTATCGAAATATTAAAGTTAATGATAATTTAAATAAAGCAATACCAACTCTTTGTTTCCCGAATGTTGTTTATGCTGTAATTAAAGTCATGAGTTTCATAGATTTTGAGCCAATTAATACGCTAGGCTGGGATAACTTAATAACTGTAGTTAGCAAAAACTTAGACCCTTTCAGAACAATGAAGAAAGACCGGGCATACATTTACGAAGTAATAGACTCTGTAAAAAGGTCAAACAAATCTTTAACGAGACTTGAGATTTTCGAGGAAATAGAAAAATTTATTAGCACTACTATTAAAATAGAGGAGTTAGAAGGTGACGAAAATTACTATAGTCCTGGATACTATCTTAAAACTAAGAAAATTAACCAGAGTAGTGTATTGCCTGCGTTTGCCGCAGTTCTTCATCGACTTGAGGAGCCTTACTACATTGGTGTAGCTCGCAAAAAGCATGATGGTCCTATACCCTTTGAAAGTCACTTGTTTTTAGATCAATATTTTATAGCCGTACCGAATGGTGATTCATATAATATCTATTTTGAACCTACAAAGAGTGGATATCACAGTAAAAACGAAATACCCATTGAATTACTTGGGATGGAGGCTATTATTTTTAAACCCTATGGGAATGTAAAGAATATGCTATCTATAAATTTGCCTCAAAATTCTAAAAGTTTTAATAAGCGATTGACCAAGCTTGATATATTTTATAATCCTAAGGACATAACGATTACTGGAAAGCAAAAAATGCATTACAGTTTAAGCACTCAGAATCGTTTTGATTTACGTGAAAATTTTAAAAAACCGAGTTGGAGGTTATTGAGTAACCAAATTAACGCTCTAGATTGGCACAATCTAGATTCTGTTAAAATGACTGACAGTAATTCGTACGAAAGTTTTGAAATAGAATATGAGTACAATGCCATAATAGA
>Ga0105053_10004299_pt1 | contig 21096 bp, 17 predicted proteins | sample BON01_FD_78093 | JGI IMG/M metagenome (GOLD analysis project Ga0105053, IMG submission 78093) | Freshwater microbial communities from Lake Bonney liftoff mats and glacier meltwater in Antarctica - BON-01 | ecosystem: Environmental > Aquatic > Freshwater > Ice > Glacier meltwater | place: Lake...
ATCGCTGCAGATGAAGAGCCAAAGTTTGGTTTCTACACCTCTAGGTTGGGCGTGAGATACAATGATATCATTAAGCTTTACGAAGATAAGATCAAGGATAATCCGAATGTAAGCCTCAAAATGCTGCATTTCTTTATCAATTCTGGGATCAGAGATACAGCGTATTACTGGTCTGAATTGACACGATTTATCCAAAAATATGTAGATCTGAAGAAGATTGCTCCTTCACTGGATACTATGGATATTGGCGGTGGTTGGCCGATTAAGACGAATGTCTTTTTCGACTATGACTTCCAATATATGGCAGAGCAAATCGTGAAAAATATCAAATGGATGTGTGGCAAAAACAATACGGAGGAGCCAAATATTTTCACAGAATTCGGAAGCTATACTGTAGGAGAGAGTGGTGCAGTTCTTTACTCTGTTTTGGAAGAAAAGCTCCAAAATGACAAAGAGCTTTGGTACATAATCGATGGATCATTCATCACTCAATTACCTGATAGCTGGGGATTAAATCAGAAGTTCATCATGCTTGCTGTGAACAATTGGGATGAGGGATATCATAACATCAACCTCGGTGGATTGACTTGTGATAGCATGGATTACTACAATTCCGAAGCTCATCAGTATAATATATACCTTCCAAAGCCTGAAAATAAAGTGCAGTACTTAGGCTTCTTCCATACGGGAGCTTATCAAGAATCCCTAGGTGGATATGGTGGAATTCAGCATTGTCTGATTCCTGCTCCAAAACATGTCTTGATCGATAGAGATGAAGATGGAAATGTCACCCATCGGCTCTTTGCAGATGATCAGACAGAAGAGAGCATGCTAAAGACACTTGGATACTAAAACTCAAAACCACTCCTAAACAGAGTGGTTTTTTTGCTATTTATTCACTTCGGCCGTTTAGCACAGGTTTTGATTGGTAGCAGTGCAAAGGATTTGGAATATTCTAGCATGCTCTCCGGGCTGTTAAGACTTAGTAATTATCAACTCTTGTCAGATTAATAATTCATTTTTTGGCGACTGAATGGCTATTGCATCTGCACCTCTGGTTCTTTTTGCAAATAACCCAAAGACTGGAGAAAATCATCTGCTGCTTGAACTGTCTTTTTGTAAAAGTCAAAATTCGGGTAGTTAAAGAATCCATGGGCTTGGTCTTCGTAAAGCTCCAAATCGCATCTGCTTCCTACTTTTTCCATGACCATCTGGTAATATTGAGCAGTCACCACGGGGACGAGATTATCTTTTGTGCCAAGTAAAAATAGGGTAGGAGGTGCACCCACCTTTATATTGTGGAGTGGAGAAAAGTCTTTGTATTGATCGCCTATTCTTTCAAAGCCATATCCTCCAGTGCCATTGTCTATGACGGGATTGAAAAGTATCAAGGCACCGGGTACAGAACTGATTTTCAGATCGTCAGTACTTTCATTGTATCCTTCTATCAAAGCTGTGGCAGCGGCTAAATGTGCACCGGCAGAACCTCCCGCTGCGATGATCTTATTAGGATCAATATGAAATTTGTCGGCATGCCCCTTCAGGTATCTTATGGCTGATTTGGCATCCTTCACCGATTCAAAAGGAGAAGTCTTATGCTGATTTTTAGTTCTATAATCCACCAAAAAACAAACCATGCCTCTCTTAGCAAAGTAAGCTGCCTGATGCTCAAATTGCGTTCTAGAGCCCGAATTCCATCCTCCTCCAAAAAAGAAAACCAATGCTGGATAATCTTCGGCAGGATTAATTTGCGCCGGATATCGTACTTCCATAAAAAGCTGAGTACTATCCACAGTTTTGTAGATAAATACTTCTTGGGCAAATGAGATAGATGTAGAGAATAAGAAAGCTACAAAACTACTTAATCTGATAATTGACTTCATTTCCATAAGATTTCTAAGTATTCTTTTTCATGTGGCTTACCTGGAGCTATTATAAATCTGGGTGTGTCCGATAGTTCATAGATCACACTCGCATAGGTTAATCGGTTACTAACCACATCGGTATCATCAGTATCCCTGGAGCTGAGAACTTCTTTTATCTTTTCAATAGTGATAGCTTGGCTTGTTTCAGTAAATCTACTTTGGAAAGACTTAATTCGTTGACATTCATAGAGTCCCTCCTCAACAGTTTTATTATTCTGCAGCAACGATGCCTTATAATTAGTGCTATAGTCGGTGTTGCTCATAGGATGATTGGTGTGATAGGCAAAAATCGAATTCGCAAAGGGGCGGTACTCGACCACCTGAGAGGCAGAACACTCCAAATCATACACTCGCTCGGGACCACCTATGATATAATTTTGTCCCGAAGCATGTTCTATCTCCTTCAAAAATGCCAAGGCCTCTTCCTGCGTGTTTTTACTTAATACTCCTCTAACAATGAAGGTCACCGGAAGTCCAGTTTTTGAATAATTCAACTGCATCAATGTATTACAGTTAATAGAAACTGATTGATTATTCATACCGGTAAGTCCAAGATGCCCAGGAATAGCCAGGTACATGATCTCTTTATCAGAGTTAACTTCCTTTGCGTGAATAGCTGTCTGAAAACCGTGATAAAACTCTGGAATATCCATGTTCTGAGCAGTGAAACTAGGTAAATCAGAAGTCTTGTCTACTCCGAATGTACTGCAGCTATGAGTTGTAATGTCTTTCGCATTGAACCAATATTCGTCTGCCAACTGATGCATAAATATCGTTTCCAGCGGAATGCCAGAGCCATCAGAAATTCCCTTTACTTCTTCCATCAGTTCTGGAGTATATTTCTCTACAGCCGCTATATATTCTGTTTGTGCCAAAAAGTCATTGATAAATTCATCCGGATCTCTTTGTGTAGTAGCTATAATATCTTCTTTGAATAATTTGATGACATCTTCTATATCAGTTTTCAATGCTTTTCCATGGGCTAAACCTCTCTCATAAGGTGTACCTGTCAGCCTCAAAAAACGTAGATCTCCATTTGCTAAAAGCTCAAATTTAGACTCAGAGACTTGAAGCTTATCGTTCTGTTCTTTTTCCTTTTGTGAGCAGGAAAACTGAAAAGAGCTAAGAATTATAAAAAGGAGAAGTATATTTTTCATTGTTAATTCATTGTTTTAAAGATTCATAAGTTAAAAAAAAAAGGTACTGTAGAATATTCTTAGGCGTAAAAACAAAAAAAAAACCATTAGCCAGAATGGGAAGTAAAACCCTACGCTGAGAGGTGTTGCGCATTCGACTATATATTAGAGTGACAACTGAAGTGTTTGGCAAATAAAAAAGCCAGCTGAACGAAATTCAACTGGCTCTTGCATTTATAGAAAGGTCAGCTTATTCAACTTCGTAGTTAAATACTAATGCCGGAGTATTTGAAAGTTTTTGCTGAAGATATTTTGGTATAAAAATAGTGATATTATCATTTTCAGATTTCCATTTGAGGCTTTTCTTCTCTCCAAGAATTGTAATTTTACTACCTTTTTTTGGAGGATTCAAGCTCCAGGAGATTGTTTCTCCTAGCTTTTCTCCCTCTTCCAGAGGTAGAAGAGCATACATCTCTTTGGCTTTGCCTTGGGTGAAAAAGAGTTCTCCATCCTGGAAAGTTTCTATTGCACGGGTATTATAAATACCAGCACCATTGATAGCTAGCCATTGGCCAATTTCCACTAATCTAGAAACCTGCTCCGGTAGAAATAGTCCATCAGCCGTTGGACCTACTCCAAGAAGCAAATTACCGCCTTTAGCCACAATCTCGATAAGTAGGTGAATAACCTTGCGGGAAGGTTTGAATTTGTCATTTGGCACAAATCCCCAAGCTCCGCCTAACGTGATGCAGCTTTCCCATGGATCAGGTGACATAGTTGCAGGAATCCCCTGCTCCGGGGTTCTGTAGTTTTCGAAAGGGCCATGTACGGTGCGATCCACGATCAGTATTCCTTCTTGATTTTTTCTGACCATCTTAGCTACCTTCGGCATATTGATCTGCTGATCAAAGTCCGGGATTGGAGCTCCCCAACTTAATACTTCTTCATTTACAGTAGATTTTGGTCTTACCCAACCTCCATCCAGCCAGAGGATATCGATCTCTCCATACTTTGTCGTGATTTCATTGAGCTGGTTATGCGTGAACTGCACATACTGGTTCCATCTCCAAGGATGTTTACGGATGTCGTAATTGACATTTCGGTCTGGTGTAGCTCGGTAGTCCCACCAATAATATTGTGAATGCCAATCTGGCTTGGAGAAATAGGCTCCGATCATCATATCTTTTTCTCTGAAAGCATCAAAGACATACTTGGCTACATCGGCTTTGGGATTGTTTTTAAAAGGTCCGTTGGAAATTTTATAGTCCGTGAACTGAGTATCAAACATGTTGAAACCGTCGTGATGCTTGGTGGTGAATACGACGTATTTCATCCCGGCTTTTGCTGCAGCATCAGCCCACTGGTTAGGATCGAAACCTTGTGGATTAAACTTTTCACTCAGTCCCCAATACCATTTTTTGTAGTCCTCATAGCTCTGCGTGGTATCTTTTCTATTGATCCAGTCCTCATTGACTATGCTCCAAGACTCTACTATTCCTGGTACAGCGTAGATGCCCCAGTGAATCAAAATCCCGAATTTCTGATCTCTCCATTCCTCTAGTTTTTCTGCAACTTTAGGATCGGTAGGGTATTCGTATTCTGACGATGTTGGGTGAAGGGTGTTTTGTGCGTTGGCTTTAAAACTAATTATAAGCGCAATTACCACTAGCCAGTTGAATTTTTGGGACATTGGAAAAGAAATGGTGAATGAAATAAATCTTAAAATAGGAACGATTAAAGGTAAAATGGAAAGCAAGGACTCAAAAGGGAAACCGTGTCTAAATCATGATCATAGAGAATTGATTAACCACAAAGGACGCAGAGAAGGCGCAAAGAGCACAAATATTTTTCCTCTCTTGACTAGTGACGTTGAACATTGAGATTTGATTTATTTCTCTAGATAGCCATATATAAAGCATAGTTTTTTGGTGAAATAGTCACCTATTTTGACCGGATATCCAAAATCCTTGATCATTGAATTTTAAAATCGAACATTGAATTTTTTCAATTACCAGTCTTCCTCTTCATTTCCTTCATTCAAATTCATATCCTCAGCTTGCTCGAAAACAGCTTCTCCTTTTTCAGAAATCAGCAAATGAATTCCATTCAATTTCTTATGAATGGTTTGAAGCGTCACAAAATCTGGCTGCTGCACATGGAATGGAATACTGATTAAATTTTCGGCATTCTTAGAAAAAGGGGTGGAAGTGTCACCCCCAAAAAAATATGGCCACAAGGTTTTACCACAACTAATTCCCCAAGTGGTAATAGCATAGTTCGCATCATACTGCTGGAGACGTTCATTGATCTCTTCAAAAAACTGCTCCGATTCTCCCAGTCTCAATCTAGAGCCAGCTCTGGATTTTCCTTTCGTTTTCAGATATTTGATCTGACTTTTTCCCTGCTTTTGCCTCACCATATAGGCCCGGAAAACTTTATGATCCAGCATTTCCCCATTGTGAAAATAGCCAGTAACAGCTATTCCAGCTCGGATCATCACCAAAGCCAGATGGAAATCGTCTTTGACGATTAAGTGCCCCTTTTCATTGGGAGCAGTATTCCAAGGAAGTGAAACTCGTACAAGCCACGATTCAGAATCTGAGATCACCCACTGATTCTTAGCTTTTTCGAAGCATCCTTCCAGCCCTCTCTTTTCGCTGATGGCCAAAATGGACTGATACTTTTCAAGACTTATTAATTTTGGGTTGCCAGAAATCATAGCGGGGGAGGCTTTTCAATTATATTTGTGCAAATAAACTGAAAAATCATGGACGAGGAAATCCAAGGCTTAATCAAGCGCATGAGCGACCCAAGTGAAAAGGAAGCTTTTTATTTTGCAGATAAACTGGGTAAAAGCCTGGATGAAAGTGGTAGAGATAAAGTGATAGAACTAGTGAAAGGGGACAACTGGGAAGTTGCATACCTGGCTTGCAGAGCACTTTCACAATCGTCCTTCAACGAGGAATCCCTTGATGCGATTTTCGATACGATTTCTGACAAAAAGAATAGACCTCAGCAGGGCGCGTTTGTGCAGATTTTGGAGGAGTTCGATCTAAGCTTGCGCTTTGTGGATATTTTTAGAGTTTTTCTCTTCGGTAACTTTAAAGCGCAAGCACTAGCCAAAATGTATCTGGATGAGGTTGAATTTGACATGACGCCACGAACTCTTCGCAAAGCTGAAAAGCATTGGAATCATTACTTGCACAATCCGGAGGATGAAGGAAGTTTGGAGCTGAAAAAACTGGAAGTAGAGCCAATTTTAACAGAGATTAGAGCATTATTTTCTGAGGATTAACAATAATTGCCCGATTATTGTGTTCTTATATATACACAATAAAGTAGGTCGCCATGAGAAAATCAGAGGTTGTTGGACTGCACTTAGAGTTTTTTATAGATAATGGTTTTGTCTTAAATCACTCTCAGCTACTATTTGAGAAGGTTTTCACACATGGAAAACAGGTTATTTTCGTGCATTTTGTAGAAGGATCTACAGAATGTTACCTTGAATACCATCTAGGAATTCGAATCAATGCAGTAGAAGACTTGATCCATAAATACATTTCTACGCATAGTTATAGTGCAGATGAATCGATTACACTAGCCCAAACTCCGGACAAATTGGGGGATTCCTACTCTAAAAAAATCATAATATCTGATGATAATGAATTGCCTGAAGCAATTTCTTCTTCCGAAAACTTCTTTTTGAATTCAGGATTTAATTGGTTGGATCAAATGATTGATCCTATTATCCTTGAACAAGAATTCCTTCATCACAAAGAGAATCCTTTTGAAGATGTTAATCTGGTAGAGTCTGCTTTTCGCTCCACGGCACTAAGTAGGTTGTATAACCCAAAAGATTATCCCATTCTTCGTCAGTCATTCTTAGAGAAAATCAATTCTCAGGAAATGACTCCATTCACTATTGCATCCTTCCTTCAATTCCTGAATCACCTAGATAACATGGAACAAGTAGCTGCTTAAGAACGCCTTTTTACTCCTCGAACTGCCTCCGCTGAGATAGGATTCTCAGGCCATTCGTGCTTTGGATAGCGTCTTTTCAGTTCCTTCTTCACTTCGAAATACCCATTCTGCCAAAAGCTTTTCAGATCCTGCGTGAGTTGCACAGGTTTATATCCCGGAGAAAGCACCTCGATCAGTACATTTACTTTTCCATTATTAACTCTCGGCGTTTCCAATAAGCCAAATAGCTCCTGAAGTCTCACGGCAAGAAGTGGTATGTCCTCTTTTCTATACTCCAACTTAATTTTGCTTCCAGAAGGCACTTCTACAGTAGCGGGAGCTAGTCGTTCCAATTCCTTCTCAAATTCAAAATCCAGACTGCTAGTTAGTATTTGAGTAAGGTTCAATTTCTTAAAATCATCATTTTTAGTGATGTTTTGCAAATATGGAGTGATCCAAGTTTCAGGCTTTTCGCAGAGAGAAGCTACTGACCAATCCGGCCAGTTTTGCTCTGGATACCAGCTTTTAAGACTCTGAACTCGCAAAATCAACTGCTCTACATCTTCATTGAAATCCAGTAAATACTCGCCTCCTTCACGGATTGCTTCCAAAATAGCTTCGGTCACGTCACCCGCTGCGTATTTTGCCAAAGGCCGAGTTCCTAGGATAATCGAACCGATTCTAATCTCAGAATGCGCCTGCAGACCTCCTTTTTTACGATCCCATTTCAGCACTTCCTTCGTCTTCAGCATAGGAGCAAGATCCTTGGGATTAATAGGTGCAGCCATCCAGATTTTGCCCATTCCTTCGCGAGCATCTACGTGCGCCACGGCCAGCCAAGACTCATGAGCCAGATCATCTTTGTGACCAATCTGAGCGATTTTTCCATTGGCCAACTGAAACTGGGCATTGTTTCCAGGCCGGGCAGCTGCGATTCGCTCTGGATACGCATAGGCCAGGAGTAAGCCCGTTTGCCACGGATCAACTGGACTATTTTCAGGTTGGATAGCAAACATACGGCGATACGAAGCTGCCATTTTTTCTATCTTCTGAATTCGTGCGATACTAACATCATGTTTTCTATACCTGCGAAGTGCTTCAATTCTCAAATTCAAATCCACACCAGCATCAGAGCCAAGCGGATCACGCTCATCCAAGATCGCCGCAATATCTGTTGCCAATCCAAGTTGATCGATTTCGGCTGCATTGATCAGCATGTGGGCGATCCGTGGATGTGTGGGTAGCTTATGAACTTCCTTTCCATGTGGCGTCAATTCCCCTTCTATGATAGCTTCTATGGATTCTAGTGTTTTTTCTGCCAAAGCTAATGATCCTGCCGGAGGAGGAGTGAGCCAAGTCATGGAACGTATTTCCTGCTTTCCCCAAGCCTTCATATCCAGCACCAACCCCGTGAGGTCAGCTTCCATCAATTCAGGTGTTCGGTATTCATTCAGTTGATTTTGAATAGCTTTCGTCCAAAGTCTATAGCTATGACCCGCGGTCAATCTACCTGCCCTACCAGATCTTTGATCTGCTGAATCCTTGCTGATTCTATGCAAAACCAATCTCGATAAACCAGATCTTGAGTCAAATCTGGATGATTTGGCGAAGCCCGTATCTACCACCACCGTCACTCCTTCTATCGTCAGGGATGTCTCTGCGATATCTGTAGAAAGCACAATCTTTCGTTTCCCCGAAGGATGCGGCATGATCGCTCTGTTCTGATCACCAGGAGAAAGTTGTCCGTATAGCGGCAGCACCAGAACATCCGGAAGCGCTTTTCTCAGTATTTCCTGAGCCTTTCGGATTTCTCCCTGACCTGGAAGGAAAACCAAAAAATCTCCTTCGTGAACCTTAGTCAATGGTATAATTTGTCGCGCCGCATCTTCTCCAATCGAGTATTTATCCACCTCATTCATGTAATTAACTTCCACAGGATACTGACGCCCCTTGCTCTCGATCACGGATGAGCCAAGCAATCCTGAAAGCACCTTTGCATCAATTGTCGCAGACATCAGCAGGATCCGCAGATCAGGTCTCAGGACTTGCTGCACCTCACGGCAAAGCGCCAGTGCAACTTCAGAATGAAGATTCCGCTCGTGAAATTCATCGAAGATCACTAAACCCACATCTTCCAGCGCATTGTCCGAATGAAGCATCCGTGTCAAAATTCCTTCGGTGATCACTTCTAACCTCGTATTTTTTGAGATAGCGGATTCAAAGCGAATCCTATAGCCGATCAGATCACCCAATTTGGTATCCGTCATCGCTGCCATCCGCTGAGCAATGGTCTTTGTCGCCAACCGCCGAGGCTCCAGCATAATTATCTTCTTGCCAGCCAGCCAAGGTTCATCCAGCAAAGTTAAGGGTAGGAGCGTACTCTTTCCCGCACCTGGAGGCGCTTGGATAATCAAAGAATTCGCTTTAGAAAGCTGGGTTTTAACTTGAGGAATAATTTCCGCTACCGGGAGGTCAAAACTGTTGTAATCGAAATTGTGAAGCATGCGGGGCAAAAATAGGGATTCTCTTTTAGATAGGGAATTGTGAATGGTTGGGAGTGAAATAATTTGGTAAGGGCGAATAATCATTCGCCCTTACAGATAGTATCACACCGGCCGCTAAATCTTTTACCCACTGAATATAGATTGAAACCAGAACGCTGGATGTATTCCGTACTGATGTCGTATGCTATGACATTATAGTTCAACCCTTGCCACTGCTGGCAGGCATTTCAAGGTTGCCAATTTTCATCGTCTTTCTATACCCTAGGTTGCACTGGAGGCTGATCGGGTAGGAAGTTACCCGTTATGGAAAGAATCGGTAAATGGCTGAATGAAAACCAATACAGTTACAGGCCTATAAGTTCGATGGGCAACGCCATAGGCTATACCAATTCAAGATGGTCGGGGCTGAGCGCCCATGCCTTTCACGGAGAGATGGAAATCGACAATAATCTGGAGGAAAATGCAGTCAGACCTATTGCTATCGGAAGAAAAACCTACATTGGGTCATTCGGAAGGATACAAATATCCGCTGCACCTCTGGTTTTAAGGTCTTCCATGACAATTCTACATTTTCTGCCGGCTTCTGCACCCAAGTTGATCCAATTCTAATACAGCTCTTTTCCCTTTCTAATCAAACGAATAAACGGGGTGGAAGGCACTGTTCATATAGTTGCCATCTTGCCGTACTATGAAGTGAATGGTGTATAAATACACTACCGGATAAAAACTTATGAGACCTCTGGATCGCCGCTCTTGGATCTCGGGCAGCACCTTGACGGTAATCTGGGAAATTCGACCCTCAAAGATACTCATTTCATAAATATCCTCCAGCAGACGTCTCACATCTTCGATAGCGTTTCCCTGAGCATACGACGCTAAAATATGGTCACCTAGGTAAGTTGTAAGCTCCTTTTGGTATTTCCCAATCAGTTCTGGACAAAGCCTGTTATGATCTTGACGTGTGGAAGTAGCAAGAAGTCCCAGGTCACTCATGAGACGTCTGGGGTTCTATCGTTTCGCTATTGGCTGTACCTGCGGTACGCTCCCCAGCCAAATAATTATCGATTTCAGCGTCAAGCATTGTATCCATCATACGCTGAAAAATCTAATTGAAGAGACTCGATTTTCCCAGCAATCCGTTCTAACTTTAAAGTCGCTATTTCCACCGACCATTCATCTGAGGGTCATTGATTAATTCTTCAATTCTTCGTTTATCTATCAAGTTGTAGTAAAATTTGCAGACAAAAGTAACTGAACAATCTCCAACTATTTTTTCATAAAACGTCAATCCATCTTTTTCAGATATTTATACAATTCGCTATCTGTTGAAATGAAAATGGATGTTTTTCCATCAAAAGTTTTCTCAAATGTTTCCATAGATTTAAGAAAGCCGTAAAGGCTTCTCGATTGGCTCGACCTATCATAAGCTTTTGCATAAATCGAGGCTGCGGTGGCATCTGCCTTACCTTTGATCATCTCAGCATCCCTGAATGCAATGGATTGTATATTTTTAAGCTCCCGTTCCTTCTCACCATTAATACGCGAGGCTTCTCCTTGACCTTCGGAGCGGAATTTATCAGCGATACGAAAACGTTCACTTTTCATTCGCTCATATACCTGATTCTGGACTTCCTGCACGTAATTGATGCGCTTAAATCGAAAATCCAAGATCTTAATTCCCAACTCAACCGCCTGTTTATTAGCCGATTCCAAGATCATTTGCTGGATACTATCCCTACCTACATAAATCTTGGCCAGAGAATCACCAATAATCTCAGTATCGGATGATTCAGGGACTCTGTTACTGGTTCGAACAGCCTCTTCGATGTCATTATTTGCTATGAAATCTCTTGTGTCCCCATCCAGAATATCATCTATTCGTGATTGCGCATTCCGTTCGTTCGTTAATCGTTTAAAAAATTGAAGCGGATCTGTAATCTGCCAACGTGCATAGGTGTCCACAAAAATGAACTTTTTATCCTTGGTTGGCACCTGGTTTGGGTCACCATTCCATTCCATAACACGCTTTTCGAAATAATTAGCATCATGTATTAAAGGTACCTTGAAGTACATCCCAGGCTCAGTAATAGCTTCACCGACTGGCTTTCCAAACTGAGTGATTACCACCTGGTCTTTTTCCTGTACAATAAAAACACTACTGTTTAAACCTATCAGGAAAATAAGGACTGACACTGAAATTAGGATTGATTTAGTTTTCATTAGTTACAGTTTTTTCGTTCATCTGCATTTGCAGTAAAGGCAATACGTTATTTCCTTCTTGGTCTGTTATGACCACGTTCCCAATTTTGGGTATCACATTTGACATTGTTTCAAGGTAAATCCTTCTTTTTGTCACCTCAGGCGCCTTTACAAATTCATTATAAAGAGCCGTGAATCTGGCAGCTTCCCCATCCGCATTGTTTACTCGTTCGGCAGCATACCCTTCCGCTTGTTGAATGGTTTCTTCTGCTTGACCTCTTGCTTTGGGTATTACTTTATTATATTCTGATTTTGCCTGGTTAATCAACGTTTCTTTTTCTTGCTGAGCTTCATTTACAGCATTAAAAGCTGCTTTTACAGGCTCCGGCGGATTGACATCCTGAAGTACCACTTGTTCTATTTTGATACCCATAGAATACTCCCTACATATTTGCTGAATAAGTTCCTGTGCCTTACTTCCTATTTCCGTACGGCCAACTGTCAGCACTTCATTTACGGTTCGATCACCCACAATTTGTCTCATGGCAGCCTCAGAGAGGGTGCGAAGAGTGCTTTGAGGGTTTCTAACTTCGAAGAGATTATTGTAAGCATTGTCTACCCTGTATTGTACGACCCACTGCACTTCTGCAAGATTAAGGTCGCCTGTAAGCATGAGTGATTCATCTTTTGTACTTGACGTTTCGTTATATTCAGTATTTATTCCAGCTCTCGTAGTTCGAAAACCAAACTCTAGTTTTTGTTGCCTTTCTACGGGAACTTTGTAAACATACTCAGCGAAGGGGATTTTAAGATTTAATCCCGGTTCTACTTGTCGGACATACTTCCCAAATCGAGTAATAACACCTACTTCTTCGGTGCTTACCTGGAAAATTGAGGACCACAAAATGATCATCAAAAACAACACTGTGACAACAAGTCGCCAGTACTCAAGCATTTTTCCTAATACCGGAGGTAGATTTAATTTTTCTTTATTCATTTTTATTATTTTTAAAATGTATCGGTAATACCTTTAAATTCTTTGTTCATCTCCTCCATCTGGGTATATATTCTACTTGTAATATTTTCTAGTTTCTCTTTGAAAAATTGCTTTTCCTTATTGTTATTCCTTTATTATTGGTTAGGAAACGAAACGTTTCTATAGCATGTTAGTATATCAGGAGGCGAATCCAGCTTGTTTCGCTGACCTAGAATTTGATACAGCAAATTGAAAATATAAATACTAACCAGATGACACACAATATAAAGTGTTAGAGGTGGCCATTTAAGGTCATATCATATTTGAAACATACATTTTATCTTCATTGACCATTCTAGCGATTAAATTATGGAAGATAGTTTCCTTGTTTTGTGAACGATTGGTTCTGTATGAAAACTCATTTAGATAGCGTTCAATGTGTCTCTTACTGACCCAGGAATAGGTCGTTCGTAGCCATGATTTAACTTGATGAATCATCGTATGGATGGCTTTAAAATTTAAGCCCAACTCACTTGGAATCTGCTCTATCATATAATCCTTACTGATTGGGCGGTATCCTTTCCATTTGTCTGTGGTCACTTGTGCGTCTTTGTCAATGTGCTTGTCGAATATCGGCCTTAAAGATTTAGCCGAGAAGTCCTTGATTTTGAGCGAATAAAATCGTTTTACTTTGCCTTCCTCGGTAAGCTCGACGGCACATACAACCTTCTTTTTCTTACCTCCATAGCTCCTGCCTGTATGTCCAGCTTCTTGTCCTCCAACCACAAACTCATCCACGTGTACTTCCCCTTGCATGGGAAAGTTTTCACTCGATTTCATTGCCTCACGTACTTTATGCATGAAATTCATCGCCGTTTTACGGTTAATCGAATATCGCTTTGCTACATACATTGCAGATAGACCTTTGGTGCTAGTACTCATCTCAAAACTGATATGAAACGCCTTTAAAAGCCCAAACTTCACCTTATGGAACAACGTGTCCGCACCTGCACTTTCAGTATCGCTACACTTGTTACAAGTACGAGCAAAGTCTTTCCTAATTTGACTACCATGATGCCCGCATTTACGGCAAGTAAATCCATCTTTCCATTTAATAGCTGCCAGGTACTTCTTACAATCTAGCTCCGTTTGGAAGCATTTAGTGAACTCTATAACTCCTTGACCTTTAAAAATATCCATTCTATGCGGTTTTGAAAGGATAAATGTATGAATTTAAAGCATCACCTCTATAAAGTGTATTGCTGGAAAGTATCAACTCTTATAATTCTATATTTTTTATTATATATTTTCAAAATAATTTCTCACAAACGCATCTTTTTCATTATCCGTCATATTATCTGCTGATTCCACATCGATTTTAATATCCTTAAAATGTAAATCTTTATTTAGGTAATTGTACAGCTCTGATTTTGCATTGGTTGGACCGAATAAGACTACTTGATCGTAGTTTAAAATCTCATCTGCAATAGTTTTGTAATAGGCTTCATGCATTTGCTGTTCTTTATTATGCATGGTAGTTTCACCTTTACTCAATGCTTCTTCTTTTGTATTAAAAGTAAATTTTGAGGCAATAGATTGATCATTTTTCTCCACGGATATATCAATCAAGTTGGCAGAGGAATGATCCATCCAAATGCCTAAATTCTTTAGTGTTTTCATTTTTCGTATGTGCTTAGATATGTTATTTTTAAAAATTAAACAAGTGTATTGTCCGCTATTGTTTCACTCATGACTTAGCTCCAATGAGGAACTTTATTTACTATAACCTGCCTGCAATGGCAGGATTTGTATGTTGAGATCCATGAATTTTTTTCTCATTTCATGATTTCATTTCAACGATTTTGAATTTTTCCTAAGATAGTTTCAAGAGAGTTTTTCATTTTGTCCAGTGCACCTGACAAGGCCAATTCAACGGTATCTGCCTGAGAGGAAACTGCGATCGGCTGCATTCCTTCAATTCTGGCTTCCAATAAACACCGCATATCATTCACTCCATTTTTATTTCCATTTTCGTCTGATAGATGAACTTCTACTCTTGTAATATGAGATTGAAATCGATCTAAAGATTCTGATATTAAAGAGTTAAAATGATGATCATTTCTTTCATCTCCACTTATATTTTTGTCAGTATTAAATTGAATTTTCATTTTTGCTTATTTTAATTAATATTTAACTTATTCTAAAAAGAGAAGAACAATAATTATATGTAAAGCCAACAATAATAAATATTAAAAAAAACTCTATTGGTTCATTTATTTTAAATATTGTCTCACAAATAGTAATGCTTGTATCAACCATGATAATAAGTAAACTAAATTTATGTAAAGGCTGCAATTGTAAAGCTACAGTTTTTAAACGTTCTATTATCAAAATAGTTCCCTAGGCTAGGTCTAGCATGTTACATTGAGCACAGCTACTGTCTTTAAAAACAAGTAAAGATTATTTGATTTTTTTTACGCCGCTCCTAGTACAGTCAAATAGCTATTTGGACTGAGTGTAGAATACTAACCCTAAGCAAAGCCCTAACTAAGATTTTGCGATCACGAATATCCATCAATTCCCATCGTTGAAGAGGAAAGCATCTCTGTTACCTTTAATCTTGCTTTGTCAGGGGTATTTCTTTCAGATAATTGATTCAAATCGATATTTTAAAATCAAACTCAGCTTAATAAGTAATGTAATGCACATGAGCTTCTGCTTATTCCTTGTCCATGCGGCAGGTAAGTAAAATAATAGCAAATTTTGGATAAGGTCTAGGCCGACTTACTTTTGGCATCATAACATTTTTATAATATCATCTTTTGATTCCGTTTAGCAATTTAGAAGAGTGTTCAATAGGTGCCTTACGTATTCATAATCATTGTTTTTTTCAATAACACCGGTCCACAGGCGTGATCGATCCTATGCTTTCATTTAAAATTAATTTAAACAATACGTGGTGAGGCTTGTTAAATCAGGACATATAAAAATATTTATAAAATGAAAAATATCGTAGAGATTGCATCAGAAAACGCCGATTTTAGTACATTAGTAGCTGCTGTTGTAGCTGCGGGTCTAGCAGATACACTTAGCGGCAGCGGACCGTTTACAGTGTTTGCTCCAACAAACAAAGCATTTGCAAAATTACCTGCAGGTACAGTAGAGGGACTTTTAAAGCCTGAAAACAAAGAAAAATTAGCAGCTATTCTAACTTACCATGTAGTAGCTGGGAAAGTAATGTCTACAGATCTATCCAATGGACAGAAAGCTGCAACCGTCAACGGTCAGGAAGTGACAGTTACTATTGGAGATGGTGTACAAGTAGATACTGCAACAATAACAGCAGCAGACCTTGAAGCATCAAATGGTGTTATTCACGTGATTGATTCCGTGATCATGCCTAAGTAGCATGGATTAACCATGCGGTTTCGGATAACAAATGAACCGCATGGTTTTTTTAATTCATTAAATTTTTTGTAAAAGGGTTGTTAATATTTTTTCTTAGATGTCACTTGCAGGCTTGCCCATTAAATGGTTTTAAATAATATTTTCAATTATCTTTTTAATTTGATTTATTTTTGTTTTAATCATAAGTAATTTAAATTTATTATATAATATTTAAGCTTCTATCACGATTCTAATGGTAATTTTTCAAGGTTAGAAGTGTCAGATATCCAACGGAACTCATATTACCCTGATTTCCAGGACACAATATCCCTTTGAATGTTGGCCTATTTGTACTTAGCATTATAATAAAGTATATATTCTTCTTATTTAAGGGTAGAACCCTATTTAATATTTGAATAACTGTTCAATCGAAAGTATTTTTAGAGAGATTTTGAAATAATTTAAAAAAAGGAATCTTAGCTTCATAAATGAAGTTTCAAAGTAACGAAAGAAGCACATATAAACTACTGCAAAAATTGGTATAAACAGCAACTTGCTGAATCAATAGGTACAAAATCTAAATTCATCAATTTTTTTAAATAAAATTCACTTAAAATCCTATATTTTAACATTTTTAAATTTCTAATTTCAAAGTTTAAATCCATTTAACTTCTTCCTTTTTTTGATCCTTCATTCCGTTCAATTTTGAAAAAAACCATCTGTTCATCATCTTCTAGTTGAATACCCTATAATTGCTTTTATTTCTTCATCATCAATTTCTATAAATTAGCATCGCTAATAATTATTTTTCAGAATTACTCTGCTTATAGCTATCTTTAAATAGGAAAGTATTTGTCCGTATTCTTTAAATATGAATGTTGAAAAACTCAAAACGATAAGCCTTTATATTTTTCACCTACTATTTGTTTTTCTGGACAGCATGTATTATTGAGAATTTTTATTCTTTTTATAAATTTCTTTTTGTCAAGCCTATTTTGTTTTAAAATACGGATAAAAATTATCAGCATTACCATATTTTTAGATTCATTTAACAGTTCTATCATTTCAACCCTGCTAGCTGTAGAATGCTGGCCTAGGTATATTCCATACAGTAGTTGGATGTAATTACACCTTACTATCAATAACCTTTGTAATTCGGACAACTCATTAATTCCATCTATTAAATCTTTTCCGGGCGACACAAATGATTTGTAGAATGATCGAATATGTCAAATGTGAGCGCTCCAGCAGAACACATCTTAAATTTGACTATCACCAATCGTTCCCATGGAACGATTATTTCGGCAGGTTTGCCAAATGCTACAGACTAATCGATCCTAGGGATCGTAGATTTAGCTACATATTTTGGTACTTTGGTAAGGGCGTAAAATCTTTCGTCCTACATTCATTTATATTACCTAAGTCAAGAAGAAGCTTTAGAATTGTCTTGAATTTAGGAGTCCTCTGTTGAGTGATGGTTTCCAGCGTATTGCTAGGTGTTAATTCCCGAATGTTTAGATCGTTATTCCCCTTAAAAACACTTCATAAAAGTATTTTTAAACTCCCAATACCAAGAATTATAAAACTCGAAATGACATATTCAATTATTTCAAATAATTCCCTGATTACCATTTGATACTAACAGGCCTCCAATCAACCTCTTATCCCAAACTCTTTTGCCTTCAAGTATAATCGGTTTAGATTGAATTTTTATAAAATAATCAATCCACCACTTATGAAAAAGCTACTCTTAGCTGCGCTGGCCTTGACCTTCTCTTTTACGACAATGGCTCAAGATGATCCTGCTAAGCCGGAAAAGAAGGAAAGCAAAGGCTTATCGCTCGAACCCGGAAGAACATTTGATTTTGATCTATCTGAAGGTTCTTGGATAGCTTTAGACGTCAGTCCTGATGGAAAGACCATCGTATTCGACTTCTTGGGCGATATCTACAGCATCCCTATCTCAGGTGGCAGTGCAACTCAGCTCACCACCGGAATGCAGTTTGATGCTCAGCCTCGCTATAGTCCTGATGGTACGGAAATCATTTTCATCTCAGATGAATCAGGGGGAGAAAACGTCTGGACCCTCAACCTTGCTGACCAAGAGAAAAAGCAGATCACGAAAGGCAACGACAATAGATACCAAGGTCCGGAATGGACTCCTGACGGAAAATACATGATTGCATCCCGTCAAGGGGGTGACGGAGCACACAAAATATGGCTATATCATGTAGACGGAGGTTCTGGTATAGCGATGGTCAAAGAGCCAAATGCACTGCGGATGCTCGAAGGTGCTTTTAGCAAGGATGATCAATATGTCTGGTTTTCTGAAAGAAATGGATCTTGGACTTACAACGCTCCAATGCCACAATACCAGATTTCAACCTACGATCGCGTGACGGGTGAAATGATCACCCAAACGTCTCGATACGGTTCGGCTTTTCGTCCTACGCCGAGTAGTGATGGTAAATGGTTGGTTTATGCCACACGACATGATACACATACCGGATTAATTCTACGGGATCTCGCCACAGGAGATGAAAGTTGGTTGGCATATCCGATCCAGCATGACGATCAAGAATCGAGAGCTTCAAGAGATGTACTTCCGGGATTTTCTTGGACACCGGATGACAAAAGCATTGTGATCTCTTATGGAGGTAAAATTCACCAAATCGAGGTAGCCAGTAAAAAGGTCACAGAAATATCTTTTAACGTAAAGAGTAGCATCGCACTGGGGCCAGAACTTGATTTTGACTATCCTATTTCTGATGAGGCACAATTCACCATTACACAAATCAGAGATGTAGCGCCATCACCTGATGGAAAGCAATTGGCTTTTACAGCATTGAACGAATTATACCTGATGGACTTGCCGAATGGTACCCCAAAGAAGCTGTTGGACTTAGATGAAACACAGGCTGAGCCTGCTTGGTCTCCCGATGGTCAATGGCTAGCGTTTGTCACTTGGCAAGCTGAAGGTGGCAAAGTCTATAAAGTAAGGCCTAATGGCAGCAACCTAACCCAACTCAACAAAACAGATGGTGTATTTCAAAGCCCGGTTTGGAATAATGATGGCACCAGAATAGTTCTGATCAAAGGACAAGCTGAAGACTTCAGAAATGCGCTCCAACGCACTGCCTTTAGAGGTACAAGTGACCTTATTTGGGTTTCAGCAGCTGGTTCTGGCAACAACTTTATCTGTTACACGGATGGGAGATCTAATCCACATTTTACCAAGAACTCGGATCGAATCTATTTATCGGGGAGGGCAGGTTTAGTCTCCATCCGTTGGGATGGCACAGATGAGAAGGCACATATTCAGGTGACCGGAAAAGCCGCCCCTGGTTCTTCCGATGCGCCAAAAGCGGATTGGATAAAAATGGCTAGAGAAGGTGATCAAGCATTAGCGGCTATCGGCATGGATTTGTTTGTGGTCACAGTACCTCAGGTGAGTGATAAAGCTACAAGCATTTCCGTAGCCGATGCAAAAAACGCAGCCTTTCCCTCTCGAAAACTAACTGATATTGGTGGGCAGTTCCCTGCTTGGGGCTGGGACAATAACCTAGTGCACTGGGCTGTAGGAAATGCGCATGTCGCTTTTAGCCTCAGCGATGCCAAAGCTTTCGAAGTACAAAAAGCCGCTGACGCAAAAGCGAAGAAAGAAGCCGAAAAAGTGGAAAGTGATGATCCGGAAGAAGGCGCTGAAAAGAAAGAAGAAAAGGACGACACACCGAAAGAATACGAACCAACGGAACGTAGAATCGAAGTAAAATCAGCTCGTGATATTCCACAAGGAACGATGCTCCTGAAAAATGCTCGTTTGCTGACCATGAAGAATAATGAGGTGCTGGAAGGCACTGATATTCTGATTGATAACAACCGGATCAAAGAAATTGGGAAGAACATCCAAGTGGATCGAAATGTGAAAGTCATTGACGCGACTGGCAAAACGATTGTGCCGGGTTTTGTAGATACGCACTCCCATTTCCGTCATCCGGTGAACTTACACCGTGGTGAGTTTTGGCCTTATTTGACCAATCTTGCTTTTGGTGTAACCACCACGCGTGATCCACAGACCGCAACTACGGATGTACTGACTTGGTGGATGCGGGTAAACTTATCGGCCCGAGAATTTACTCTACAGGCCCTGGTATTTTCGGGAGTGAAAACGTCAGCAGTTTAGCCCATGCACGTAAAGTAATGACGCGATACAGTGCTTATTACAATACCAAAACTGTCAAAATGTATGGCGCAGGAAATCGTCAGCAGCGACAGTGGATCATTCAGGCAGCGCGCGAGCAAAATATTATGCCTACCACTGAAGGTGGGCTTGATTTCAAGAATAACCTAACCCAAGTGATTGACGGTTATCCTGGTCACGAGCATTCCTTTCCTATTTTCCCGCTTTACAAAGACGTGATTGATATGGTAGCCTTTTCCAGAACTGTTTATACCCCAACGCTTTTGGTAGCCTATGGCGGACCTTGGACAGAGAACTATTTCTATGCGACTGAGAATCCACATGCGGATCCGAAGTTGACTCACTTTATGCCACATTGGAACCTGGATTCTAGAACCAGAAGACGTGATGCAGGCTGGTTTATGGAAGATGAATATGTGCATGTAGAGCAAGCTACTTTTGCCAAAGACTTGATAGAAGCTGGCGGGCGTGCAGGTATTGGTAGCCATGGTCAGCTGCAAGGCTTGGGCTATCACTGGGAGCTTTGGGCGGTACAGTCTGGCGGCATGACCGAGTATGACGCGCTACGAGTTGCGACTATTATCGGTGCCGAAGCAATTGGTTTGGATCAAGACTTAGGATCGCTGGAAGTAGGGAAACTTGGGGATTTGGTCATCCTAAATAGCAATCCATTGGATAACATTAGGAACTCCAAAGACATCAGCCATGTGATGATGAATGGTCGCTTATACGAAGGGAATACCTTGGACGAAGTTCATCCTCAGCAGAAGAAAATGCAGCAATTTTGGTGGCAAGATTACACCCCAAA